>OJKC01000085.1_pt1 | contig 100040 bp, 80 predicted proteins | sample 1596401 | NCBI WGS metagenome assembly OJKC01 (sample SAMEA4350162, study PRJEB24818) | metagenome | biome: human; feature: gut; material: faeces | place: Denmark | collected 2013-09 | reverse complement strand
GATAGCGGATAGCCGAGACTGGGGAGTCGGGAATGGGGACTCGGGAATGGGGAATGGGGATCGGGGATTATGGCCCGTCTCTTAGATTCCCTATTGCTTATGAACAAACCGCTTTCTGCCGTTATTAGTTCTCTTTGGGCGGGGTGTTCTTTAATTTGTTCAGATCTACGGCATCCGGTGTCTGCAGGAGGGGCGATGCGTTCCAAGGGTGGTCATATTTTACCAGGCATTCGGTGACCGATTCATAGGCTGCTTTTGCCAGGGCGGCGCCCAGTTCGGAGAAGGGGCCGGCGTCGGTGAAGAGAGGGCCGCTGGGGTCGGTGATGAAGGTAATGCCGTCGGTGCCGGTTCCGGTGGCAGGAAGGCCGTTATTGACATCGGCAATGCCCAGGTCCTGAAGGGCGGCGGTTTTCCCTTCGGTCAGGGTGATGAAGGCCCTGGCCATAATGCCGTCGGGGAGGCGTCCTTTCAGGAGTACCATCATGTTGATGGTGCCCAGAGGCATAAAGCTGCCTTCTTCTTCCCGGTAGAGGGCAGGGGAGGAGGCGCGGCAGGCTGTTTTTTCTACGCCGCCGGTGGTTACGATTTCCACGGTTACCGGACCGGTTTGGATGATTTTATGGGAATAAAGGCTTACGGTGGCGGCAGTGAGGAGGACGGCGCTTTCTTCGGGATCCGCAGTCAATCTTCTGGCACACTCTTCCAGATAGGCTGATACGGAGCCGCCGGGGAAGTCTTTTTCCGATGGGTAATAGTGAGTGAGCCTGTGGTTTAAGGCATAGCGAATGGTTCTGAGTCCGCCGCCGTAAATGGCGGTGGAAAGGGAGCTGAGCGGCCGGCTTGAGGTAATAAGCAGGTCATCATCGGATACAGACAGAAAACATCCGGGAATAGCAAGTTCTATTTCTTCCATCATATTCTCCTTTGCATTTATTAAGGTTATTATACTGTGGGTACCATGGTATGATTGAAGTGAATCCGAAAATATGATACCATGTAACTGAATTTATGTCAGTTTATGAGAATGAGGAGATTTCATGGTTATTATTCCTTATATAGTGCTCGCTGCGGTAGCAGCGCTTTTCTTTGCCGTTTCCTACTTCATTATCTGCGGTTTCCCCATGAAGCGCAGAAAAGCAGAAGAAATGGAGAACGGAGAGGAGGAAAAGAAGGGGCTTCCTGATTTGGAAAAGGAGAAGAAGCCTCCTGTCCATAAGGCCGCTCCCGTGGATGATGCTACCCGGATTATTCCTGTGAAACCGAAGCGCCCTGCTCCCGTGCGTTTTGATGAGGAGGAAGAGGAAAAGACGAAAGTGTTCACCAGGAAGGATTTTGGCGAATCCAAAGCCCGGGATGCCTTCTCTGCTGCCAGTACCGGCAGTCCGTTCCCGCCGGAAAAAGAACCTCATGTGTTTACTTCGGCGCCGGATCTCACATCGCTGGAGGAATACTTCGTCCGTCATTTCCTGAACCGCTACGGTGCTGTTTCTTCTACGGTGGAGCAGGATACCCGCCGGGTCACCCAGCATCTCATCGAGGGGCTCCACATGAAGAACCGGGAAGCTGTGGATACGCTGACCCATATTATGGTGCAGGAAGCCATGCAGAACGCCCAGCGCACCTATGTAATGATGCCTACGCCGACGGTGCTGGAAATGGTGACCGATGCCTTTTCCGATGTAGCCAGAGGCAGCCGGTCTGATACGAAGACTATCCTGGCCTATGATGCACTGAAGGCCATGCCCCGCATGGAGGAAAGTGAATTCCATGCCCTGGCGCTCCTTCTCATTTTCCACTATTCCAGAAATACGGACAATGTGGATGCAGAACATTTGAGAAAGTATGCGGAAAAGTACATTACGCCCTTCCTTTACAAGCTGCCTGATGAGTATACAGGCTATCAGCAGCTGGAGTATCTCCACTGCGTATCTCTGGCCAATAAGGACATTCCCTTCGGCCAGGTGCTTCATGAATCCTATCCTTTGATTTTCGCCTTCCGGGGCTGCATGAAGAGTGAGCTGGCTTCGGTGTACAGCGCCTGGCCGGAAGGCACTCTGGTGCCCAGTCTCTATAATTCCTATATCAAGCCGGCGGCTGTGGATGAATCCACCCTGGCAGGTCTCTTTGATGACATGGGTCTGGATGATGAGGTCACCAGAAGGAGCATCCTGGCGCTGGTGGAATCCCGTCCTGTGAATTATGACCGGAAGGAAATGGGATATATTCTCAGCAAGGTGTCCCCGGATCTGGAGAAGCTGCAGAATATCTGGGATAACAGCATGATCCGCCGTTCTTCCCTCACTCTGATGGGCATGTACATTGCAAAAATCTGTATCCGTGAAACCATTGGCGAAGATTTCGATCTCAGCCACTGGATGTAACTCCATGATAAAAAGAGCTTCCTTGCGCCGGTTGGCTTTGGATTGGGGAATATTCAAAATCTGCCGTCCTGCGGCAGATTTTCTTTTGTTTCCGAAAAGCGGGGCAGGGATTGGATTTCATAAGTCTTTTGACGGAGTCGTCAACGTTTCTATCATTTGAAAAGGTGGGGTAACATGGGAATCTTTGATATCATTGGACCGGTGATGGTAGGGCCTTCCAGCTCCCACACCGCCGGAGCGGCCAGAATCGGACAGACCGCCCGGGCTATACTGGGGGAACCGGTGAAGGAAGCCAGAATTACGCTCTACGGGTCCTTTGCAAAAACCGGCAAAGGCCATGGCACCGACCGGGCTCTGGCAGCAGGCCTTATGGGCTATTCGCCGGACAGCGGTACCATTCGCGATGCTTTGAACATAGCGAAAGAGAAGGGCATAGATATTTCCTTCTATCTTTCGGAAGAGGATATGGGCCATCCCAATGTGGCCAGGATTGAAGCCTACGGCATTCACGGCGCCCATGTGGTGGTGGTGGGCCGCTCCCTAGGCGGTGGCCGCATTATGGTGACCAATATTGACGGTTACGATGTGGAAATCACAGGGGAAGAGTATACCCTCCTCACCAGGCACTATGATAAGCCCGGGGTGGTGGCAAAGGTGTGTGAAGAGCTGGCTAAAGAGAAGATTAATATTTCCACCATGCGTCTTTTCCGCAAGGGAAAGGGAAGCGATGCGGTCATGATCATTCACACTGACCAGCCTGTACCTCCGGCAGTGGCGGAAAAAGTGAAGAATTCCAACGAGAACATTACCTACGTCATGGCTTTGGATATTATTTGAGGAGGGCTTTATGGAATATCATTCTATGAAAGAACTGTTTGCCGTGGCAGACGCAGAAAAATGCTCTCCCGGCATTATTGCCTGCCGTGTGGAAGCAGAAGAAAGCGGGAAAAGTTATGAGGAAATCTGGGCCCGCATGAAATATACCATTCCTATTTTCAGGGAGTCCATCCAGAAAGGGCTGTCCGATACCTCCAAATCAGCCAGCGGCCTCGTGGGCGGCGATGCAAACCGCCTGTTTACCGGACACATGCGCTTCATTTCCCCTCTCTGTCAGCGGGCCGCCTCCTATGCCATTGCTACGGCGGAGGCCAATGCGAAAATGTACCGCATCGTAGCCTGCCCTACGGCAGGGTCCTGCGGCATCGTTCCTGCCGTCCTTTCTGCGGTGGCGGAAGAAACCAATGCTTCCATGTATGACATCACCTGCGCCCTCTTTACAGCCGGCGCCATTGGCAGGGTGATTGCAGAAAAGGCATCCATTGCCGGTGCCGTAGGGGGATGCCAGGCCGAATGCGGTGCCGCCTGCGGCATGGCCGCGGCAGCCGCGGTAGATTTACTGAAAGGGTCCACCAGGCAGATAGGAAATGCCTTTGCCCTGGCTCTGAAAAATATACTGGGCCTGGTATGCGATCCGGTAGGGGGACTGGTGGAAGTGCCCTGCGTGAAGCGGAACGCCTTTCACGCAGTTCACGCCCTTCTGGCAGTGGAAATGGCCATGAACGGCATCGAAAGCGTCATCCCTCCCGATGAGGTAATCGAGGCCATGGGGGACGTGGGACGACGCCTCCCCGTAGAATTGAAGGAAACTAGCCGCGCCGGCCTGGCAGTTACGAAGACAGGCCGCAGAATCAGTGAGGAAATCCTGAAAAAGTCGGCTATGGTGAAATAGCAGGAGTATTTATGCAGCAGGACGGAGTACGTTTTTTAGAAAAAGAAATCACAGAGATTAAAGTGGCAGTGATTGGTGATATGATGACTGACCGCTATATTACAGGCAGGGTGAACCGTATTTCTCCGGAGGCTCCGGTGCCGGTGAACCTGGTGGAATCCCAGCGGGAAGTACCCGGCGGCGCTGCCAATACGGCAGCCAATCTGGCGGCTCTTTCCTGCCAGGTCTATGCCTGCGGTATGAAGGGCCATGATGCGGACGGAGCGGTGCTTACTTCCCTCATGGAACAGGCAGGCATTGATATGTCCGGCATGATTTGTGCCGAGCATTACCACACCACTGCCAAAATACGGATCCTTGGCGCCCGTCAGCAGATGATGCGCCTTGATTACGAGGAAAAGAAGAATCCTTCTCCTGAAGAATGCCGTTTCGTGCTGGAATGGCTGGAAAATCTTCTGGCCCAAGGTCTTGGAGTCATCGTCCTTTCCGATTACGGCAAAGGCATGATTACCGCTGGACTTTCAGAAAAGGTGATTGCTCTTGCCCGGACATATAAGGTACCGGTGCTGGTGGACCCCAAGGGGTCCGACTGGACCAAGTATGACGGCGCCTTTGGCATTACGCCTAATCTGAAGGAACTGTCGGACTGCGTGGGCAGAGAAATTCCCAATGATGACAAGGCAGTGGAAGAAGCAGGGAAAAAAGTGCGGGAAAAGTACCATCTTACCCATCTTTTTGTCACCCGGTCGGAAAAGGGCATTACCTGCATCAGCGAAAAGGGGGCCATTCATCGGGCTTCCGCCGCCCAGGACGTCTTCGACGTATCCGGCGCCGGTGATACGGTCATGGCTGTCACCGCCTCCGCCGTGGCCGCAGGTCTTCCGATGGATACCATTCTGGAACTGGCCAACAAAGCCGCCGGTATTGCGGTTTCCAAAGTAGGGACCTACCAGGTCCGGCGGGAAGAACTGATCAGAGCCTGGAACAGGAAAGGGGAAGTACGTCTTTCCTACCAGCCTCTGACCTGGAAAGAAGCGGAACAGAAGGTACGTCTCTGGAAGGAGAGGGGTGAAAAGGTGGTTTTCACCAATGGCTGTTTCGATATCCTTCACCGGGGCCATTTGACCTATCTGCAGCAGGCCGCTTCCCTGGGGGACCATCTGATTGTAGGCCTGAACAGTGATGAATCGGTGAAAAAGCTGAAAGGTCCCGAGCGTCCGGTAAACAGCGAAGACGACAGAAGTTTCATGCTGGCCTCCCTTCGGAGTGTGGATGAAGTGGTTATTTTCGGTGAAGATACACCGGAAGAACTGCTGTCCCATCTGAAACCGGATATTCTGGTGAAAGGCGGAGACTACAAAGTAGAAGAAGTGGCAGGAAGGCAGTATGCAGGGAAAGTGAAAATCCTTCCCTTCGTGGATGGTTACTCCACCACCGGCCTCATTCATAAGATTCGCAGGGACTAAGCCATGGAAGAAAAACATTATCAAGTGGACCTGACAAACAAAACCATTGTCCTCATTTACATGCTCTATTTCGGCGACATGGTTTCCATTTCCCCCTTTCTGGAAGTGCTCCGCCGGGAGGCGAAGGGGTCTAAAATCATCCTTGTCATGGATGCCCGTTTTCAGGAATCGGTGAAATACAATCCCAACGTGGATGAAATCATTCCCTTTGACCGCCACGGTAAGGAAAAAGGGATGGCTGCCACCTGGAAGCTGGGAAAGAAAATCGGAAAACTTCATCCGGATATCCTTCTGACCCTCCACGGCACCACCAGAAGCACCCTTTTGGCCCTGGCCATGGGGCCAAAGCACTGGGGCGGGGAAGAGGGCACCCGGATAGATTCCTTCTTCATGGACTGGCCCATGACCATTGAAACTTATAATTCCCATGCCGTGGATAAGTATCTGAAGGTGCTGGAAAGGCTGGGGGTGAAAGATCTTCATCACAGCGGCATGCGTACCTTCACTTCTCCGGAATGGGACAGGAAGGCCCGGGCGTTTTACGAATCCCAGGGCATTCAGCCGGGTGACAGGCTGGCCGGTTTTTCCGTGGGAAGCTCCACGGCAGAAAAAAACTGGCCTGCAGAAAAATACGGACAAGTGGCTGACCATTTTGCGAAAAAAGGGCTGATTTCCGTTTTCTTTGGCGTGCCCTCGGAAATTCCTCTCATTGAAAAGGCAGTAAGCGCTATGGAATCGAAAAGGTACATTGTGGCAGCAGGAAAGCTCTCCATGGGCGAATTCATGGCAGCTGCCGGACGCTGCGCTCTGGCCTTTACCAACGACAGCGGCCCCATGTACGTGTTCGACAGCCGGGGTGTCCCGACCATTGCCATGTTCGGCCCCAGCAATGCCAAATTCCACCATCCCCTGGGCCCCTGCTCCAAAGCCCTTTCTTCCTGGGATATGCCCATGGGACCGGAACATGTGAATAAAACCATAGCTTCCGGAAACTATACTCCCATTTCAGAAATCACCACAGAAGAAGTGATAGCTGCCGGTGAAGAGGCCTTGACCAAGTCGGAAAACATGAAATAGCGCTCTGCTAGGATATGGTGGGACCAGGCGGTATCGCGAAGGGGGCAGTAAGCACTGGACAGGCAGGCCCATTCCCAAGGAAAGGCCATATCCCTGCGGCGAAGCTGCCGCCATACCTATCGGGCTGAAAGAGGTCGAACTTATGAACCCTCCGGCATGGAGGGTTGGTCCATTTTAAGAACCCTCGGGGCGCAGTACCGTCCCCTTTCCCTGCGGCACCTTTTTTCTATTTGCATGAATGCTTTCTTATGATGGAGAAAGCATTTTTTTGTTGAATATGATATAATCTACATGCAAATATAAAAATATTTCTATCAATTACGGGAGGCTCTATGCACCTTCTTTCTCTATTTCCTGCGCTGCAGGTCAGAAATTATCGAATATTCTGGATGACCCAGTGGATTGCGCTGATTGGATTCTGGCTTCAGCTCACTGCCCAGCAGTGGCTGGTATATACCATGACGGATTCTGCTTTTCTGCTGGGGCTGCTGGCTGCCTGCCAGTTTGCACCCAGCCTTTTTTTCACCCTTTTTACAGGGCTTTGGATTGATAAGCACAATAAACGGAAAATCCTTCTGGGAACCCAGCTTTTCTACCTTCTTCAGGCATCCCTTCTGGGTCTTCTTTTGTGGACCGGCCATGAAACCTATGGCTGGATACTGTTCTTTGCTTTCTTTATCGGTACCATTGACAGCTTTGACATGCCTGCCCGCATGGCCTTCATGCCGGAGCTGGTGGGGAAGAAGGCTCTTCACAGCGCCATCAGCCTGAACTCTGCCAATTTCAACATTACTCGTATGGCTGGTCCTCTTTTGGCAGCGTTCCTCTTGAAATATCTTTCCTACAGTACTATTTTCTTCATGAATGCCCTATCCCTGGTACCCATTATTTTTGCCTACAGCCGCATGGATGTGAATTCCGTCATCACTACAATGGAAGAACGGCATCCTCTCCATGAAATCAGGGAAGGTCTGATGCAGGCGAAAAACAATCCCCTCATTTATAAGAACCTTATTGCCGCCGGCATTGTGAGCGGGCTTATACTGAACATGGGCACCTACGGCCCTCTCTTTGCAGACCGGGTGCTTCATGCCGGTATTGACGGCTTCGGCTCCATTCTTTTCGCAGCCGGTGCCGGTTCCATGGTCAGCGGCCTTCTGGCAGGAGCATCCCGGAATCATCTGTCCCATGGGATGATTTTCGGATCCGCCATCCTCTGCGGCCTGCTCCTCATGGCAGTGAGCTTTGTATCCTATTTCATTCCTGCCCTGATTCTTTTCGGCCTTCTGGGCTTTTTCGTTATCGCCTTCATTGTGAACTGCAATACGGTGATCCAGATGGCATCGCCCAAGGAATTTCTGGGCCGCATCATGGGACTCTATACCTTTGTATTCCTGGGAAGTGCGCCCTTTGGCTCCCTGCTGGTGAGCGCTATCATCGAAGGGGTGGGAACTTCCCTGGGCCTTCTTCTGATAGGGGCTTTGGAAATCGCACTGCTCCTTCTCTTCGCACGGCCTGTAAAGGGTAAAGAAGCAGCGATTCATTTATAGAGTCTTCATCAGGATTTGTATGCACGGCGGTTCATGGGATTTCTTCCATGGCCAGGCACCCTTATTTTTCTTGAAATGGTTATAAAATTCTTCTTAAACAGGCTCCTTGCCTTTTAATATGGTTTCCGCTATACTATGAACATAGAATTTCAGAAAGGCAAAGGCGCTGATAGAAATCAGTGCCTTTTTGCTTTCGGCGAAGATGCTGCTCCATGGCAGCATCTTTTTGTTTATGGGGGATTGAATGGATTATTTTATATAGTAGACAGGAAGATTTCCTGTCAAACAGGAGGTGTTGATGATGCGAAAGCCAAAGATCGCGGTTATGCCGCTGTGGGACGAAGAAAAGGAGAGTATCTGGATGCTGCCGGGATACATGGATTCCATTAAAGAAGCTGGCGGAATTCCCGTCATTCTTCCTCTTCATTTGACAGAAGAGGAATTTGGAGAGATGGCAGAGGACTTTGACGGGTTCCTCTTTACCGGCGGACAGGATATTTCGCCTTCCCTCTATGGCGAAGAGAAACGGCCGGTCTGCGGGCCGGTGTGTCCGGCACGGGATGAGCTGGAAACCATGGTGTTCCACTACTGCTGGGATCATGATGTGCCGGCTCTTGGTATCTGCCGGGGCCTGGAACTGATAAATGCTCTCTTGGGCGGCAGCCTGTATCAGGACATTGCTGCTGAATGTCCCACCCTTCATGCTCCGAACCATGTCATGGACTTTGCCTATGACTGGGTGGCTCATTTCAACAGCATCCTTACCGGAAGCCCTCTCTATGAAAGACTGGGTGTGAACTTCCTGGGCGTGAATTCTCTTCACCATCAGGCAGTGAAGAAGCTGGCGGAATCCCTGAAGCCCATGGCCGTATCGGAAGACGGTCTGGTGGAAGCGGCCTATGCACCGTCTAAGAAATTCCTCTGGGCTGTACAGTGGCATCCGGAATACTCCTATACCTACGACGGCTTGGATATGGCTATTTTTGAAGCCTTCACCGAAGCTGCCGGCAGCCGGACGGTTCACGGCCTCTCGCCTTTCCTCCCGCCGGACCTCACCACCCATGACACGATCCGCCTGGGGTAGGGGATGATAAATAATATATGATCCTTAAAAGTGGCGTCTTTGACAGAAGGACGCCACTTTTAAGGTGCGGTCAGAGGCACCGGGATACCGGATTAAAGGGACGGTCTTCTTCCTTTAAAAGGAGAGAGAATGCTGCGAAGGAGGTACCTGCTCTGGCGCCCAAGGGGCGCCCTGCCTCTTGCATTCTCCTTTTCTTTCCCATACAATAAAGGATACCTGTAAAGCAGGACGGGTATCCTTTATTGTTTTTCTAAGGAGGGCCTATGTATTCCTCTTCGTCTCCGGTATGGAAAGCTCTGCATGAGGCTTTTCCCTGCACCATTCCCATATTTGCAGGGTTCTGGTTTATTGCCTTTGCCTATGGCTTTTATATGTATACCCTGGGCTTTTCTTTTATATATCCTACCCTTATGGCCATGTTCATATTTGGCGGTTCTCTGGAATTTGTGACGGTATCCATGCTGCTTTCTTCCTTTGCGCCCTGGCAGACGCTGGTGGTGGCACTGACGGTACAGGCCCGGCATCTGTTTTATGGTCTGGCCATGCTGGAAAAGTACAGGGGAACGGGATGGAAGAAACCTTTCCTGATTTTCTGGATGTGTGACGAAACTTTTGCACTGAACTATTCCGCCACCATTCCTTACGATGTGGACAGGGGCTGGTACTATTTCTGGGTGTCTTTCCTGGATTATACCTACTGGGTTTCCGGCGCCATGATCGGCGGCCTGCTGGGATCCCTTGTTTCTTTTGATACGAAAGGCCTTTCCTTTGTGATGACTACCATGTTCCTTGTAGTATTTCTGGAGCAGTGGCTGAAGGAGGGGAAGCATTACACGGCCCTCATCGGCCTTGCCGCTTCGATACTCTCCCTTCTTTTCTTCGGAAAGGATGCCTTCATTATACCTGCCATGGCAGGTATGCTTCTGGTGCTTACCCTGCTTAGAAAGCCCATAGAGAAAGCGGGTGGATTTTTATGACGTCCATGCCTTTGTGGCAGCAGATAGCGACCATAGCTCTCTGCGTTCTGGGAACCATGACTACCCGGTTTCTTCCTTTTCTGATTTTCAAACCGGGAAGCCGTCTTCCCGGCTATGTGAAATACCTGGGGAAAGCACTTCCTTCCGCCGTTTTTGCCCTGCTGGTGGTGTACTGCCTGAAGGATGTTTCCATCCTCTCCAGCAGCCACGGTATTCCGGAAGCTCTGGGCATGGGGCTCACGGCTCTATTGCATCTTTGGAGGCGGCAGATGCTTCTCTCCATGGCAGGGGGCACACTCTTTTATATGTTTCTGGTGCAGTATATCTTCTGACGAGGAGAATCAGCAGCTCAGGGAGAAAAGGGAAAACATGGCACAAAAAAAGAGTACCTTCCAGTACTCTTTTTTCCATGGTGACCGGTATGGGATTCGAACCCATACTCTCTGCGCTGAGAACGCAGCGTCTTAACCGTTTGACTAACCGGCCATGTATGACTTATTATACATGAATTGTCGCCTGAATGCAAGAGTTCTATTGGAGGAAAAAGATTCTCCATCTCTTGAGATTTATGAAAGACGGGCTCCCTCCGGGTGTGCTATAATTTCTGTAAGCTGATTTTGACATGGATGAAATCATCATTTCCTGAATAGGAGGCAGGTTATGAATATAGAAGCAAAAAGAAAATATATGCTGCTCTGCATTGTGATTCTGCTGATTGCGGCCATTGCGGCAGGGACTTCCGATTTCTGGAAGGACAGCGGCGTGGAAAACGCCAAGCAGGGCTATGTGGCGGTGATTCGTATAGATGGCACCATTTACGGCGGCCCCGATACCGATTCGATTCTCTCCGGCAGCAGCGGCGTGACCAGTGAGCAGATTATGAAAGAGTTCCAGACAGCCCGGAAGGATCCCCAGGCCAAGGCCATCCTGGTGCGCATCAATAGCCCCGGCGGTTCTACGGGAGCTACCCAGGAAATTGCAGAGGAAATGGATAAGATCAGGAGCAGCGGCAAGCCCATTATTATTTCCATGGGAGATATGTGTGCTTCTGCCGGCTACTGGCTGGCCAGCAAGGGCAATTACATCTTTGCATCTCCTGCCACGATTACCGGCAGCATTGGTGTGTACATGGATTACACCAATGTGGAAGATCTGATGGACAAGCTTGGCATTAAAAATGAAAAAATCAAGAGCGGCGCCCATAAGGATATCCTTTCCATGTACCGTCCCATGACGGGGGAAGAAAAAGAAATGGTGCAGACCATGGTGGATGATATTTACAACCAGTTTGTACAGACTGTGGCAGACGGACGCAAAATGGATGAAAATAAGGTACGCTCTATTGCAGATGGCCGGATTCTCACTGGAAAACAGGCCCAGGACCTGGGACTGGTGGACGCCATGGGCAATTATTACGACGCTTTGAGTTATGCAGCTTCCAGCGGCGGCATCCAGAGTGAAAATATTCCGGTGAAAAGTTATGGCAGCGGTGTTTCCCTGAAGGGCATCCTTTCCGGCGAGGCCAGAAATCTGTCCGGTATCTTTGGAAAGGCGCTGGCCGATTCCTTCAAAGAGTCTGTGGCAGGCTCTTCTGTGCCGTCTATGAAGTAAGGAGGATTGTATGAATCAGTTACTTGATCTGGCTATGGCCCTCATCATTTCACCCCGGCAGGCCTTGATGGAAATCACTAACGAGGAAAAGTTGAAAGAAGGATTCTTCATCTGGATATTTGTGGTGCTTCTCATGTCCCTCTCCCTGTTTCAGCAGGGGCCGGGGCTGGTGATGCAGTTCCTTCTCATGGTCCTCTTCATGGGGGCAGCCCTTCTGGTGCACAGCGCAGTGATCGACTATATTTCCGGCTTTTGGGGCGGCATGGGTACCGCCAGAGGTATTACGGCAGGATTCATGGCGGCTTCTCTGCCCATGGCCTTTTCTGTTTTCTTTACCTTTCTGGCCGAAGCGGGTGTGGGTGCTCTGTCCGGCATAGGAAGCTTTGCCATCTGGATCTGGTCTTTCTACCTGGATGTGACGGCCATTGGACAGAATTATCGTTTCCGCCCGGGAAAATCTTTCCTCATTGCTTTGACCCCTTATATCCTCATTGTGATTTTCTTCATCGCCCTCATGGCCCTCGGTGTGGCTGCGGCGGTGGAAGGGATTGCCAATATGCAGGATATGCAGAGTCTTGAATCTATGATCACCCAGATGTAAAATAGAATCAAATAGTTGGCAGAGGCGCCGGAAATCATATCCCGGCGCCTCTGCCTGTTCAATTTCAAAAAGATACGGTTTGTGATATAATATGAAACGTATGTATAACTTGGATTGGATACACGCAGTTTCCCTATACAAATGAAAATCTTGAATCAGTATGAATATAAGGAGGAATACCATTTATGTGCGGTATTGTAGGTTATGTAGGCAGTGGAAATGCCACGAATTTTCTGATTGACGGACTCCGCCGCCTGGAATACAGAGGATATGATTCTGCAGGCATTGCGGTTTATGAAAATGGAAAAATCAACATTGAGAAAAAGCAGGGCCGCCTGGTGAATCTGGAAAACGAGCTGAAAAAGCATCCTCTCCAGGGCCATATCGGCATTGGACATACCCGCTGGGCTACTCACGGCAAGCCTTCCGACAGAAATGCCCATCCTCATGGAGACTGCCATAACCATTTTGTGGTGGTTCATAATGGTATTATTGAAAACTATCTGACTCTGAAAAAGGACCTTATGGAAAAAGGCCACGTTTTCAAGTCCGAAACGGACACGGAAGTGGTAGCTCATCTTCTGGAAGAACTGGACGATGGCAATTTCCTGTCCACGGTCCGCAAAATGCTTTCCATCATCGAAGGCTCCTACAGCCTTGTGATTATGGACAGCTCCTATCCTGACACCATTATCTGCACCAAGAAGAACAACCCTCTCATCATCGGTCTGGGCAAAGGAGAAAACTTCATTGCCTCCGATATTCCCGCTGTGATTAACCATACCAGGGACATCTACATTCTGGATGATGAAGAAGTGGCTGTGGTGAAAGCTGACCAGGTCTCCATTCTTGACAGGGATGGAAAACCGGTGAAGAAAGAAATCCAGAAAGTAACCTGGTCTGCCGAAGCAGCAGAAAAGGGCGGCTATCCCCATTTCATGCTGAAGGAAATCTTCGAACAGCCCAAAGCAGTCCGCGATACGGTGCAGATCCATCTGAACAAAGACGGCTCCGTCACATTCCCTGATCTGGGCTGGACAAAAGAATGCTTTGAGAATATTGACAACATTCTTATTACTGCCTGCGGCACCGCCTATCATGCAGGTCTGGTGGCCAAGCACTACATTGAACGGTTCGTAAAGATTCCGGTTTCCGTAGAAATCGCGTCGGAATATCGCTACAGCAAACCCCTGACCACCAATCGCACCCTCTGCATCGTAGTGAGCCAGTCCGGCGAAACCATCGATACTCTGGAAGCACTGAAAGAAGCGAAGAAACACGGCGCCAAAAGTCTGGCAGTGACCAACTCCATCGGCTCCTCCATTGCCCGGGAAGCAGACCATGTCGTCTATACTCTGGCAGGGCCGGAAATCGCCGTAGCTTCTACCAAAGCCTATACCACCCAGCTGGTGGCACTCCTCATGCTGGCCCTGTACATGGCACAGCTCAGAGGCACCATTTCCATGGACCTCATCCATAAGATTACTGATGGATTGAAAGACCTGCCCAAGCAGATTGAAAAGGTACTGAAAGAAAAGGACCATATGGCTGAAGTGGCAGACCGCCTTATCAAAGCCCATGACATTTTCTATCTGGGCCGTTCCATCGACTATGCCATCGCCATGGAAGGGGCACTGAAACTGAAAGAAGTATCCTATATCCATGCGGAATCCTACGCAGCCGGCGAACTGAAACACGGCACCCTGGCCCTCATCACCGCCGATACCCCTGTGATTGCCGTAGCTACCCAGGATGCGGTGAGCTCTAAAATGTACAGCAATATCCAGGAAGTCAAAGCCCGGGGCGCAGAAGTCCTCGGCATCGGCTATGAAGATGATAAAGAACTGGGCAAGTACACCACGGAAACCGTACGGATTCCCAGAGTAGACTTCTTCATTGCCCCCATTCTGTCCGTCATTCCCATGCAGCTTCTCGCATACTATACCAGCGTGAAGAGAGGAAACGATGTGGATAAGCCAAGAAATCTGGCAAAATCAGTGACCGTGGAATAAGAAATACATGGGGCACAGGCATCCTTCGGGGCCTGTGCCTTTTCTTTCTATCAGACACGGTTGCGGAAACCTGTTTTTAAGCATAAAATAAAGAAAGTATATTTCATGGATAGGAGTTGTCATATATGAAGAAGATTATTTTAACCGGCGACCGTCCCACCGGACACCTTCACGTAGGTCACTATGTAGGATCCCTCAGAGAACGGGCAGCCCTCCAGAATTCCGGCAAGTTTGATGAAATTTACATCGAAATTGCTGACGCCCAGGCCCTGACGGACAATGCGGATAATCCTGAAAAAGTCAGGAAAAACGTACTCCAGGTCGCTTTGGACTACCTTTCCGTAGGTATCGACCCCGAGAAGTCCAATATCTTTATCCAGTCCCTGGTACCGGCCCTGCCGGAACTGACCATGTACTACATGAACCTGGTCACCGTATCCCGGCTGGAAAGAAATCCTACGGTAAAAGCGGAAATTCAGCAGAAACATTTCGAGGCCAGCATCCCCGCCGGCTTCCTCTGCTACCCTGTCAGCCAGGCAGCTGACATTACCGCCTTTGATGCCACTACCGTGCCGGTAGGGGAAGACCAGGAACCCATGCTGGAACAGACAAGGGAAATTGTACGCAAATTCAATGACATTTATGGTGAAACCCTGGTGGAACCGGAAATTGTCCTGTCCACCAATAAAGCAAGTCTCCGCCTTCCCGGTATCGACGGCAAGGCTAAGATGAGCAAATCCATTGGCAACTGTATTTATCTTTGCGAAAAACCGGAAGACATTGAAAAGAAAGTCATGTCCATGTTTACCGATCCCACCCATCTTCGGAGAGACGACCCGGGCCACGTGGAAGGCAACCCCGTCTTCACCTACCTGGACGCTTTCTGCAAAGATGAATATTTCGCAGAATTCCTGCCGGAATACAAGAACTTGGACGAAATGAAAGAACACTACACCAGAGGCGGTCTGGGAGACGTCAAAGTCAAACGGTTCCTTAACAACGTGATGCAGGCAGAACTGGCTCCTATCCGTGAACGCCGCCAGCACTGGGAACAGCACCTTGATGACGTGGTGGATATCCTCAGGAAAGGCACAGAAAAAGCGGCTGCCAAAGCCGATGGCACCCTCCAGAGAGTGAGAAAGGCTATGCGGATTAACTACTTTGAAGATGGCAACCTGTTAAAATAAAAATCATATCTAAAAAAAGACGAAGGCTTCGGCCTCCGTCTTTTTTTTGCCGCAGGAAAAGGGGCAGCAGAAGAGGGGATGAAGGAACTAGGCATATGTATTAAGCTCATATACCCACAAAGGTTAGAAATAAATTAATTAATATTAACTTCGGATAACTAAGTAATTTTAAAATACTCTTTTATAAGATATATGAAGAAATCGCCTTTTATATCAATCACCATCAGCGATAAAGGGGATATCCGGGTGCTCCTGGACAATAACCTGACTGCCACCAGCCTGATGGCCGGGTCCAAGACCACGGATACGGCTGCTGGCGTGGATGGTATGGTTACCGCGACCGGGACAGGCGGCGCCTACCTGACCATGAACGGCGCCGATGGGTCCCTGCGCGTGGGCGATGCCAGCGGGAACTTTGCCGCCATGGTCCAGAACTATGGCGGGCCCAAGTTCCTGAACAGCATAGCAGCCGGTTCGCCGCGCTTCCAGTATTGGGCTGCCAGTGCCGGGCAGGACGAAACCACGGCATCCACGACTCTCTATACCCTGGCCACCTTAAATGATGGGCTCCAGCTTTCCGGGGACAGCGGCACCGGATCCGTACTTTTGAATAACACGCTGACGGTAACAGGCGGCGAAACTTCCTCTTCTGACCTTTCTTCCGGCAGCAACATCGGGGTTGCCGCTTCCGGCAGCACCCTCAAGCTGAAGCTGGCCAAGAATCTGACCGGTCTCACTTCCATTTCTCTGGGGGATAACCTGGCCCTGGGGAACCAGACCAGCAGCTCTGCCACCGGGGATTATTTCACCGGACTGGATAACACCACCTGGAGAGGGACGCCTGTCTCCGGACGGGCGGCTACGGAAGAACAGCTGAAGCAGAGCAGTATCACCCAATCGGCTCAGGGCGGCGGCTTCGGCCTTACAGCTGATGGAGACGGCCCGAAGCGGCGAAAGCCGACCTTGGCAGTACCATCGGCATCCATGGGGACAGCAACATCACCACGGCTGTTTCGGAAGATGGCAAGTCCATCGACATCAAGCTGAACAACCAGGTGGATCTTGGCACTGACGGTTCTCTCAAAGCCGGTGGCGTGACCATCAGCAATAAGGGCATCGATGCAGGCAGTCAACAAATTACGAATGTTGCCAGCGGAGCTACTGGAAAAGATGATAAGGGCAACGCTGTTTACGGCAATGATTCTAACGCGGCCAATATCGGCGATGTGAAGACCCTTGCCGGTGAGGCTGCCAAGACAGAAATCGGCAAACTGGGCAGCCGGGACTTTGCCGGGGATGACGGAGAAAAGGTCTCCAGGGGCTTGGGTGAATCCATGAAGCTGTCCGGCGGTGCGGATACGTCTAAGCTGACAAATGGCAACATCGGTGTGGTGAAGAACGCCGCTGGCGATGGCCTGGATATCAGGCTGTCCAGCGAACTTACAGGGGTGACCAGCGTCACCACGGGCAATAGTACTTTGAACAACGACGGCCTGACCATCAACAACGGAGAAGGCAAAGCCGGTACGACCATTACCAGCAGCGGCATCAAGATTGCCGCTAATGGCGACAATACTCATGCCGTGGAAGTCACAAACAGCAATATCTCCATGGGCGGCCAGCAGATTCACGATGTGGCACCGGGGACCAGTGATACCGATGCGGTGAACGTGAGCCAGCTGAAAGGTCTGGTCAGCGGCGTGGATGGAGCTGTAAACAAGCTGAATAATCGCCTGAACCGGGTTGGCGCCGGGGCAGCTGCTCTGGCGGCGCTTCATCCGCTGGATTTCAATCCGGAAGAAAAGTGGAACTTTGCTGCTGGTTTCGGTCACTACGTGAATGCCAATGCCGGTGCCATCGGCGCCTTCTACCAGCCCAATGAAGAGACCCTCTTCTCCCTGGCCGGCAGCTGGGGCGGCGGAGAAAACATGGTCAATGCAGGCGTCAGCATCCGCCTGGGCCATGGAAACTCCATCATGGGTTCCCGTACCGTTATGGCCAGGGAAATCATGGCCTTGAAGCAGCAGGTGGAAGCACAGAACCTGAAGCTTAAGGAAAATGAAGATTTGAAGGCCCGACTTGCCAAACAGGACCAGGAAATTGCTGAACTGAAAGCGATGGTTCTTAAGCTGGCGGCTAAAGGCTGATTTCATAGATGCAGAGTAAAAACACCCGAAAGTGATTCTGAAAGAGTCACCTTTCAGGTGTTTTTATATGGTCTTTATCTGCCCGCAGCGCTGCGAACAGGGCAAGGTGCTCTGCTCTATTCCATGATAAAACCCCTGGCGCCCGAAAATCAGCGATTTCCAGACATCAGGGGTTCAGTAAGGCGAGGAAAGTATTATCATCTATCCCTGAATTTTTTCCATTCCGGAAAGAGGCAGAGTGTCTCTCCCTTTAGAGCCGCTTATGAGAAACACCAGGGTACCTGCAGCAGCAGAAATGGTGGAAGCCAGAAGAATGGAAAATTTGGCCAGGTTCAGGAGGCTGGGATCCGTGAAGGCGATGGAGGCAATGAAGATGGACATGGTAAAGCCGATACCGCCGAGCATGCCGGTAGCTGCCAGCTCCCGGGGAGAGGCTTTGCCGGGAATGTCTATATGGCCTATTTTATGGAGAAGGTAGACAGAGCCGAAGATGCCGACCGGTTTTCCAAGGAAGAGTCCTGCCAAGATGCCCCAGGGGAGGGGAGAAGTAAAATCCAGAGAAGCAAGGGAAATTTCTACGCCCGCATTGGAGAGTGCAAAAACGGGCATGATGAGATATGCAGACCAGGGGTGAAGTCTCTTCTCCCACTGATGAAGCATGGATACTTTGCAGTTCCCTTCTGCCGGAATAGAAAAGCCCAGAATGACTCCGGCTATGGTGGGGTGGATGCCGGCTTTCAGGAAAAAGTACCATGCCACAAGGCCTAAAGCCAGATAGGCCGGGAAGAAACGGATTTTCAAGCGGTTTAAAAGGAATGCGCCGGCAAGAGCCGCCAGTCCGGAAGCCAGGGCTATCCATGCAAGGTCCGTGCTGTAAAAGAGGGCGATGACGACAATGGCGCCTAAATCATCTACAATGGCCAGGGCCGTCAGGAAGACCACCAGCCCCGGCGGTGCGCTTCTGGCTGCCAAGGTCATAATGCCCAGGGCAAAAGCAATATCGGTAGCCATGGGAATGCCCCAGCCGCCGGAGGTTTCCGTGCCAAAATTCAGAAGGCTGTAAAACAGGGCCGGTACCAGCATACCGCCCAGGGCCCCGCAGACGGGAAGAATCATGGCAGATTTGGTTCGGAGTTCTCCATAGAGGAATTCCCGCTTGATTTCCAGGCCTACCAGAAAGAAGAAAACGGCCATGAGCCCGTCATTGACCCAGTGAAGAAGTCCCATTTCCAGGGAAAAAGGGCCTATGCCAATGGCTATTGGCGTGTGAAGGCTGTGCTCATAGGCGCCGCCCCAGGGAGAATTGGCTATGATGACAGCCAGGATGGCACATATGAGAAGAATGACACCGCCCGATGCTTCGGAACGCAAAAAGGAAAGAAATGTGGTGCTCAGGGATTCGATTTTTCGTCTCATAGTCAGCTCCTTTCAAGAAAACGAAGTATTCTATTCAAACAATAGCATATAATACATATAATGTCATTACCTATTATGAAATATTTATGTATTGTATTGCATACTATATATTTAAATGAATTTGATAAATAATAGATAGGTACAGGACTAGGAGGACGGGCTTCATCCTGCTTTTTTGTCCCGGGAGGTTTTTGGAAAGATAGCAGAAAAAAAGCTGTGAAGAAATGGGGGATATCCTCATTTCTTCACAGCCTTAGAGGCGGTTCTTTATTTACTTAAATCAATGGAACGGATCTGCTTCCGCAGGGGCAGTACAGAGTAGGGGGCTACGGAGAATTCGTCCACTCCCATGCGGAGGAAGGTTTCAGTGATGGAAAGGTCGGAACCCAGTTCACCGCACATGCCTACCCAGATGCCTGCTTTGTGAGCATTTTCCACGGTCATCTGAATCAGTTTCAGCACAGCCGGATGGTGGGGATTAAAGAAGTCAGAAAGGACGCGGCTTGTTCTGTCTACTACCAGGGTGTACTGGGACAGGTCATTGGTGCCGATGGAGAAGAAATCTACTTCTTTGGCCAGTTTGTCGCTGATTAAGGCAGCTGCCGGCGTTTCTACCATAATGCCTACTTCCATATGATGGTCATAGGCGATGCCCTTCTTATCCAGTTCCATTCTGACTTCGTCCAGAATTTCCCGAGCCTTCCATACTTCCCATACCGAGGTAATGAGGGGGAACATAATGGCTGCTTTGCCAAAGGCGCTGGCCCGGAGAATGGCACGGAGCTGGGTCTTGAAGATTTCCGGCCGTTTCAGGCAGATACGGATGGCCCGCATGCCCAGGGCAGGGTTTTCTTCCTTCGGCAGATGGAAGGCAGAGGCTTCCTTGTCAGCGCCAATATCCAGGGTACGGATGATGACGCGCTTACCTGCCATAGTTTCAATGGCCAGTTTGTAAATATTAAACTGTTCCTCTTCACTGGGGAGAGTGTCTCTTCCCATATAGATGAATTCACTGCGGAAGAGGCCGATGCCTTCGGCATCATTTTTCAGAACGGCAGCCAGGTCGGAGGCGGAAGATACATTGGCTGCCACTTCGACCCGGTGACCATCTACGGTTTCACTGGGAAGGCCTTTCAGCTGCTGCATCAGTTCCTTCAGCCGGATGCTCTGGTCCTGTTTTTCCTTCATCACTGCCAGAATGCCCGGTGTAGGATCGAGATACACAGTGCCGGAGAATCCATCAATCACAGCTGTTTTGCCGTCAAAGGAGTCATCCACTTCTGTGCCGGTAGCTACGATGGCAGGAACGCCCAGTGCCCTAGCCAGAATGGCAGTGTGGGAAGTGGGGGTGCCTTCTTTTGTAACGAAGCCCAGAATTTTCTTGGTATCCATCTGGATGGTCTCGCTGGGGGTGAGGTCATCGGCATAGAGGATACAGGGTTCATCGCCGGCAAACATGGCTTTTTTCTGATGAAGGGTACGCAGGAGGATGCGGGCGATTTCCTGCACGTCTGCTACGTGGGCCTGCATGTATACATCAGTTCCGCTGCTGTAAATCTGGGTGAAGTTCTTTTCAGCCTGGGAAATGGCAGATTCTGCATTGATGCTCTGACTGCGGATCATGGAGCGGACGGCATCTACAAATTCCGATTCTGTCAGCATCTGCTGGTATACTTTAAAAATGGAAGCATTATCCAGACCCACATGGGACACCGCCTCCTGATAGAACTGGTTCATTTTGGCAGAGGCTGTATTTCTGGCAGAATCGAACCGGGCCACTTCGGTTTCCGGGCGATCTACCTTGGATTCTTCTACGCTGAATTCTTTATGACGGAATACCCGGAGTGGTCCGATGGTAACCATACCGGAAATGCTTTTACCTGTAATTTTTTCCATTCTATGCAATCCTTTCTTTTTCCGCAGGGGAAATCAGTCTTCGATTCCTTCCCTTCCCATGACACCTTTGTCATAGTAGTGGCGGATTTTTTTCATTTCAGTAATGAGGTCGGCAGCATCCAGAATATAGGATGGAGCGTTGCGGCCGGTAAATACCAGTTCCACCTCCGGACGGCGGGCAGCAAGGATTTCCTTCGTGTCCTCCTCGGTGGCCAGGTCATACCAGCAGGCCATATTGTATTCATCCAGGATAACCACATCGTAGGGGCCGGAAACGGCACCGATGGCGTCATCAATGCCTTTCCGTATCATATCCCGATATTCTTTGGGCGGATGACCGGCAGGATACACCACCAGCTTGTCGCCCCAGGCCTTGATTTCTTCTTCCGTAAGCATGCCTTCTTTAGCAATGAAATAAGGTTTACCCAAAGTAATAAGGGTGATGCCGTCAAGGCTTTGGAGCACTTTCTGCTCCGAGTAGGCCAGAGATTTCATGAACTGGATGATGCATACCTTTTTCCCCGCACCTATGGCGCGGATGGCAAGACCGATGGCAGCCGTGGTTTTCCCCTTGCCGTCACCGGTATATACTTGAATGTAACCTTTCATCATATCCTCCTTATCAGAAAATATCATTTGGAAGGGATATTTCTATCGAATTAAAGAATAGATTGGTCATTCTTTCATTACCCTATTATACAATGGATAGAAGGGAAACAAAAGGCGGCGATTCCGATTTCATCCATGGAAAAACCGCCATGGAAACCATGACGGCTTTGGTTACAGACATTTGTTGTTAAAACAGCGTCTTTTTTTGTACATTTTATGAATGATATAAGCAGCCAGAAGGAGGAAGAGAAGCACAATGAAACGAGTGCCGTGCTCCGAGAAATAAATGAGGTCATGGCCCAGCCATACTTCAATGATTACAGAGGGAATCTTGCCGATGAGGGTAGATTTCAGATGCTCCCGGCTGGTGAGCTTGCTTAAGACGGCAATGGCAGTGAAAAGAATATTGGGTGAATAGGGAATAGCCCTGGCCAGAGCCATATTCTTCACACAGCTGTATTTGTCCAGCTTGGTAAGCATATGCTTCTTTTCAATCAGACGGCGGGCTTCCTTACGGAAGAAGATACGTCCGATATGGAAACTGATTTCAATGCCGATGACTTCTCCCACCCAGGAAATGAAAATCCCCGGGAGCAGGCCGAAGAGCGCTCCATTCACTGTAAGGAAGGGAATCGTAGGAATCCCGAAGACATTACAGAAAATGAGCAGACCAATGCTCACAAGAAAAGCTCCGTACCCGAAGGATGAAATGTAATCCGCCAGACCGTCCACATCGCCTGCCATGGTGAGGTGGATGGTATGGTAATAAAATTCAGGATAGTACATACGAACCAGGTAAACGGATATGACGGCAGCAGCAATCAGAATCAAAAGTCCGATAAGCTTTTTACATTTGTCAATCATAATGTATCCTTTTAGCCGCCCACAAGCCGAAAATCGGCGCAGTTATCTGCTCCGGTGGAGCGGCGTGCCGGACAGATATATCTTGTGTTTCTAGTTTTAGTCAGTTTTAAAGTTTCAGAAAAGCAGTGTTTATTGTAAGCGATTTGTCAAGATTATGCAAATACCTTTTCTTATCTCATATATTATAATACAGGGTCATCAGATTTTCCAATATCCATAGCAAGCTATATAAGTTTAGAATACCGATAAAATCGGGCATTCTGCAATTCGTTTCCATTGGCAGCTATGAAAAATCAAACAGAGGGATACGTTACTGCTTCATGGCAGGGGAGCATATCGGAAAAGAGGGAGGGCGGACAAAGAAGGGGAAAGGTAAAAAGGCTGCAAAGCCCTGCCTGGCTTTTCATGGTTCATGATGAGGTCAATCTAAGGGTCTTCATACATCAAAGGACAGGCCCTGCCATGGTTTATCAGAAATGACACCGTTTTGCCCCGCTTATATGCTATCTTTCCTTTTATTGATTCCCAGTGAATTTTTAGTCATAAATCTGTTATAATGAGAAAGACATATTTCTGCAGGAGCTGCAGACAGATTGAGAACCCTTGTTTTTTTGATTCGGCAGGTGTTGGAAAATGGATTTTAACTTGACAGATAAGCAGAAGGAACTGGTAGGGCTGGCCCGTGATATTGCACAGAAGGAAATCGCACCCAGGGCCCTTTCTATCGATAAGAGCGGTGTTATGGATGAGGAGCTGCTTCGAATTTTGAAGCAGTCCGGCATGACGGCTCTGTCGGTTCCCAAGGAATTCGGCGGTGCCGGACTGGATCTTTTGACCATTGCCATGATCAGTGAAGAACTGGCCAAAGGATGTGCCGGCGTGGCTACCGTGTGTGCTGCCAATTCCCTGGCTTCATTCCCGGTGCTCATTGCAGGCAGCGATGAACAGAAGAAGTCCTATTTCGACTGCCTGAATGAAGGGGGCATGAGCTGCTTTGCCCTTACGGAACCGGGGGCCGGTTCCGACGCCGGCGCCGTTTCCTGCCGGGCTAAGAAGGTGGACGGCGGCTATGTACTGAATGGGACCAAGTGCTTCATTACCAATGCACCTATTGCAGATAAAATCACTCTCTTTGCCAATACAAGAGAATCCGGCGGCATCCGGGGCCTCACTGTTTTTTCCGTAGATAGAAATACCAAAGGTATTTCCATGGGCAAGGAAGAAGATAAAATGGGTATCCGCGCTTCCGCAACTTCGGAAATCATTTTTGATGACTGCTTCGTGCCTGCTTCTACCAGGCTTGGAAGGGAAGGCATGGGATTCCGCATCGCCATGGAAACGCTGGAAAAATCACGACCGGTGGTAGGCGCTATTTCTGTGGGTATTGCCCAGGCTGCGCTGGAAAATGCAATCCATTATGCGCACCAGAGAAAGCAGTTCGGACAGAAAATCGCTTCCTTTGAAATGGTGCAGCAGATGATTGCCGACATGGTGACAAAGACGGAAGCAGCCCGGGCTCTGGTGTACAAAGCCTGCTGGATGCAGATGACCGGTGATAAGAAAGCATCTCTTTTCTCCGCCATGTCAAAATGCTTTGCTTCCGATACAGCCATGGAAGTCACCACCACCGCCGTACAGGTTATGGGCGGCAATGGATATTCCCGGGAAAATCCGAACGAAAAATATATGCGTGACGCCAAGATTATGCAGATTTATGAAGGAACCAACCAGGTGCAGCGTCTTGTGATTGCCAATGCGGCCATGTACTGATCAGTGGGCGGTGTCTTACTCTTTACAGACGGGAAATGCATGAATGTCAGTACCTGCCGGAGAGGAACATCCTCCTTATTCTGACTTCATCCAGCCGGGCAAAAAAAGCTTGCAATCTATGGATATTCTGTGTATAATAATCAGCATAGTTAAACAAAAGGCAAAAGGGCCTGCGTACTTTGGTATGCAGGCCCTTTCTATGTTGGAGGTGCTGGTCATGATGTGGCATTGAGCGAAAGGGCAGATAAAAACGGTATAAAAGCAGAGGGGCCCGGGAAACTCCTCTGTATAATTTCATAAAAATGGGTGATGGCGCTGCTATGGGAATTTTAGAGATTCCAGGCGGCTTTTTTATTTTTCAGAAAGGAATTTATGACTATGCGCAAATATCTTTTACCGGCATTTCTGGGAGCCTGTTTCCTTCCAGGAATGGCCATGGCGGCTGATGAAGGAAGTCAGCTGAATGGAGCAGACATGGCTTACATGGCCATTTCCACACTGCTGGTGCTCATTATGACTCCGGCTCTGGCTTTTTTCTACGGTGGTCTGGTACGCCGTAAGAACACCATTAATACCATTATGATGTCCATGGTATGTCTGGCTATCTTTACCGTACAGTGGTTTGTCTATGGGTATTCTCTTTCCTTCGGCCCTGATGTGGGCGGCATCATCGGCAATCTGGACTGGGCCTTTTTCCATGATGTAGGCATGGCAGCCAATTCGGATTATTCTGAAACCATTCCCCATATCCTCTTCGCCCTGTTCCAGATGGCTTTTGCCATCCTCACGCCGGCCATCGTTAGCGGCGGTATTGTGGAAAGGACCCGTTTCCCGGCCTATTGTATTTTTATCCTTCTTTGGGGCACTCTGGTATATGATCCCATGTGCCATATGGTATGGGGCGTGGGCGGCTTCATCCGCAATATGGGAGCCCTTGACTTTGCAGGGGGCACGGTCATTCATGTCACCTCCGGCTTCTCTGCTTTAACTGCGGCCATTCTGATCGGCAGAAGAAAAGGGTATGGCATTCTTTCCCTCCGCCCTCACAATATTCCCTATGTCTGCCTGGGCGGCAGTTTCCTGTGGCTGGGATGGTTCGGATTTAACTCCGGCGCCGGCCTTTCAGCCAACGATGTGATGACGCAGGCCCTGGCCAATACAGGCATTGCCTCCTGTACGGCCGGTCTGGTGTGGATTGTTATTGAAGAAATCATTCACAAGAAAATGACGGCCCTGGGTCTTATGACCGGTATTCTCACCGGTCTCGTAGGCATTACACCGGCCGCAGGCTTCGTAGATGCCGGCGCTGCCTTCTTCATCGGTATTACCACACCGCTTATCTGCTATTTCTTCGTTTCCTTCGTCAAATCCAGACTTGGCTATGACGACTCTCTGGATGCCTTCGGCTGCCATGGTATGGGCGGCGTATGGGGTGCTCTTATGACAGGTATTTTCTGTACCAAAACCATCAATGATGCCGGTGCCGATGGTCTTCTCTACGGAAATCCCGGCCAGCTCATTCCTCAGATGACAGGCATTGTGACCGGCATCATTGTGGCCGTAGTTATGACTACCCTGATTATCAAAGTGCTGGGGATTTTCATGAAAGTCCGCGCTACTGCTTCTGAAGAAGCCCAAGGCCTGGACCTTATCGACCATGGTGAAAGAGCGTATAATAAATTGTAAGAGGTGAAACCTATGAATACAGATAAGAAAATCTACAAGGTAGATGCCGTTATCCGTCCTGAAAAGTTGGAAGAGCTGAAGGATAAGTTGTATGAAATCGGCGTTACCGGTATTACTGTTACTGAAGTCTACGGCTGCGGCCTCACCCATGGACAGGAAGAAATCTATAGAGGAAATGTACTCTCGGTGAACCTGCTCCCGAAAATAAAAATAGAAATTGTCATTTACGAAACACCTCTGGAAAAACTGATTCAGACCATCCGCGACACCTGCAACACCGGTCATGTGGGAGACGGTAAAATCTTTGTATCCGAACTGACCACCGCTGTCAAAATTCGCACAGGAGAAAGAGGCGGTGCTGCCATTATCGATGACAAGGCATAATCACCATGAAAAAGGGGCTGTGAAAGAAGGGGCATCCTTCCTTTTACAGCCCTCTTTTGGGGTTTGAAATTAGCAGCTTGCCGCTTTGTTTCACCGTCATTTCGACGGTTGGAGTGGAGAAATCCCATCCTCTGGTACAAAGAGCATGGCAGCAGGAAATCTCTGGACTCGGAGTTTCAATAGAGCCTGCAGTTTTTATTACCTACATCAGCACGAACTCCACCAGAGATGACACAGGGGCTGAAAAAATAATAGGGGATATACAAAGGAGCAGATTCCAGCCTTTGATCCAGGAAATTTAATTTAGCGTGCGGTTTACATGATGCAATGGTACAATATAATATTATCCATGATAATTTCCCTTGACAATTTTTATAAATAGGACTAAGATGAACGGAGCTTGAGGGAATTACAAATCAAAAGAGACTGAGGGGAGCCCGGAGAACATGAGAAAATCTCATGTTTTTTTATGGAATAACGGGGCGGATTTTTCATGGAAAGAAAGGGATTATTATGAAACAGAATCAAAAGCATTGTTTTAGAAAATCGGGGAGGGAGGGTAAGTTCACTCTCGCCGCCCATACAGAAAGAGCACTCCTGGCAGCCCTGCTGCTGACAGGATTTTCTTATGCTTCCGTTTATGGTGCGGATATTACTTCTCCGTTGAGTATTACCGATAAGGATGCTGTGGTTAATGAAAATATAAATGTTGGGATAACTCCGGGGGATTCGGCATTTCATGTAGTGAATATCGATAAATCAGCATCTGGAGGAACGGTTCGGATTAACAGCCAGAAGATAAATGCGGATATTCATAATGCAACAGGCCCACAGCTTCGGATTGACGGGATTATTACCAATACTGGTTCTGTTGATAAGAAAAAATTCAGCTTAACAAATGTCAGTATAGGCTATGAGGGAACCGTCGATTTAGCAGATGGTCTTACAATTACGGTAGATGGGACAGGAACCTGCCCTAAGATAGCTGGCATTTATGAAAATGGATTTGAGTCATTATACAGTTCTTTTGGGAGAGGCAGTCTTAATACAGGAAAACCGGCTAATCTGACTTATAATCTTGGGGATAATACTACCATTATGATGCATGGTCAGGATATAGTTACGCAAGAACCGGATCCCTTTTCACAATCTGTGTATTATAGTCAGACGGGGATTATAAATGATGGCGGCATTATGAATGCAGGGAACAACCTGAATATTACCAGCGATGTTCAGGGGATATATACGCTGAATGCTTCAGGGATAAGTAATACTAAATATGGACAAATGCATATAGGGGATAATGCGGTGATTAAGGCCAGTGGCACGTTAGCTAAATTAAGTTCAGGCTATGGGGCGGAAGTGTATGGGATTATTAGTCGCCATAATCATGCATGGGAAGACGCATCTACCAATAAAGGACGCCAGCTGATTACCCTTGGGAAAAATGCAGAGATAACGGTAGATTTCAATAGCCAGGGGACAGCTACAGAATCACCTGCTTCTATCATGGGGGCAGCTCTATACCTGTCTACTACCGATTTTACAGCGGATAACCATCTTCATCTGATTACCACACAGGAAAACAGTGGCATTGGTACCTATGGACTGTTTGCCTGGAATCAGTGCAAGGCAACCATAGGAGATGATTTCCGGGTGGATGTAACGACAAAAGGGAAAGGATATGGCGTGTATGGTGTGTATGCAGGTCATTACACCAATACAGGAAGTTCGGTAGATGGCACAGACATTACGTTTAAAGGGAATGCGCAGGAAAATCTCGTTGCATCGGACAGTTATCAGATTTTTGGCAATTATTTTAATGCCTCTTCACTGCATCTGGGAGACAATGAAGATATCTCCATAGAAGCCAACGGAAAATTTAATCATATTACCGGGGTGTATATGCTTAACCCGGGAGCGGATCTGTATGGTCAGGACAGCCATGTGAGTGTCACCATGAATATTCATGGCGAATCCAGGCCGGGGCTTTATTATGAGAAACAAGATAATTCTTATATTGCCGGAATTAGCTTAGAAAATCAGGCTTCGGCAAAATTAAACGATGTATCTGTTCGTATGGGATATGAAGGAAATCTTGCGGTTGTGACGAAAATCAAAGGCATTTCTGACATATCTTCCCAGGTGCAGATAAATGGAAACACGGAAGTAGACCTGAAGGCGGAAAATACGGGGGAAGCCGGAGAGAATAAACTGTTTGGCATATATAACCATGAAGGGACTCTTACAGCGGAGGATGTGCATGTTAAAGCAGAGGGGGAAAATATAGGCATCATATCTGGTATTAAGACGACGGAAAATGGTTCTACGGATATTGAAGGAAATGCAGAAGTTTCTGTTTCAGGAAATACAGATGACTGTACAGGTATTCTGAGCACACAGGGGGGTCAGGCGGTATTTCATAAAGGGGTGACTGTACAAGAGGCTAAAACAGCGATAGAAAGTGATAATGAAAACAGTCTGATTGACATAACCAGCGATGGAACCAAAGTCATTGAAGGGAATCTCCTTTCTACGGACAGCGGGATAATCCGTCTGTCCCTTCATGACAGTACGTCCTCTCTTACCGGGGTATCCACCGTCCAGAATGGGGAAACGGATCTTACGGTATCGGATCGCGGTATGTGGAATATGACCGGGGACAGTGAAGTGACCAGCCTTGAACACAGCCGTGGCGGGGTCATTAACATGAATGCTTCGCCGGCGTATGAAACCCTTCATGCGGGCAGTTACACCGGAAATGGCGGGATTTTCCTCATGAAGACCGATCTGGATTCGGAGAAGGATGGAGATAAAGTCACTATCGATTCCGCTGCGGATGATTCTTCCGGCCTGATTATGGTAAAAGACAGCAGTCTGTATACAGGGAAGGAAGTTAAAGGAATCAGAAATCTGTTGCTTGTGACGGATGCCAGTGGAAAGGCCCGGTTTGAAGGGAAGGACCTTGACCAGGGAGGACTATGGGATATGACGCCGGTTATTAAACGAGGGGATGAAGCTCTTGATGCAGAAGGTAATGCGGTAGGGGACCATACGGAATGGTATCTGACCAAGGTGGAGAAGAAAGTAAATAAGGATACCATTCCACTTATAAAAGCACCAGATAACAGCTACGCCCTCTACCGGTTGGATATTGACAGTCTCCGGAAGCGTATGGGGGATTTCCGCTTCCGCAACCTGAAGGATACGTCAGGTATCTGGGCCCGGGATTTCCATGGTTCTTATGACGGACAGGGAATAAACAGTAAGTACAACGGATTCCAGCTGGGCTATGACTACGCGGCCAATGACAAGAGTGTATATGGCTTCTTCGCGGAACGTAATATTTCCAGTCCGAAGTACAGCTATGGTTCCTCTGAAAATCATGGCCTGTCCGCTGGAGTTTACGGCACATGGTTTGGCGACAGCGGTGTATATACCGATGTAGTGGCTAAATGGGGACGGGATGATACGGAGCTGAAGAGCTGGGGCAATTATCCTGACCGGGCTGACTACCGGATTCATAATGAAAGCCTTTCCGTGGAATTTGGAAAAACATTCACGAAAGATAACGGACTTTTCCTGGAACCGGAAGCGCAGATGGTATTCGGTCATCTGGGAAGCAAGGATTATACCACCCGCCGTGGAAAGACCGTCCATATGGGCGGCTATGACAGCGCCATCGGCCGCCTGGGCATCCTGTTTGGCAAACGGGTGACAGAAGGAGAACATCCTTATGATTACTATCTGAAGTTCTCTGTTCTCCATGAATTTGGTAGCAGCCGCAGCTTCCATCTGGCAGCGCTGGATGGGGAAACCATGGATTACAGCGAAGATTATCAGGATACCTGGGAAGAAGCCGGCTTCGGCGGCACCTGGCATATCAACGACCACGCCAGCCTCTATGCCGACGTTGAAAAAGGCTTTAACGGACTGTGGCATAAGAAATGGCAGTGGAACCTGGGCATTCACTGGCAGTTCTGATATAGGGCGAGAAGCGGGAAAGACAGCACATAACGTGGGCTATACTTATTGCCCCGAATGGGGATACCACAACCCTCAGTGGCAAAGCCGCTGTCAAACAGAGAGACCTTTTGGTCTGAATGCTCTGTATGCGACCCTGTTTCGCGTTCTTTCAATATTTCATATTGACAGTTTCCACCTAACGAATCTATAATAATTAATAAGCATTGCAGGTCTGTGGCTGAAAGTCGATGGTAGTCGCAGCCAAAGCGATCCACGTAACGCAGGAAAATCCTGCTGAGCATGGTGCGGTTTAGAAGTAAGTCCTGCCGGGAAAACCGAGAGGGTTAGTAGTGAGAGGAAGACACCGGGTAGCGAAAGCTCCAGCAGGCGAGTGTGGGGTCAAAAGCCAGGTCAGCTGCCGTGCTTATTTAAAATTCGATTTCTGTGGATGAAATCTGACATAGTTTGGGCGATGAGCAGAAGAAGTACTGATGGCTATTCTTCAGAGAGGGCATGGAAGGTGAAAATGTCTGGTGAGCTTTCAGGAAATGCATCTGTGAGCTGAAAAGGGGAATACAGTATCCTTTTCCGTAGGTCGACGATACGACTATGCGCGGCTTTTGCCGACAGAGTGGAATAACGGGCCACCGTCTCTGTGAGGCGGCGGTCTTTTTAATGGGAACTAGTTGGCTAGTGTACTAGTGTACTAGCTCACTAGTTCACTAACCCATCGATTTCATGAAAGAAGATGATAACCATGTGTCACTGTTGTAAGGAAAAACAGGCTTATCATATCTTTCTTATATATGAATATAAATAAATCACTCTACAGATGGAGGAATCTAAATGGAAGAAATTAAAGTGTATAACACGCTGACGAAGGAAAAGGAAGTATTTAAACCGATTACACCAGGGGAAGCGAAGATTTATGTGTGCGGCGTAACGCCCTACAATCATCCCCATATCGGCAATGCCCGTCCGGCAGTGACCTGGGACGTGATTCGCCGCTACCTGGAATATGTGGGATACAAGGTGGAATTCGTACAGAATTTTACCGATGTGGATGATAAGATTATCAATAAAGCCAATGCGGAAGGCACCGACTGGAAAACGATTTCTGACCGGTATATTGATGCCTATTTCCAGGTCATGGATGCACTCCATGTACGCCGGGCCGATGTATATCCCCGGGTTTCTGAACATATGGATGATATCATCCACATGGTGGAGACACTGATTCAAAAGGGCCATGCTTATGTACTGGGCGGCGATGTGTATTATGATATTTCCACCTTCAAGGATTACGGCAGGCTGTCTGGCAGGAAGATTGAAGATATGCTGGCAGGTGCCCGCATTGAAGTGAATGATGAGAAGAGAAATCCCGGAGATTTTGCTCTGTGGAAGGCTGCTAAGCCAGGCGAACCTTTCTGGGAAAGCCCCTGGGGCAAGGGCCGTCCGGGCTGGCATATTGAATGCTCTGCCATGTCCATCCATTACCTGGGCAAGACCTTTGATTTCCATGGCGGCGGCTCGGATCTGATTTTCCCGCATCATGAAAATGAAATCGCCCAGTCCGAAGGCTGCACCGGCTGCCATTTCGTAGATTACTGGCTCCATAATGGCTTCATTACCATTAACTCTGAAAAGATGAGCAAGTCCCTGAACAATTTCTTCCTGGTGAAAGATGTACTGGAGAAATATTCCGGCGATGCGCTCCGTTATTTCCTTCTGTCCACCCATTACAGAAGTCCTCTTGATTTTTCTGATGACCGCCTGGAAGAAGCAGAAAAGAACATGGACAAGCTGAAAGACGTCATTGGCCGTGTGAAAGAGTTGAGCGCCCGGGATGGCCGTGAGGTGACAGAGGCCTCCAAAGCTCTTGAAAAAGCAGCAGAAGATGATATGAAAGTCTTCCATGAAGCCATGGATGATGATTTCAATACGGGCCTTGCTACGGGTGCCATGTTTGAACTGGCAAAGGCTATCAATGTGTATTACAACGATGTACACAGCGGCATTGGTTTCAACAAGGAATCTCTGGAAAAGGCAGGAAAGGCCTTCAAGACAATCCTTGACATTCTGGGCATTCTGGAAAAAGAATGGAAAAAGACGGAAGCCTATGATGATAAGGATTACAATGACCTCATGAATGTGATCCTTGCTGTCCGCCAGTCTGCCAGAAAAGCAAAGCAGTACCAGCTGGCTGATGAAATCCGGGATAAACTGGGTGAAATCGGCATTGTGATTGAAGATACTCCTACAGGAGCAAGGTGGAAGAAACGTGGAGTTTAAGAGAGTCTTATTTCTGAAAAAACAGATGGCTCATAAGATTGGTAAAGAATCTCCTGTTCTTGGTGAACAGGAGGTCTTTTCCATGGATGCGCTGACCCTGGCTTATATTGGTGATGCCTGCTGGTCCTTCTTTATCCGGAAGGCCCTTATCGATACAGGCATTTATAATGTGCAGATTCTGAACAGTCTGGCATCGGAAATCGTTTCCGCCCGCTGGCAGAGCCGTATTCTCTTTGAAATCAGGGAGCTTTTGAATGAGCGGGAGCTGAAGGTGGCCAAGAGGGCCAGAAATACCAGTTCCCATGTGCCGAAGAGTGCCACTGTGGAGGAATACCGGGAGTCCACAGCCTTTGAAGCGCTTCTTGGCTATCTGTACCTTTCCGGCCAGAAGCAGCGGCTGGATTTCATCCTTGAAAAAAGCTTGAAGTATGTGGCAGGAGAAATGAGCCATGAAAACTGATAAAAGGGAGAGACCATCCTTTAAACAGAAACAGTCCGGGCAGCGTCGGCAGTCCCTGTCCTCATCCACCAGAGACGGAAGAAAGAAAAGACCTTTGAAAAAGGAGGGCTCTTCTGACTCTTTCCTCATCTGTGGAAGAAACAGCGTATCCGAATTTCTGAAGAGCAGGGGAGTGCGCCGGGTTTTCCTGAAAGAAGGAAAGAAGGATGACCGTCTGCTTTCCCTGGCGGCTCTGGCTGAAAAGCAGGGAGTGCCGGTGGAAGAGGTGAAGGAAGAAAAGCTGGATGATATGTCCGGCGGCGTAGTGCATCAGGGAATTGCAGCCCTGTTGAAGCCCTATGAATATGCAGATCTTGACCGGGTGCTGGCGGATTGGGAAGGGAAGAGTCCCATCCTGATTCTGCTGGATGGGCTGGAGGATGTGCGCAACCTGGGCGCCATTGTCCGCACGGCGGAATGTGCCGGTGCAGCGGCGGTGCTCCTTCCGAAGCATAAGAGCCCTCCGGTAACGGCAGCTGCCATGAAGACAGCGGCCGGTGCCTTTGCCTATCTGCCCGTATGCCAGACAGGAAATATCAGGCAGACTCTGGAAATGCTGAAGGGAAAGGGATTCTGGGTGGTAGGAGCCGATATGGACGGTGAAAGCCTCTATTATGACGCCAACCTGAAAGGCCCGCTAGTCATCGTTATGGGGGCAGAAGGGAAGGGCGTAAGTCCTCTTACCCGGAAAATGTGCGATTTCTGCGTACGTATTCCTATGAAAGGGAAGGTTTCTTCCCTTAATGTTTCTGTGGCAGCTGCTCTTCTTATTTACGAGGCTGCAAAGCAGAGGGATAAGTCATGAAGGATCTCTACCTAGTAGACGGCTATAATGTGATTTTTGGCAGGCCTGACATCTTTGACCGGAGCGATTTGGAATCGTGCCGGAAGAAGCTCATGGACATTATGCAGGACTATGGTGCCCATAATGACATAGAAGTGATTATTGCCTTCGACGGGAAAGGGAATTTCACCAAGGTGAAGGTGGAGGAACTGTCCGCCTTCTTTACCATTGTGTATACACCGAGAAGGATGACTGCCGATTCTTATATTGAAAAAGAATCCTATCTCCGGCGGGACGAATACAGACACATTTTCGTAGTCACCTCCGACGGCCCCGAGCAGAGCCAGATTCTGGGGAACGGTGCCTACCGGGTGCCGGTTTCAGACCTTATGCGGGCCATGGAAGAGGATAAGGCGCTGCAGTCCAAATTCATCACCAGGAATAACCATAAGAATCTCAGAAGTGAAATAGGGAGGGCCATCCCTCTATCTGTACAGGAAAAGCTGGATAAGCTGAGAGGGCGGTAATGGGTTTTCAATCCATTCTGCGAAAAAGGTTGCCGGAAGGGTTGGAGACATTTTGCACTGCGTAATCGCAGGTCTTTGACAGAAAACGGAACCCTGCACAGGCATGATGATGTTCATCATGCCTGTGTCCTTTTTTTGAATCTGTTCCTATGAGGTCTTTCCTGCCAAAAGGGCGGTGTACTGCCGTTTTTCCACCTTGCAAAAAGAATGATTCATGGAGAGAGCGGATTTTGCAGGCAGGAAATGGAGTTTATACAAAATTCAGTTGACCATTCATGATGATTAGTATAAAATAGTGTTTGATATCATTTCTTTTAGAAGATAGAACCGTATCTGCCGTACGTGAGGCAGGTGCAGAGGAGGATTCGCAGTGAAGTACTTTTTGATTGGATTAACCTTTGTGGTTTCCCTGCTTTTGATTGTGGTAGTGGTAGGTCAGGAATCTAAACAGGCCGGTATGGGTACAGCTATCGGCGGCGGTACGGAAAACGCAGCCGGCGGACGGACCAGGGGCAAGGATGCAGTGCTGTCCAAGTTCACTGTAGTCTTTGGTACCATGTTTGCTGTTCTCTGCCTGGTGCTTGGAAGATATATGAATACTTTCTGATTGACTGGGAAAATGCAGTCTGCCCTCCGATTTCATCAGGCGCAGGAATGAGCATTTCCCTGGAGGTTTGCCGGCGGCAGGCCTCTTTTTTATTTGGGCCTTGCGCAGAAGGCCTGTTTCATGTAGTCTTAGTATAGATATATACGTTTTAACTGTCTCTGAAGAGACATTTTTACAGGAAAGCACTGATTTATTCTCAGCATCGAATTCCATAAGTATTTTATTTAATGCATCGGCATAAGCATCTTTAGACAGCTTTCTATTCGCGCTTCCATTCCCGGCATTCCATAAAAATACAAAAATGAATTTCGATAACGATTGAATCAGCGTTTCCCTGGAGGAGAAATCAATGGAAAAAAAGGAATTGCTGCCTTATAAGCCCGGCGTCATTCTGCAGGGCGTGTATAAATCTTATGGTCGTTTTGGCTTCCTGCTCACCGATGATGACCATGAGGATGTGTACATTGCAGAGAAGGATCATCTGAACGCTGTAAATAATGATACGGTAGAAGTGAAGACCATGAAAAGCGAAACTGGCCGCCATAATACGGAGGGCCGGATTACCCGTGTCATTGAACGGGCAGATGATATGTTTGTATGTACTTATGAAATGCTGGCAGATGGCGGGGAAGCGGTACCTATTGATGAAAAGGTAGACATGGTTATCCAGATTCCCGAAGGCGATGAAATGGGAGCGGTTACCGGTGCCCGCGTCATGGTGCAGGTGACCCGCTGGCCCGGCGAGTGGACCGATGCGGAAGGCAAGGTGACGGAAGTCATCGGTTACAAAGGCGATAAGGGCCTTGATATTGACGTTATTATTGCCCAGCATCGTCTGCCCCATGTATTTTCCGATGATCTCATGAAGGAGGCGGACAATCTGCCTCGCACCATTGTACCGGAAGAAGGGGTGGCAGATTATAGAGATATGCCTATTGTCACCATCGATGGCCCTGATTCCAAGGATCTGGACGATGCGGTCTACTGCGAAAAGAAGGAAAATGGTCATTTCGCCCTGGGCGTCCACATAGCCGATGTGTCCCGCTATGTAACCAAAGGCTCCCTTCTGGATGATGAAGCGTATCGGAGGGGCACTTCCGTATATCTGGCGGATCGGGTCATTCCCATGCTGCCTTTCCAGCTGTCCAATGATCTCTGCAGCCTGAACCATGATGAGGACCGCTATGCCATGTCCTGCCTTATGGATGTGGCGCCGGACGGCACGGTAAAAGCAGAAGAAATTACACCTTCCATTGTGCGGGTGGCAAGACGCTGCAATTACCCGGAAATCAACAAGGCCTTTGACGAAGGCATTGCACCGGAAGATTTGAAGATTCATCTGCCCATGCTGGAAGATCTTAGGGAATGTGCGGCAGCTCTCAGGCAGAACCGCACCCGTCGGGGTGCCCTGGACTTCGATTTCCCGGAATACAAGGTGGTGCTTGATGAAGATGGCAAGCCCCTGCGCATTGAAAAGCGGATTCGCGGTGAATCGGAGAAAATGATTGAAGACGCCATGATTGCTGCCAACGAAGCAGTGGCCCGTTTCCTGGAAAAGACTGGCCATACGTCCATTTATCGTGTCCATGACCATCCGGACCAGGAAAAGCTGAATTCCCTGAAACGGCTCATCGCCATTATGGGCCTTCCCATTCACATTCCGGAAGACCCGGAACCAAAGGATATCCAGAAGCTCCTGGCATCGGTGAAGGGTCAGGATATTGAGGCCGTGGTACAGGTGATGACCCTGCGTTCCCTGCCCCAGGCCTGCTACAGCACTGATAATGACGGTCATTTCGGCATTGCCAGCACCTGCTATACCCATTTCACGTCTCCTATCCGCCGCTATCCGGACCTCATGGTGCATCGTCTTATCCGGCAGGCTATTCATGATGAAATGACGAAACAGCAGCGGAAGAAGCAGACGGAGTTCCTGATTCGGGCAGCTGAACACTGCTCGGAAACTGAACAGAATGCCACGGAAACGGAACGGGATGTGGATGATCTGAAGATGACGGAATACATGGTGCCCTTCGTAGGAGAACCCTTCGATGGACATATTACCGGCATTACCCGGTTCGGTATTTTCGTAGGTCTTGATAACGGCGTGGAAGGACTGGTGCATGTGGACTCCATGGATGACGATGAATACGTGTACCAGGAAGATACCATGACCATGACCGGCCGATTCTCCGGCACCACCTACTCCATGGGCATGCCGGTGCGGGTGACGCTGGTGAAAGCGGATAAGGAAAGAAGGGAAGTGGATTTCGTCCTGGGAGAAATCCATTCGCCTCTGAATCTGGAGAAAAAGACAAGAACCTCTTCCCGCTCCAAGTCCCACTCCAGGAAGAAAGATAAGAAAGGAAGCGGCAAGTCCCGGGGCAAAAAAGGAGGAAAGAGGAAATAATCCCTTTCCTGCAGGAGGCTTTGTATGAAAAAAGAAAAAACGGCACCGCCGATAGCAGCTAACCGGCAGGCCTATCATAATTATTTTATCCACGACACCTATGAGTGCGGCATTGCCCTGACCGGTACGGAAGTAAAATCTATCCGCGCCGGCAGGGTGAATCTCAGGGACAGCTTTGCCAAAGTAGAACATGGGGAGGTCTTCCTGTGGAATGCCCATATCAGTCCCTACGAACAGGGAAACATCTTTAATCACGATCCCCTGCGTACCAGAAAACTTCTTCTTCATAAGCAGGAAATCCGCAAGATTGAAATGAAGCTGAAAACAAAGGGGCTCACTCTGGTGCCTCTGAAAATGTATTTCAAGCATGGTAAAGTGAAAGTGGAAATCGGTACTGCTACCGGTAAGAAACTGTATGACAAACGGCAGGATATGGCAGAAAAGGCGGCCAAAAGGGATCTGGACAGAAGGATTAAGACCCAGAGGCTGGACTGAGACTGTCGGTGGCTTTTAGAGAAAAAGAGGCTGGGTGCTGATCATGGGACAGATGGTGGAAATAACTGTATAAGATCGTGATGGCTGCTAACAGTGGCAGGAAAAGCACGTATCAATCGTGCCACAGCTCCGTCCCCTGAAGGCCCTTCATGGGACAAGTTTTTTGCACAGACCCGTCATGTGTATAAGCCGGAAGAGAAGCTGCGCCTTTCTGAACCCTATGAACCCTTGTCAAATACTGGTATAATAAGAAGAATCAAATTACAGGATAAGATATAAGACAATAAGGAGAAAACATGGATAAAGACAAAAAGCCTTTTCATAAGGGAAACCGGAAGCCTTTTCGTAAGGATAGAAAAGGTACTGCCGGCGGACGGTTCAAACGGAAACTGGAACCGGGGGTGGAATTTGAAGACCGCCGGCTGGGTGTAGGCATTGTACGTAAGGTGACGGAAGATGGGATTACCGTGGCCTTTGGCGATGTGGAAAAGGTGATTCCCAGAAAGAAAAGGACCACGGCTCCGAGAGAAAGGAGGCCGGCGGCTTTGGGAAAACCTTTGGAAAAGAAGGTCTTTACCTTTGATGTGCAGCCTGGAGATAAAAAGCCTTTTTCCAAAGACCGGAAGGTAGAAAAACGGGAACCGGAAGTGGGGCTTGAAGTGGTCGATGAAACCCTGGGTAAAGGCGTGGTCAGCCGGATTACGGAAAGAGGAGTCTATGTGACCTACGAAGCGACTGGTGAACATGTCATGTATCCCCGGGGCCTGCCATCCAAGCTGCTGAAAAGCGCTTTCCCGGAAGTGAGAAAGGAAAAGAAAGCAGAACCTCACAAGGGAAAGGAAAGAACCTATAAGGTTCCGGAACAGGCAAAACTGGAGAAGAAAGAAAAAATCGTTCCCCACCGGGCTAAGGAAACCCACCGGGGCAATACCCGCTTTATTTCCCTGGGCGAAGGGACCCTGGTTATTTCTCCTCTCTATGGGGAAGGAATCATTATGGAAATCAGCAATGGACGAATGACCGTGAAGTTTACGGAAGTGGAAAAGGAATACACCTATCCTGCTGCCTTTGCTGCTGGTGAAATTGAGGTACTGGAAAAAGAAGACAAATAAAGAAAAGCCTGTGAAAAAATGTTCAATCATTTTTTCACAGGCTTTTTGGCTGCTGTTATTTATTTCTTTTCCATCTGTATATAGCTTTCGTCCCGCTTGAAAGGCCTGGTCATATCCATTTGGAATTTCGGAGATTTTCCCTCAACACGGATGACAACATCATGGATGTTGGGAAATTCGGTGAGGGTGTCTACGGTCAAGGCAATGAAAAGAGATTCGCCGGTGGAACCTTTGATATTATTCAGCTCTTTGCTGAAGTCCACGTAGGCGGTGCCTTCTTTAATGGCAATGCTTTTCAGGGAAAGGCCGGCGGGAAGGAGGGGATATCTGGATTTTTTATCGGTTCTTATCATTTCCTCCATGGCTGTTTTGGCAGTACGGTCTTTGGCCTTTACTTTCATGGAAACAGGAATGATTTTCGTGCCTTCATCATTGGCCTTGTAGTAGGTCAGTGATGCTTCCGACTCAGCAGGAAGAGGAGACTGAGAAGAAGCGGCCTGGGGGGAAAGGCTTGTGGCTGCCTGCTTTCCACTTTCCGGCGCACATCCGGCAAGGGCGATGGTTAAGGCGGAAGCGGCAAGCAGGGAGAAAATGATTTTTCTATTCATAGTCATGGCTCCTTAGGAAATGGCAGCAAAGTAGTTCACTAGTCCGTTGAAGAGGCTCTGGGCAATGCCCCGGGGACCCCAGGAAGAGGTGAGCATTTTGACGCGGTGGTCATTGGTGATGAATCCCATTTCCATGAGTACCGAAGGCATGGTGGTGTAGACATTCACGTAGAAATCATTGGATTTCACACCCCGGTCGGGGATGGAGAGGGAATTCATGGTGGCCTGGTGCATCATCTGGGCAAGCAGCAGGTCTTTGGAACTTTTAGCGTTGTAGTAGGCTGTGGTGCCATCAACGGAGGAGTTGGAGAAGGAATCGATATGGATGGAAACGAAGGCGTCTGCATGGGCTTCATTGGCAATGTCGCAGCGGGCCTGCAGCTCCGGATCCGCATCGGCCCAGGGGCCGTACACATCTTTATCGGTGTCTCTGGTCATAACCACCTTGGCACCGGCAGAGGTGAGCATATCCCGCAGGGGGAGTGCGATGGAAAGGGTGATGTTCTTTTCATATACATCTTTGCCGCCGATATGGCCGATGGCACCTACATCAGTGCCGCCGTGACCCGGATCAATGCAGATGATTTTACCTTTCAGCACGCTTTTGGCATCGGAAGACACATTATAACTCTGCTTTTTATAGGAGGAAGCAGGGCTGGAAGAGGCAGCAGAAGAAGCCTTTTTTGTATAGGTCTGTTTGGCACCAATTACCGGGATATCCACTACCAGCCGGTGCGGCTTCTTCATTTTGGCATCGGGACGGAGGGCGAAAACACGGATATCATCGATTTTCTGGGGCTTGCTGAGGGCCACGTCCAGATAGGTATCGCCGTCTTTTTCAGAAAGAGTGGCAAAGTCAATGGCTCGGGGGTCCATGTCATACTGGGAAGCCACGCTGCCCATGGAGGTCTTTTTCAGGACTACCTCGAAATTTTTTCCTGCATCATCAATGGCCGCTTCTGCATGGACAGCCTTGGAAAGATCCATGGCAATGCGGACAAAGGGAGGATTCCCGTCGTTACGGGAGGTCCAGCGGAGGGCCGTTACCTGGGCGTCTTTGGCCAGGGCGCCGGAAGCGGAGGGCAGCATAAGGATTGCTGCGAGAATAAGAAATAACCGGATTAACTTTTTTATCATTATACAGGTCCTTTCTGGAATCAGGCAGGAGTTTTATTTTCAGCTCCTGCGGTAGGGTCACCTTTTCAAGTAAATTTTATTATATCACTTTTTATGGTACTCTTTCTTCTTTTTATGGAAAGGATTGGATTTCTTATCAAAACAGAAATGATTTTAAACACAGAAAGGGCATATTGTATGATAAATTGTTATGATTGGTACTTTATTTCGACTTTTGATAGCCAAAGCATGTAAATCGTAGTAAAATAATCTATATTGCCTGATTAGGTGTGCTTTTTGAATTTGGATAAAGGGGAGTTTTAAGTGAAATTTTTATCAAGGGGCTGGAAAAAGACGGCGGCTGCTGCTGCCGCGCTGCTGCTTCTTTCTTCTTCCATGTTTGCACTCACCGGCTGTGCGCCGGGAGAAGCCAAAAGCGGGGCTTCTTCATCTGCCGCTGTGCAGGCTGAGGGTCAGCTGAAGCCGGGAACTGCCTATGTCAAGCGGGATCCCTCTGTTACCTACAGCGTGCCGGAAGGCGTTTCCGTGCTCATGTTCCATATGATCGGTGATATTCCGAACAACGCCGCCGTGGAGACGGAAGCAAACCTTCGCCTGCAGATGAACTATCTGAGAGATCACGGCTATCATCCCATTACCATGCAGGAACTCTATGACTATGTGACCAAAGGGGCGGCTCTTCCGGAAAAGCCGGTGTGCATTACTTTTGATGATGGCTATCTGGACAGTTATACCATTGTCTACCCCATGATGAAGGAATACGGTTTCCCCTGGACCCTTTTCCTTATTACCGATGATGTAGGCAAGCCCTATAACCGCATGACCTGGGACCAGCTGAAAGAAATGGCCGACAGCCATACGGTTACCATTGCCAACCATACGCTGTCTCACCCCAAGCTTCATAACCTGGCTACGGCCAAGGAAAAGGAGAAAGAAATCGTGGAAGCCAATGAGGCTCTGAAGTATCATCTTGGCATTGATAATGCCTGGCTGGCCTATCCATACGGCGACTATGATGACCAGGTGGTGGAAATCTGCAAGAAGGCAGGCATTAAAATGGCAGTTACTACCGACTCCGGCCGTGTCCATGTAGGAAGCTATCCCTATGAACTGAAACGGGTATATATTGGTAATGATATTTCCCTGGCCCGTTTCTCTGAACGGCTGAACAAGGATAACTATACGCCGGTATAAGGAAATCCTGGCTTTGTTTTTTAGGAGCAAGAATGAAACGTATATTTCACAGCTTTATTTTCAAGTTTATTCTGATTACCCTGATTTTCTTCCTCGTTACTTCACCTATCGTGGTGCTCTTCGGACCCTTTGGTAATCTGAAACGGGCGGTGGTAGGGGCTATCATGCGTTCCCGTCATCCCCAGTACATTACCTGGCTTTATTCCCAGGATGAGCTGAACCAGATCCTTGGTGTGGTGAAAGCTACGGATACGCAGAAAATGTTCTCCTTCAAACCGCGGACTGATTCTACGCTGAATCTGAAGAAGATTGAAACCTCCCGATTCGTCGGCTACCTCCTGGAAATTCCCAACCCCACCAGGGTGGAAGTGGCTACGGCAGAGGATATCAATGAAAAAGGGGACACCACCAGTAACATTGCCAAGAAAAACAATGCGGTGGCTGCTATTAACGGCGGCGGCTTCTACGACCCCAACGGTACCGGCACCGGCCGTCTGCCCTATGGCTTCATTCTTCATAAAGGAAAGTATCTTCTGGGCCAGCAGGTAGATGACAGTGAAAAAGTAGATTTCGTCGGTATGACCAAAAGCGGAAACCTTATTGCCGGCAACTACAACAAGAAACAGCTCCGGGATATGGGAGCCATTGAAGGTCTTACCTTCGGGCCGCCCCTCATCATTAACGGGCAGAAAGTGATTAAAAGCGGCGACGGCGGCTGGGGCATTTCACCCCGCTCCGCCATAGGCCAGAAGAAAGACGGCACCATCCTCTTCCTCGTTATCGACGGACGGCAGCCGGGATACAGCATCGGTGCCACCCTGGTGGATTCCCAGAACATTCTGTATGAAAACGGTGCTTATATTGCAGCCAACCTGGACGGAGGCTCCTCCACCACCCTGTACTATAACGGCAAGGTAGTGAACAAGCCTGCTGACCTTCTGGGCGAGCGTATGATTCCTACCGCATTTATTGTGAAATAAGGAGGACAGGGTGAATAAGAAATTTGCTCAGCTGGCAGTATGCTTTATCCTTGGTATAGGCATCCAGGCCGGCGCCTATCTCTACATGGACCGCGTCCTCTTTGCTCCTCTTTCCAGCGGCGATTATGATATGTCCGACGTAAAGGACAAAATGGCGGAAGCTGCGGAAAAGGAAGGGAAAAAACTTTTTGCTAAAGTCAGTGTCAAGGGAAAGGCCTACTATTCCCACGACTATAAGTACATGGCCGATGTAACCGGTGATTCCGTCACCATTTACAAGGCTGACGATCTGGGAAATCCCCAGAACGTGGATCTTAAGAATCAGGGGGTATCCTTCTTTGAATGGATGCCCGACCGAAACCTGGCTCTCATGGCTCTTTATCCTGCCCACTGGAAGGGCGGCCGCTGGGACGTGACTCTGGCCCGCTATAATCCTGATGGCACTACCCATGAATCAGATGCTCCCATCAGGGATCTTCCAAGAAATTCTAAAATCGTTGACGTAGCCTATTCTACTGCCACCAATGCGGTGTATATGAAAATGGAAGTAGGGAAGGGTCTTTACCGTATTTACCGGACCGATGCCAATTATGATACCCGGCGTATCTACATTCAGACCTCCCATATCGGCAAAATTGCCGTATACTACGACAAGGACCGCCTTTTCTACGATGACAGTCAGAAGGGGATCCTCTATACCTTCAATGGGGATGACAGCTCCTGGAGAGTCATTTCTCCACCCGGTGCCTTCCGTCTGGTGGGTGTGGATGAGGACAAGACCATTTATGCCGTCAAGATTAATACGAAAGGTGATGTGACAGCCTACTATACAGGAAAGCTGGGCGTAGGATTCAAGGAAGTGAAAGCCCTGGATTCGCCGGTAGAATTCAACTCCGTCACCATGCATATGATTAAAGAAGCTGCCGCTCAGGCAGGTAAATAAAGGCACAGCCTTCGGGCTGTGTTTTTTTGTGGAAAACAGCTTATGAAAAGGGGCAGTTTTTTAGCTGGACATGGAGCTGATACCAGAGGCTTTAGAAAAGAGTGGAGTAAAAGGAATGGGATGGAGTAAATCAATGAAAAACAGGGTGGCAGAATGCCCATGAAATGGTATAATATGTCAGATATGGGGAAGCGCCGGCTCTGTGCCGTGACAGCTTTCTGCAGGTGAATAGAGGAAGGGAGATCATGAATGGACGAGAAAGAAGAAGTCTACACAGCTGATGACCGACTGATAGTGGCACTGGATGTGGATTCTTTCGATAAAATGAAAGAACTGGTAGACGAACTGGGAGATCTGGTTTCTTATTATAAGGTAGGCATGGAGCTGTATTACAGCGCAGGCAGCGAAACCATCCATTACCTGAAGGAACATGGGAAGAAAGTGTTCCTGGACCTGAAACTTCATGATATTCCCAATACCGTAGGCCACAGTGTGGCTTCCGTTACCCGTCTGGGAGTAAACCTGATTACAGTCCATGCCGGCGGCGGCAGGGCTATGATGCAGGCAGCTGCCAGGTATGCAAAAATAACGGCAGATGAACTGGGAGTGGAACGTCCGAAGATTCTGGCAGTGACTGTACTCACCAGCTTTGACGACCAGGGCTGGCAGGAAGTGGGCGGTCATCTTCCTATTCAGGACCACGTACTCGAACTGGCCCAGCTGGCCAAAGATTCCGGTGTGGACGGCGTAGTGGCATCGCCTAGAGAAGCTTCATCCATCCGTAAAATGGCAGGGAATGATTTTCTTATCGTCACCCCGGGCATCCGCCCTTCTTTTGCCCAGACTGATGACCAGAAGCGTATTGCTACTCCATCGGAAGCTTTCAAAGACGGGTCTTCCATGCTTGTTATCGGCCGGCCTATTACCCAGGCCATTGATCCCTGCGCAGCAGCCCGTTTGATTTTAAAGGAAATTAAGGAGAATGCATGATGAACGAAAAAGAAGTTGAATCTTTACTGAAAGAAACCAAAGCTATTCTGGAAGGTCATTTCCTTCTTACCAGCGGCCTTCACAGCCCTCTGTATGTTGAAAAATTCAACGTTCTCCAGCATCCGGAATATACGGAAAAGCTGTGCCAGGAATTTGCCAACCACTTCAAGGGCATGGGCATTGAAACGGTTATCGGACCGGCTACCGGCGGCATTATCCTTTCCCAGGTGACTGCCCGCCTTCTGGGGGTTCGTTCCATTTTCACCGAAAGAGAAAACGGTAAGATGACTCTTCGCCGCGGCTTCAAAATTGCGCCTGGTGAAAAGGTGCTCATCGTAGAAGATATTGTCACCACCGGCGGCTCCATTAAAGAAGTAGTGGACGTGGTGAACAAGGCGAAAGGCGACATCGTAGGTATCGGCCTCTTCGTAGACCGTTCCGGCGGCAAGGCAGACTTCGGTGTCCCCAAAGAAAAGGTATATCCTCTTCTTCACCTCACCGTTCCTACCTACAAACCGGAAGAATGTCCCCTGTGCAAGGCCGGCGTACCTATTACAGAACGGGGCAGCCATCATCTGAAATAATGGGATTTTGACATTAAAAAAGCTGTAAAGCCCTTTGGCTTTACAGCTTTTTTGCTGGAACAGCTGGACCGTGGATGCAGGAAGGAAAACCTTAACGCCGGCATACCTGCTGCTCCACAGGAAATACCACAAACTGAAGCGGCCCGTCCGTTGTCAGACGGGAGGAACCGTTGGTACCGTAAGGGGGCAGCTCCCTTACGCCTTTGCCGTTCCTTCCACCAGTTCTGTGAATAAATCATGAACGGTGGTTATTTGATTGATTTTCCACGCATTGGCACCGCAGAAGACAAGACCGTGGTCCACATCTCCTTTGACAGCGCGGATGAGGGCCTGGGTAATGCAGTAGGGGGTGGTGCTGGGATCGCAGGTCTTCAGGCAGTGGAAGCAGTTGGTTACAGGAATCCTTCCCTGACGGACGGCACGGACAAAAGGATTGAGCAGGGCGCGGCCGGGCATGTGGACAGGACTCTGCACAATGGTAACATCAGAGGCTTTTGCCTTGACATACATATTCTTGAAGGCCTCTGCTGCATCGCATTCTTTCGTAGCGACGAAACGGGTGGCCATCTGCACGCCGGACAGGCCCAGGGACAGGTAATGCTCGATATCTTTTTTATCAAAAATACCGCCGCCGAAGACAACGGGGATTTTCTTATTGAATTTTTCTTCAAATTCCTTTACCACGCCAAGAATTTCCAGAATCTCCTTTTCATAGCCGTCACTTTCATGCATTTTTACCTGTTCTCTGGTGTAGCCCAGATGGCCGCCGGCCTTGGGGCCTTCAATGACGACCAGGTCTGCCGTGCGGTTATGATGTTTGGCCCACAGCTTCAGAATGACCCGGGCGGCTTTCGGGGAGCCGATGATAGGCGCAATTTTTGTATTGGTGCCTTCTACACAAACCGGAAGGTCCGCCGGCAGGCCGGCGCCGGAAAAGATAATGTCGGCGCCGCTTTCAGCGGCCGTGCGGGCGTAGTCTTCATAGTGCTGACCCCGCCACATGATATTGATGCCGATAATGCCGTTTTTGGCTTTTTCGCGGGCTTTATGAATCTGCTCCTTTAGCGCGCGGATATTGGCTTTAACGGTGTTGGTACGGAAATCGGGTTCGTTGAATCCTACCTGGGCAGCAGAAATGACACCGATACCGCCTTCCCTGGCCACAGCTCCCGCCAGTCCGGAAAGGCTGACGCCAATGCCCATACCTCCCTGGATGATGGGAATATTGGCAGTTAAGTCACCGATGTGAAGTTTTGGCAATTTCATATTATCACTCCTGGATAGTTTTAAAAATATAATACGAAAGAAATCAAACGTTTGACAAATGCGTAAACGTATAGTATCCTGTATTCACTGTAGTTTATTCCATATTCGAAGATAAGTCAATGAGAATTTTATGGAATATCTGCTTATAAAATCATACAATCACTACTTAAGGTATAAATTTTGAATTCCCGGTTATCTGTGTACTTCATTTCTTCTTTTTTATTTCTTATCTGGTGATAGCAGTAAGAAATAGAATATGCCGTTTCTATGGGGTAAAGAGAGGATTTATTTTTGGTTTATCACTGGAGACGGCAGGGAAACCGCAGAAAAAGGAAGCCGATTTATTCGAAAACTTCAATTTCCTGATGCACCACTTGCATGGTTGTGGTATAGTATTATCAGCAGGTGATAAAAATGATGGAAAAACGGAAGATGGATAAAAACAAAAGACGAGAGGCCATACAGAATTTACTTCGCCAAAATCCATGTCTGACAGATGGAGATCTGGCAGAACGTTTTTCTGTGTCTGTGGCAACCATTCGCCTGGATCGGCAGACTCTGGGTATTCCTCAAATGCGGGAGCGCATGGAACAGCTGGTATCGTCCCAGCCTTCTGAATCCCATGAAGGGGTCAGAGTACTGGATCTGGATATCGGCCAGAAAGGGGTAGGCCTCTTGAAGACTACAGAAGAAATGGCTGACAGTGCCGGCATGGTTTCTGCGGAAAAACTCTACGGGGCGGCTGCAGGTTTTGCGGAATCCCTGGCAGGGGTACCCTTTGCTTCCACTCAGGTAGGAAATATCAAGTATAAGATTCCCGTGGTGCCCGGAACGATTCTCATCGTAAAGGGCCGTATCGTGCTCATGCGGGGGAATAAGAAACATATATATATCAGCTTCTTCCGTGGAGATGAGGAAGTATACCGGGCTAAGTTTATTATGGAAATTTTGACTGAGACGGAGGCGTCCCATGGATAAAATAGCAGTTGACGCTATGGGCGGTGATTTCGCACCGCTGGAAATCGTGCTTGGAGCTATAGAAGCAGTGCGGGAATATCATATTCCTGTGGTGCTGGTGGGCGATGAAGAGCGGATTCGTGATATTTTAAAGAAACATCATGAGGAGAATAATCCGTTAATTGAAGTACATCATGCTTCCCAGGTCATCGAAATGGGAGAACATCCCGGCATGGCTTACCGCAAGAAGAAGGATGCTTCCGTATCTGTAGGCGCCAGGCTGGTGAAAAACGGGGAATGTGGAGCCCTGGTGGCACCAGGATCCACGGGGGCTGCTGTGACAGCCGGCCTTCTGGGTATCGGACGGATTAAGGGCATTGAGCGCCCCGCCATCCTGACACCGATCCCCAATGAAAAAGGGGGATATACCTATCTTATCGATTCCGGTGCCAGCGCCCAGCCTAAAGTGGAAACTTATGTGCAGAATGCTCTTCTGGGTTATATTTATGCCCAAAAGGTGGCAGGCATTGCCCATCCGAAAATCGGCCTTCTGAACATCGGTGAAGAAAGCGTAAAGGGCAGCCCCCTGGTGGCGGAAGCCAACCAGGTCCTTTCATCGCAGAAAGTGATTCCCTTTGCAGGCAACGCCGAAGGGCGGGATGTGATGACCGGCGAATTTGATGTCATTGTGACCGACGGCTTTACAGGCAATGTGGTTTTGAAATTCGGAGAAGGGGCAGGGAAACTGGTAGCAGCCCTTTTGAAGGATGCTGTGATGAAAGGGGGACTTCGCGCCAAGCTGGGGGGACTCCTTCTCAAACCGGCTCTGAAGAAATACATGGCTAAGCGCCTTGATTATTCGGAGTACGGCGGTGCGCCTCTTCTGGGAATCAGAGGGGCACTCCTTATCTGCCACGGCGCGTCCAAAGCCAGGGCTATTAAAAATGCCATCCGTATGGCCAGAGATGTGTGCAGCGAAAGGCTGGACGAAGTGGTAGCGGAAACACTTTCAAAGATGAATTTGAAAGAACAGGAATAAAATGCAGGGAAGCACTGATTCACAGAGTCGGATTTCATCAGTGCTTCCCGGGGCAGCATCCTGTAGAAATCAGTGCTTTACATATTACATAAAAGGAACGGAAAGCACTGAGAATCATTTGTGTTTATCCAGTATCCTTATTAGGGAAGGACTTTTGATTATGGAAAATACACGTTTTGCCGGTATTTTGGGCACCGGTCACTATGCACCGGAAAAGATACTGACAAATGCAGATCTGGAAAAAATGGTGGATACATCAGATGAATGGATCCGTACGAGAACAGGCATAGAAACAAGGCATATTGCGGCACAGTCGGAAAATACGTCGGACCTCTGCGTTCATGCGGCAAAGCAGGCCATGGAAGCGGCCGGTGTTACGGCGGATGATATTGATTTCATTCTGGTGGCTACGGCATCTCCTGACTATGTAGTGCCTTCTACGGCCTGCCTGGTACAGGATAAACTGGGATGCACCCATGCCGGTGCCATGGATATTTCCGCCGGCTGCTCCGGCTATATCTATGCTGTGGCTGTAGCATCCAACATGGTGAAGGCAGGCATGTACAAACATATCCTTGTGATCGGCGCAGAAATTTTGTCCCGTCTGGTAAACTGGCATGACCGTTCTACCTGTATCCTTTTTGGTGATGGCGCAGGGGCAGCGGTCATCGGGGAAACGGAAGAGGGCTATGGCCTTCTGGCATCGGACCTTGGTTCTGACGGCAGTCTGGGCAAGATCCTTGATATCCCGGCCAGCGGCGTGGCAGAGCCGGTGACTCACCGTGCCATCGATTCCGGCCGTATTTATATTCATATGGAGGGACCGGAGGTATTCAAGGCAGCGGTACGTCATATGGGCGCCACTACCCTGAAAACGCTGGAAAAGGCGGGAGTAGGAAAGGACGATATTGATATGTTCATTGCCCACCAGGCAAACAACCGCATTATCCAGGCCATTGCCAAGCGGCTCCAGGTGCCGGCAGACCATATGTGGGTAAACGTGGACCGTTTCGGCAACACTTCTGCCGCTTCCGTAGGCATTGCTCTGGATGAAGCTGTGCGGGCAGGTAAGGTGAAACACGGGGATATCGTGGTTCTTACCGGCTTCGGTGCCGGACTCACCTGGGGCTGCGATGTGATGCGGTGGATGTAAAGGCTAAGGCATTCCGTTTCCCCGAGACTGAGGAAACAGGAAAAGCCCTTTTCCCTAGGTTTATTTTAAAGAGCTCATACTATTACCATATATTACTATTACGCCATGAGGTGATACGATGAAAACAGCATTTCTTTTTCCGGGACAGGGTTCCCAGAAGGTAGGCATGGTTCACGATCTTTACGAAAATTTTGATTCCGTAAAGCATCTGGTAGAAGAAGCAGATGATACGCTGGGATTCTCCATTTCCAAAATGATGTTTGAAGGTCCGGACTCCGAACTGATGAAGACAGAATTTACCCAGCCTGCTATTTTGACTGCCAGCGTAGCAGTATGGCAGGTGCTGAAGGAAAAAGGCGTGGAACCGGCTGTTGCTGCAGGCCACAGCCTTGGTGAATATTCCGCTCTGGTAGCGGCCGGCGCCATTTCCTTTGCAGACGCTGTAAAGACGGTACATCTCCGCGGCCGTTTCATGCAGGAAGCAGTGCCTCTGGGAGAAGGGGGAATGGCTGCTATCATCGGACTGACTCCTGATAAGATTGTAGAAGTGTGCCAGTCTGTTTCCACCGATGATGCGCCTGTGCAGGCAGTGAATTTCAACTGCCCTGGACAGGTGGTGATTGCCGGTGCCACAAAAGGAGTTGAAAAAGCCTGCGAAGCTCTGAAGGCAGCAGGTGCCCGCCGTGCGATCATGCTTCATGTGAGTGCTCCATTCCATTCCACCCTCATGGAACCGGCAGCTGCCAGACTGAAGGAAGTCCTTGACACCATTGAAATCCATGATACGAAGATTCCGGTGGTGGCCAATGTAAATGCCAAAGAAGAAACAAAGGCCGATGAAATCCGGCAGAACCTGGTGGACCAGGCTGCACATCCGGTACACTGGGAAGAATCCATTCGTCATATGATTGCCGGCGGCGTGGACTACACTGTCGAAGCCGGCCCGGGTACTGTTCTTTCCGGATTTATGAGAAAGATTGACCGCAAGATTCCTTCCGTTCATGCAGAAGATACAGCAACAGTTGAAGAAGTGGTCAAAGCTCTGAAGGGAGAATAATCCATGGAAAACATTGAAAAAACAGCACTGGTTACCGGTGCGTCCAGAGGTATTGGCCGGGCTATCGCCCTGGCTCTGGCATCCAAAGGTTTTGCAGTGGCCCTGAACTATGCGGGAAGCCATGATGCGGCCGAAGCGGTAAAGAAGGAAATCGAAGATGCCGGCGGCAAAGCGTTCACTGTGCAGGGAGATGTGTCTAAAAGTGAAGATGTGGACCGCATTTTCAAAATCGTGAAAGATGAGTTCGGCGGCCTGGATGTACTGGTAAACAATGCAGGTATTAACAGGGATGCCCTTCTTATCCGCATGAAGGAATCCAACTGGGATGACGTGATTGCTACAGACCTGAAGAGTGATTTTCTCACCACCAAGGCAGCTGCTGCCATGATGATGAGGAAGAGAAAAGGCTCCATCATTAATATTTCTTCTGTAGTAGGCATTATGGGCAATATCGGCCAGGCTAACTACGCGGCAGCCAAGGCAGGGGTGATTGGTCTTACCAAAGCCTGCGCTAAAGAAATGGCTGCCCGGAATATCCGAGTCAATGCGGTGGCTCCCGGCTTTATTGAAACAGCTATGACCGATGGCATTCCTGAAAAAATCAGGGAAGGCATGATTGCATCCATCCCCATGGGACGGATGGGCCAGCCCGAGGACATTGCCAGGGCTGTGTGCTTCCTGGCTTCCGATGATGCGTCCTATATCACCGGCCAGGTACTGGTGGTAGACGGCGGTCTTGTAATGTAATCTGACTTGGGGAATTGCCACCGGTTGGAAGAAATCCTGTTAAATAAGCAGTTTATTACGGAAAACAGGTGACAAGCTCCTGTGGTTGTAATATAATCAGAAAGGTACATTTCTCAATGAAAGGTGGTGAAATTATAATGAGCACTTTTGACAGAGTAAAGAAAATCGTTGTTGACCAGCTGGGTGTAAACGAAGCTGATGTAACCATCGATTCTACTTTCATTGACGACCTGGGCGCTGATTCCCTCGATATCGTTGAACTGATCATGGCATTTGAAGAAGAATTCGACATTGAAATTCCGGATGATGCTGCTGAAAAGATTAAAACTGTAAAGAACGCTGTAGACTACATCGACAGCCAGATTCAGTAATCAGAAAGTTATAGTCATAATGGAGCCGGGGAAGCTGTTTCCCCGGCAAACCAGTATGATGGGGGAAAATGCCTCAAAAAAGCGGATTACCGGTCCGTTGTTATCCGTTTTTTTGAGGTCTTATCCTTTCACGAAGATATTCGGAATTTTTTATTGCGAGGTGCTCCTTAATGGAAAAAAGAAGAGTCGTTATAACAGGTATGGGCGTAGTTTCTCCCGTAGGTATCGGTACAGAAGAATTCTGGAATGCGCTGATGGCCGGCAAATCCGGCATTGGCCCGATTACGGAATTTGATCCGGAAGGATTCCCTGTGCGCATCGCCGGCGAAGTCAAGGACTTTGATGCTGTGAAATATGTGGGAGACAGAAAAGCAGTCCGCCATATGGATCGGAATGTGCAGTTTGCAGTGGCAGCTGCCAAAATGGCAGTGGAAGATGCCAAACTGGACATGAGCGTTGAAAACCCTGACCGTGTAGGTACCATTATTGGTACCGGCATCGGCGGCATCAATACCATGGAAGAGACGGTACATCGCATTGACACCAGAGGACCAGCCAAGGTTAATCCCTTTGCTGTTCCCATGATGATTGCCAATATGGCTGCCGGCCAGGTTTCCATCAACTTCGGTCTTATGGGACCAGTACTGGCTGATGTGACTGCCTGCGCTTCCGGAAATAATGCCATCGGCCGTGCTACCAGAACGATCCAGTATGGTGATGCGGATGTCATGTTTGCCGGCGGTACTGAAGCTGCTGTAGCCAAGACCCCTATGGCAGGATTTGCTGCCATGAAAGCTCTTTCCTCCAGAGAATGCCCGCCGGAAGAAGCGTCCTGCCCCTTTGATGTAAGAAGAGACGGCTTTGTCCTTGGCGAAGGCAGCGGCGTGCTCATTCTGGAAGAACTGGAACACGCAAAGAAGAGAGGCGCTCATATTTATGCAGAAGTCATCGGCTACGGCTCCAATGGTGATGCTTATCACATTACTGCTCCCCGTCCCGGCGGAGAACTGGCAGCCCGCTGCATGAAGAAAGCCATTGATGATGCAGGTATTTCTCCCGATGATATTGATTACATCAATGCTCATGGCACATCTACCGGCCTGAACGATAAAAACGAGACCAAGGCCATTAAAGACGTCCTTGGCAAACATGCCTACGACGTAGTGATTAACTCCACCAAATCCATGACCGGCCATCTGCTGGGGGCTGCCGGTGCCATCGAAGCCATCGTCTGCGTTCTGTCCATCGAACATAATAAAGTTCATCAGACACTGAACCTGAAGACCCCGGATCCGGAATGCGACCTGGACTATGTACCGGAAGGACCGAGAGACGTCAAGGTGGACGTGACCATGTCCAACGCTTTCGGCTTCGGCGGACATAACGCAGTGGTTGTTATGAGGCGCTATGAAGAATGAGCCATGCAGAAACAAGGCGTAAAGAACGTCTTGAAGAAGTAAGGAAATTCGCAGAAGACAACAACATTCCCGTGCAGAATATCCAGCTTCTGAATACAGCTCTCACCCACACCTCCTATGCCAATGAGCATAAGGGAGAAGTGATTCATGACAATGAAAGACTGGAATTTCTGGGAGATGCGGTGCTGGACCTGGTGGTGGGGGAATACCTCTTCCTTCGTTTTCCTACCTGGCCGGAAGGAAATCTGACCCGTGCCAAGGCCAGCGCCGTGTGCAAACCGGCCTGCGCTGAATGCGCCGCCAAATTTCATATCGGCGACTACATGCGTCTAGGCAGGGGAGAGGAAATGTCCGGCGGCCGTACCAGGGTTTCCATCCTGGGCGATGCCTTCGAAGCAGTCATCGGTGCCATTTATCTGGATAACAACTACGAAGTGGCAGCCCGCTTCATCCTGGGCCATCTGAAGAAATACCTGGACCTCATCGATGAAGGAAACTATGACCATGATTACAAAACGGACCTGCAGGAACTGGTGCAGAAGCACAAAGAGGCAGATATCCGCTATGAAGTGGTCCGTGACGAAGGCCCGGATCACGACAAGACCATCTGGATGAAGATTACCATTAACGGTAAAGACTTCGGCACCGGTATGGGAAAAAATAAAAAAGAAGCAGCCCAGAAAGCGGCCAGAGAAGCAATCAGCCGCCTGCAGAAAGGCGCACAGATATAAGAAATGCAAAAGCACCGGAACCTTCATGGGGCGGTGCTTTTGTGATGGAGGGAAAAGTCTTCTGCCCGGCATGACACAGGTGCTGCCCATAGGACAGGAAACGATCTTCAAGGTTCCAGACCTGTCAAAAGGGGCGAAATTTCTTGCCTGTCATGTTATAATTGAAGATAGAAATATATCGATTATGAAACTGTTCATTTTGAATAGTTTCATTTTTCTTTACCCTATAAGGGAAACGCCGATTCCATGACAGTGAATGAATCGGTGCTTTTCCGGAATAGATGAAAGAGGAAGTTTATGGATAGAAGCAGGATTCAGAGACAGTACATGGAACCGATGATTCCTTTTAAGCTGAAGGCGCCTTTCCAGCCCACCGGAGACCAGCCGAAAGCAGTGAAGTCGCTGGTACAGGGGCTGAATGAGGGACAGTGGGCCCAGGTCCTTCTGGGGGCCACCGGTACGGGTAAAACATTTACCATGGCCAAGGTCATTGAAGAAGTACAGCGACCGACCCTGATCATTTCACCAAACAAAACCCTGGCGGCACAGACAGCCAGTGAGTTCAAGGATTTCTTTCCGGACAACGCGGTATACTATTTCGTCAGCTATTACGATTACTACCAGCCCGAATCCTATGTACCCCAGACGGATACTTATATAGAAAAGGATTCCTCCCGGAATGAAGAAATCGACCGGCTGCGTCATTCTGCTACCATGGCCCTCTTTGAACGGAAGGATGTCATTATCGTAGCCTCTGTGTCCTGCATCTATGGTTTAGGGGACCCGGAGGACTATAGTACCATGGGCCTGTCCCTCCGTCCGGGAGAGGAAATCGATAGGGACAAGATTATTGAAAAACTGGTGAATATGCAGTACATGCGGAATGATATGAATTTCACCAGAGACACTTTCCGGGTGCGGGGAGATACGATTGATGTATTTCCGGCTTCGGAAAATAATGTGGCTGTCCGGATTGAAATGTTTGGGGACGAAGTGGATTCCCTTACGGAATTCGATGTGCTTACGGGAGAAACAGTGGCGGAGCGGAACCATATCGGTATTTTCCCGGCGTCCCACTATGTCACCAGTTCTGATAAGCTGAAAAAAGCCATCGGTTCCATTGAACAGGAACTGGACGGCAGGCTGAAGGAGCTTCGGGACCAGGGAAAGCTCTTGGAAGCCCAGCGGCTGGAACAGCGGACCAACTACGACCTGGAAATGATGCAGGAAGTCGGGTACTGCTCCGGCATCGAAAACTATTCCCGCCACATGTCAAGCAGGAAGCCCGGAGAGCCTCCTTACACTCTTCTTGACTATTTCCCCGATGATTTTCTGATTATGATTGATGAATCTCATGTGACAGTGCCCCAGCTCCGGGCCATGTACAACGGCGACCAGTCCAGAAAGCGCACGCTGGTAGACTACGGTTTCCGCCTGCCCAGCGCCCTGGATAACAGGCCGCTGACTTTTGATGAATTCACGGAGCGGATTAACCAGATTATTTACGTATCCGCTACGCCGGGGCCCTATGAAATGGGGGTACAGACAAACCTGGCGGAGCAGATTATCCGTCCTACCGGTCTTTTGGACCCTAGTATCGAAGTGCGTCCCATTGAAGGACAGATGGATGACCTGCTGGGAGAAATCCATAAACGGGAAGATGCCCATGAAAGGGTGCTCATTACAACCCTTACCAAGAAAATGGCAGAGGACCTTACCGATTTCCTCACGGAAGCAGGGGTAAAGGTACGGTATCTCCACTCCGATGTGGCCACCATCGAAAGGGCGGAAATCATTCGTGACCTTCGGGCCGGCGTCTTCGATGTGCTGGTGGGCATCAATCTTCTTCGCGAAGGTCTTGATATGCCGGAAGTATCACTGGTAGCCATTCTGGATGCGGATAAGGAAGGATTCCTCCGCTCTGAAACCTCCATGATCCAGGTCATTGGCCGGGCCGCCAGAAATGAACACGGTCATGTCATCATGTATGCCGACAGGGTGACAAAATCCATGAAATATGCCATTGATGAAACCAACCGCCGCCGCAGGATTCAGGAAGCCTACAACAAGGAACACCACATTACGCCCCATACAGTGCAGAAACGGGTGAAAGACCTTATTGACCTTACGAAGATTGAGGAAAAAACGGGAGACTATGGCAAGAAACCGGCAGGAAAAGAAGAAATGTCTGACGAAGAGCTGTATATGCAGATGCAGCAGACGGAAAAGGATATGAAACGGGCTGCCAAATCCCTGGAATTTGAAGAAGCTGCCATGTGGCGGGACCAGCTGGCCAAGCTGCGCCAGATGTGGACTGACCGTTACGGTTCCCGGGCTGATGCCGCCCTGAAACGGGTGAGCGCCGGAAAAAAGAGAATCAGCAGACCTATGAAAAAGAGAATATAAGAGAAGCCTTTTCATCATTCGGGACTCATGCTTTCAAGGCAGCAGTCATTCATAGAGATCTCCATGTATAAGAATCCCCAAACACTGCTGCCTTACAGGACTTTTCAAAACAGGATTACCTGTATCTATAGATTTATCTTCAACCCATGGCATGCTCTCTGTCATGCCATACAGAAAGGAATAGAATGGAAAAAGGAATTGTCATTCACGGGGCCAGGCAGAATAACCTGAAGAATATCGACCTCACCCTGCCTCGTAATAAACTTATCGTGTTCACAGGACTTTCCGGCTCAGGAAAGTCATCTCTTGCCTTTGATACGATTTATGCGGAAGGGCAGAGAAAGTATGTGGAGTCCTTGTCTGCCTATGCCCGCCAGTTTCTGGGACAGATGAACAAGCCGGATGTGGACAAGATATCCGGTCTTTCGCCGGCCATTTCCATTGACCAGAAATCCACCAGCCATAATCCCCGGTCCACTGTGGGCACAGTGACGGAAATCCATGATTATCTCCGTATGCTTTATGCCCATGCCAGCCGGGCCTTCTGCCCTCACTGCGGCAGACCCATTCAGCGGCAGACCGTAGACCAGATCGTAGATGCCCTCACAGCTCTGGGAGACAGGACGAAGCTCATGATTCTGGGCCCAGTGGCTGTACAGAAGAAAGGAACCCACAAGAAGCTGCTGGAAGAACTTCGGAAGGAAGGGTATGTACGCGTCCGGGTGGACGGGCAGGTGCTTTCTCTTTCCGATGAAATCGAACTGGAGAAGAATAAGAAGCATACCATTGAAGTGGTGGTGGATCGCATTATCATTAAAGATGGCATTGTGCGCCGCCTCACGGACTCTGTGGAAGAAGCGCTGAAGCTGGGAGACGGCCTCATGGTGGGAGCGGTGCCGGGAGGGAAGGATTATCTCTTCAGCACCCACTTTGCCTGCCCGGACTGCGGCATTTCTCTGCCTAAACCGGAACCCCGCATCTTTTCTTTCAACAATCCCTTCGGTGCATGTCCTGCCTGCATGGGGCTGGGTTCTTCCCTGGAAGCGGATTTCAAACGAATCCTGCCGGACCATAAGCAGACATTCCGCCTGGGGGCTATCCGCCCCTTTCCTTACAACAGGGAAAGCTGGCTTTATAAGCAGCTGGACGCCTTTTTGAAATCCTATGATCTCACCATGGATGCCTGCTTTGATGACCTTCCTCCCAAAGGACAGGAGGAATTCAAGTACGGTGGGAGAGAGATGCTCACTTTTTCCTACACCAACCAGGATGGAGAAACAAAGACGTACCAGCGCCAGTTTGAAGGCCTTGTGCCCATGACGAAGAGGCGGTATGAAGAGGCCTGGACGGAAAAGATGAAAGAATCTCTGTCCAATTACCTCATTGAAAAGCCCTGCCCCGTCTGCCACGGAGCGCGGCTTCGGCCGGAAAGCCTGGCCTTCCGGGTGGGCGGTAAGAATATAGCAGAAATATCTGATATGCCCGTTTCCGAGCTCCTCCCCTTTTTGGAGAAGCTGGAACTGACAGATAAGGAAAAAATCATTGCAGACCAGATTCTTCGGGAAGTGAAAAGCCGTCTCACCTTCCTTTCCAATGTGGGCCTGGAATATCTGACCCTGTCCCGGGGCGCATCTACCCTGTCCGGCGGTGAGGCCCAGCGTATCCGTCTGGCCACCCAGATCGGTTCTGGTCTGGTGGGGGTGCTTTATATCCTGGATGAACCATCCATCGGCCTTCATCAGCGGGACAACGACAAACTTCTTGCCACACTGAAAGGAATGCGGGATCTGGGAAATACGCTCATTGTGGTGGAACATGATGAGGACACCATCCGCTCTGCTGACTGGGTCGTGGACATCGGACCCGGTGCCGGTGAAAATGGCGGATATGTGGTGGCGGAAGGGACGCCGGAGGATATTAAGAAATCAAAGAAATCCATTACCGGCGCCTACCTTCGGGGCGAAAAATATATTCCTCTGCCGGAACACAGAAGAAAAGGAAATGGCCTGTTTCTTACCATCAAGGGCGCGTCAGAGCATAACCTGAAGCATATTAACGTTTCCTTCCCTCTGGGAGCTTTCACTGTGGTTACCGGTGAGTCTGGCTCCGGCAAGAGTACTCTGGTGAATGAAATCCTTTATCAGGGCCTGTCCAATATCAAGAACCATACCTCCTATGCCGAAGGACAGTACGATACCATGGAAGGGGCGGAATATGTGGATAAGATTATCGACATTGACCAGCAGCCCATCGGCCGCACGCCAAGATCAAATCCTGCCACCTATACCGGTGTTTTCAATGATATCCGGGAGCTTTTCAGCCAGACTTCGGAAGCCAAAATGAGGGGATATAAGCCGGGACGATTCAGCTTCAACATCAAAGGCGGCCGTTGCGAGGCCTGCCACGGCGATGGCATTATTAAAATTGAAATGCAGTTTCTTTCTGATGTATACGTACCCTGCGAAGTATGCCACGGCGCCCGGTACAACAGGGAGACCTTGGAAGTCCGGTATAAGGGAAAGAATATTTCCGACGTACTGAACATGACTGTAGACGAAGCGGTACCTTTCTTTGAAAATCATCCCCGCATTTTGAGAAAACTGGAAACACTGCAGGAAGTGGGGCTGGGCTACATCCATCTGGGACAGCCTGCCACCACTATGTCCGGCGGCGAGGCCCAGCGTGTGAAACTGGCTACGGAACTGATGAGGAGAGGCACAGGAGATACCCTCTATATCCTGGATGAACCTACTACAGGCCTCCATACCGAAGATATCAGGAAACTGCTCATTGTGCTGCAGAAGCTGGTGGATCAGGGAAATACGGTGGTGGTCATAGAACATAACCTGGATGTGGTGAAGGTAGCGGACTACATCATTGATCTGGGCCCTGAAGGCGGCGATAAGGGCGGTGAAGTGGTGGCCTGCGGCACACCGGAGGACATCTGCCGGGTGAAACGGTCCTACACCGGTCAATACCTGCTTCCGGTCATGGAAAGAACCAGGGAAGTGATGAAAGCCCATGAAAATGATTGACGTAAACGATAAAATCCGGGCCAAAGTAGAAGCCCTGCCGGACTCTCCCGGCGTGTATCGGTGGAAAGATCGGGATGGGCGGATTATCTATGTGGGCAAAGCTAAAAATCTTAAAAATCGTGTCCGCTCTTATGTAAGGGAAGATAAGAACCGCTCCCCGAAGGTAGCCGCCATGATCCGCCATGCGGAAGATCTGGACATTACCATGACTGCCACGGAAATGGAAGCCCTGATTCTGGAATGCAACCTCATCAAGGAAATCCATCCGAAATACAATATTTCCCTCAGGGATGATAAATCCTATCCCTATGTGAAAATTACCACCAATGAAGAATGGCCCCGCATTTTTGTGACAAGAAATATCCGCCATGACGACGGCGCCCGCTATTTCGGCCCCTTTACCGATGTGGGAAGCCTTCGCACTACCCTGAGCCTCCTGAGGCGCTATTATCCCATCCGAAACTGCCGCTCCATGAAAGTTTCCCGGCCCTGCCTCCAGTACCATCTTCATCTCTGCTGCGCTCCCTGCTTCCATCTCTGTTCCAGGGAAGACTACGACTCCTACGTACGTACAGTATGCGACCTTTTCGAAGGAAAAAGTACGGAACTGGTGAAGGAACTGAAACAGAAGATGATGGCTGCCTCCGACGCCATGGACTATGAGCTGGCCGCTAAATACAGAGACCAGATCAGGGCGGTGGAGTCGGTGCAGCAGCGGCAGAACATAGTGGCCAGCGAAGGAGACTTCGACGTCGTAGGCTATGCCCGGGACGGCAGTCATGCAGGACTGGAAGTCTTTTACATCCGCTACGGCCGTATGGTGGGAAAGGAAAACTTCAGCATACCGGAAAGTGAAAACGAAACGGACGAAGAAATCATCACTGCCTTTATTCGTGATTTCTATGGTGGCAATCCCACATCCATCCCCAGGGAAATCATCCTGCCCCTTCTGCCGGCGGAACAGGAACTCATTGCGTCCTGGATGACAAAACTGAAAGGCAGCGAAGTGACCCTTATTCTTCCTCAGCGCGGCTTTAAACGGCGATTAAAGGACATGGCCATGGCTAACGCTGCCAAGTATCTTTCCGACAAAAAGCTGCAGTGGGAATACCAGGACGCCCGGGAACAGGGGGCGGTGAAAAAACTGAAGGATCTGCTCCACCTGCCAAGGCTGCCGGAACGGATGGAATGCTTCGATATTTCCCATAACCAGGGCGCTGAAACCACAGGCTCCATGGTGGTCTTCGAACATGGCCGTCCGGCGAAGAGGGAGTACAGGAAATTCAAACTCCAGACCACCCAGGGTCATGCCGATGATTTCAAATCTATGGCAGAAGTCATGAGCCGCCGCTATGGAAACGAAAAAGACTGGCCCGCACCGGACCTTATCGTTCTGGATGGCGGCCTGGGACAGCTTCATGCCGCCCTGCCCGCCATCAGAAACGCCGGCTGTGATGCCCCGGTGATCGGCCTGGCCAAGAGAATCGAGGAAATCTACGTGGAAGGTTCCGAAGACCCTATCATTCTGGATCATCACGAACCGGCCCTCCAGCTCCTCCAGTTCATTCGCGACGAAGCCCACCGCTTCGTCATCACCTACCACAGAAAATGGACGAATAAGAGAAATACCGAATCCATCCTGGACCACATCGAAGGCATCGGCCCCACCAGAAGAAACGCTCTATGGCATGCCTTCCGCTCTCTTGACGAAATGCGGAAAGCCACCATAGAAGAACTGTCCCAGGTGCCCGGCATGAACAAAAGGGCAGCAGAAGCGGTATACCGATTCTTTCATATGAGAAAAGACGAAAAACAGATGGTCCTTACAGGACAAAAGGTGGAAGAAGAATAGGGATCGGTACAGCGGGGATTCCAGCCCTTACGCTTTGATGCTGACCTTTTCCATCTCAACCCTTGACAAAGCCCGATTCTCCACGTATAATGATGAAGTTGATAATTTTATCCACCAGCTTAAGGCGCTGTATAAAACGTACAGCAGGAGCTATCAAGCGGCAGGCCGATAGGTAAGGAGGTGCTAAGAATGCCGGTTCCGAAGACAAAAAGTTCCAGATCCCGTCGTGATAAGAGACGTGCAAACTGGAAGCTGACTGTTCCGGGTCTTGTGGAATGCCCGCAGTGCCATGCACTGAAAAAACCTCATCATGTATGCCCTGTATGCGGTTACTACAAAGGCAAACAGATCATCAGCAAGACTGTTGAAGAATAATAGAAAAACGTTTTCCTCCAGAGGGAAACGTTTTTTTAGTGTCTGGAAAAGGGGATAAGTAATGAAGAAAAAGGTGCTGGAAGTGTCGGCGGTAAGGGCATCATTTTTTCTTTTCGAACCTATCCTCAGCGCTTCTTCCGGTGGAAGGAGCGCTGAATACCAGGGAATAGGCGATGTCAGCTCTTAGAATCCAAAGGGCTCGTCAAGCCTAAGTATCTTTTGTGTCCTTTTGTGTCTGTGGTACCACTTTCTCCCGCAAGCGGGGGATAATCATGTGAGTGAATGCGCCCTTTTATCTATTTTTCACATGGTATCTATACTGAAAATATGCTATAATTATCGCAAGTTCAATGCAGAAGTCTGCTCGCTTTGGCTTTTGGAAGGATAGTTTCACAGGAGAATATGAAGAGGCCGGACGGGAAGAATGGATGCAATATAAAAAAGGGAGGAACAGTAGAATGGCAGGAAGTCAATGGAAGAAGATTCTGGCAGCAGGTTTATGCGGCCTTATGGCAGCAGGTGTTTTGGCAGGCTGCGGCGGTGGAAGCGGAAGTGGAAGCAGCAGTTCCGGCGGTAAAATGAAGGTGGGCATTGTCCAGATTGTGCAGCACCCGGCGCTGGATGAGTCGAATAAAGGGTTTGTGGATGCTTTGAATGAAGCGGGGCTGAAGGATAAGGTGGAAATCGATGAGCAGAATGCCCAGGGTGACCAGTCCAATCTGAAGGCTATTGCCAATCGTTATGTGTCCGGCAATTACAAGCTCATCGGTGCTATTTCTACACCGGCGGCCCAGGCGATGGCCAATGCTACCGATAAGATTCCCATTATCTGCACTGCTATTTCCGATTTTGAAAATGCAAAGCTCATGAAGTCGGAGAAGGCACCGGACAGCAACGTAACCGGCACCAATGACCGGGGACCGGTAGATAAGCAGGTGAAGCTGATTAAGGAAATTCAGCCCAATGTCAAGAAAATCGGTATTATTTATAATTCCAGTGAAATCAATTCGGTGGTGCAGGCTAAGCATCTGAAGGAAAACTGCCAGCCCCTGGGCATTGATGTGGTGGAACTGACAGTGAATTCTGTGAATGATGTGCAGCAGGTAGCGGAAGGCTTCCTGGGCGGTAAGGTAGATGCCATTTACGTACCTACCGATAATATTATCGCTTCTTCTATTCCTACTCTGATGGCTGTAGCCAACAGGGAGAAGATCCCCGTATACGGCGCAGAAGTGGGTCATGTAAAGAACGGCGTGCTGGCTTCCGAGTCCATCAGCTTCTATGATATCGGACACCGGGCAGGTCAGATGGCTGCGGAAATCCTGAAGGGAAATAAGACGGTAAAAGATTTCCCTGTGGAAGGGGCAGACAAGACGAAGCTTTACATCAATAAGAGTGAAATGGAAACATTGGGTATCCAGATTCCAAAGGAAGTTCTTGACAGGGCAGAAATGATCTGACGTTTTACAGGAAAAGACAAAGAGTAACTTCCGATTTCCACGGAGGTTACTCTTTAACTATGGTTTTAAAATTTTAGGGAAAGGGTTAGTGTTGTGGCTTCAAAACTGAAACAGCTCTGGTGGTTAATGCTTATTTTTGCGGTGTGTAATGTAGTGATGGCCGTGATGTTGTACCAGTCTTCATCACCGGAACCGGTCAATGAAGATGTGGTGCCTGTTGCGGCGAAGAATGTGTATTCCATCGGCATTCTGCAGTCCGATGATCTGGCGGAACAGAATAAAATGACCGCCGGTGTGCTGGCAGCGCTGGAGGCTGAGGGATACAGCAAGGGCGGCAGAGCCAAAATCGACATTGTGCAGGCCAAGGGCAATGACAAGAAACTGGAAGCTTCAGCAAAGAAGTTTGCCCGGGACAAAAAGGACTTAATTATCGCCATAGGCACCGATTCCGCCAAAGCAGCCGTTAAAGCGACGAAAAACATTCCCATTGTGGGAGTGGGGGTCATGAATTTCAAGAAGGATAAAGATTTCGCAGGACATCGAAATCTTACCGGCATCATGGATAATCCGGCTATCCTGACCCAGATTCGCATGGCCAGCCGCTGCATGTCTGTGAAAAAGCTGGGTATCCTCTATAATCCCGGCGATGCAGCTGCCTCTCTGCAGGTAGAAATCCTCCGAGAAGTAGCAGCCCAGAAAGGGATCTCCCTCTATGAGGTAGCCTATCAGCCCGACAAGGCGGCAGAACCCCAGATTCAGAAACTGGTAGGTCATATTACGGCCCTCTATGTGCCGGAAGACACGGACCTCCTTACCCATTTTGATGACATCGTAAAGGTGATGAATGGCGCCAATATTCCTATCATCGGAGAACAGTCTGAAATGGTACGGCGGGGCGCTCTCATTTCCGTATCCCCAAGCTACTACCGAATGGGATTCTCCGGCGGCCGCATGGCAGCCAGTCTGCTGAAGGGGGATTTGATTCCCGAAGATATTCCCATCATGCGGCAGCAGGATCCGGATATCGTCATCAATATGAAGCAGGTGAATGCTTTGAATATTCCGCTGCCCGGAGACTTGTGGCAGCGTTCCAGAAAGCTGTACCTCTATGATGGGCAGCCTGCAAGACCTTGATTAGGATTTGTATTCAGTTAACCTTATAAAGGAAGGAAATCAAATGGCAGATTTAGCAGTTTCCACCATTGCCCAGGGACTGATGTGGTCCATCCTGGCCATTGGCGTATTTCTATCTTTCCGCGTACTTGATGTACCGGATATGACTTGCGAAGGCAGCTTCCCTCTGGGGGGGGCTATTGCAGCTTCTCTTATTGCTTCCGGCGCCTCTCCATGGGCAGCCATTGCAGCCGGTGCGGCAGGAGGCCTCATTGCAGGCACGGTCACCGGCATCCTTTATACGAAATTAAAGATTCCCGCCATTCTGGCCGGCATCCTTACCATGATTGCCCTTTACTCCATTAACCTTCACATTATGGGAAAGGCCAATATTTCTCTTCTGCGGGTGGATACCGTATTTTCCACCACCGCCAGCCTGCTCCATGTGAGTCAGTCCACGGCAGCTTTCATTGTGCCGGCAGTCCTTATGATTATTATTTCCGCTCTTATTTACTGGTTCTTTGGCACGGAACTGGGGATGTGCATCCGCGCTACCGGCTATAATCCACAGATGGTACGGGCCCAGGGCGTGAACACGGACACCATGATTATTATGGGCCTCTTTATTTCCAATGCCCTCATCGGCCTCTGCGGCGCCGTGGTAGCACAGAACAACGGCTTTGCTGATGTAGGCATGGGCATCGGTACCATCGTTATCGGCCTGGCTTCTGTCATCATTGGTGAAGTCATTCTTGGCGTGGACAGCTTCTCCGGCTCTCTCCTTGCTGTGGTGGTGGGCTCCATTATTTATCGCGTAGTCATTGCCGTGGTGCTCTATCTGGGCATGCCGCCGAACGATTTGAAACTGTTCACCGCTATTCTTGTCATGCTTGCCCTGGCTGCACCTATGATCAAGGGCAAAGTCAATATAGGAAAGGCAGGCTGATTATGCTTAAAGTTACAGATATCAGCAAAACATTCTTCAAGGGAACCACCAATGAAAAGAAAGCGCTTAGCCATTTGTCCCTGACTCTGAACGACGGCGATTTCTGCACCGTCATCGGCAGCAACGGCGCAGGTAAGAGTACCCTTCTGAACTCTATTGCCGGTGCCTATATTCCGGACAGCGGCACCATTGAAATCAATGGCAATGATGTGACTAAGGTAAGCGAATATAAAAGAGCCAAGTACATCGGCCGGGTTTTCCAGGATCCATTGAAAGGTACTGCCGCTGGCATGCAGGTGGAAGAAAACCTGATTATCGCTTCCCGAAGAGGGGAGAGCCGCCGGCTTCGCTGGGCCTTTTCCTCCGGTGACCATGAAAAATTCCGGGACATGGTAGCCCGTCTGGGCCTTGGCCTGGAAGATCGTCTCTCCACCAGAATCGGACTCCTTTCCGGAGGCCAGCGGCAGGCACTGACCCTGCTTATGGCCACTCTGAAAAAGCCGGACATCCTTCTTCTGGATGAACCTACCGCAGCCCTGGATCCGAAAACTGCAGGCAAAGTGCTGAAAATTACCGATGAAATCGTACACGAACAGCACCTCACCACCCTGATGATTACCCACAACATGAGGGATGCCCTGAAATACGGCAACCGCCTCATCATGATGAACAGCGGCACCATTATTGCCGATTACAGTCCTGAAGAAAAACAGAAACTTACTATCGATGATCTGCTGAAGAAATTTGAAGAAACCTCCGGCGCCATGAGCGATAGAGTTCTTCTTGGATAAACGTCTTGCAATCTATAGTCTGTTCATGTATAATTACACGTGGTTGAACTGTACCCCAGTTTATCGCAACTCCGGCGTAGACCTGGATACAGCAATTTATATTTTTATAGGAGGCTATTATGTTAACAGCTGAAGCAAAAAAAGAAATCATTGACACCTATGCAGTTCACGAAGGCGATACCGGATCTCCGGAAGTACAGATTGCTATCCTCTCCAAGAGAATCGCTCTCCTTACCGAACATCTGAAGTCCCACAAGAAAGACCATCATTCCCGCCGCGGCCTGCTGAAAATGGTTGGTCAGCGCAGAAACATGCTGGACTATCTCCGTCGCAAAGACATCGAACGCTACAGAGCTCTCGGTGCAAAACTGGGCCTGCGTCTGAAATAAGATTTCAAAGAAAGAGACTACCGAAAGGTAGTCTTTTTTAGTGAAAAGAGGACCGAAAGATATTCACAGACAGTGGCTGTATGGCAACAGACAGGCTGCCAGGAGAGGGAAGGGGGATGAAGTATACAGCTTTCTTTCTCTGGCAGACGACAGTCCTGCAGCTCTGTGGAGTTGCGCTGTTATTCGAGTATAGACTGCATACTAAGGGAGAACCTTAATGCCAGGCGCTGCTGCCGCAGGCGGTGGATAACAGCAGACTTTTTGCAGGAAAGATTAACCCCCATGAAGTCTGGAATAGCTTATTTTTCAGAGTAAATTTATCAACTCATGAATTCAATAAAAAGATCCCCACCCTTTGTAAAAAAAGGCGGGGATTTTTTTATTGAACCCGATTTCATCACGACCGGGCAACACGAATAGCCTGAAAGAGCTAGGTCCGACGGATAGAAGACAGATGCGCCAATCTTCCACCGCTCCATCATGATGATGGCCTCTTTCAGGCATATCGCTTGTAAATCCTCAGATTGAACCGAGGCGTTTAATCAGGTAATGCAGGTCTCACTCATAACGCATCGAACGGACCGAAGCCCGGAGCTCTTATGGTTTCATCCATGCGAGATGGCTTGCAGCCGGACAAGGAACCGGGTATTTTTTCGTGGCCACTCCCCGGACCTTGTCCAAGCTCTCATCTATGCTTATTATACTATATAAAATTCAATAATAGAATAGTATGATAAACAAATATGTTTGCCTATTTTGCAATTAAATATGAATAGATGTAATGAAATAGAGGATACAGGCTTTCTGCAGGAAGAATACCATAGGCGAAAGATAAAATTTCTAGGGAAGCGCTGACTAAATCGTTGTCTGATTTTATTCTTGAATTTTTATGCAATGCAAGGAATGGGGCGACGCGAATAGCGAGCTATTTAAGGAGCCCCATGACGAAGCAGTGCATAAAAATTCTTATAAAAGCAGACTCTGCGAATTAATCAGTGCTTCCCTAGACATGTAACTTTCTAAAAAAATTCCCTGACTGCCGGTACAGATATTTCTATGATGGATGAAATGGAACGTCATGAAACCATCCATGAATACCACGCCCGCCTATCCGGTCCCTTTCTTCCAAGATCAAAGACCTCTATAAAGCAGGGGTGGCAGGTACTTGTAAAGGCAAGCGGGGAAATGCCTGTCCGTCATTTTCCTGCTTTTGGTACTCACCGGCCGGATGGACTTTTTCGTTTCATGACGCAACATTCCTATTCACTTTGCCATAACTATCCTGTATAATAAGAAAATACGTGAAAAAGGATTTATTGATTACAGGAGGAAAAGGAATGTTCAAGACATTTCAGATGGAACTGGCCGGTCGTCCGCTTATTATTGAGACCGGCAAGATGGCAAAGCAGGCCAATGGTGCCGTACTGGTGAGATACGGTGATACGGTGGTGCTGGTGGCTACCACTGCCAGCAAGGAACCGAGGGAGGGAACGGATTTCTTCCCTCTGACCGTGGATTATGAAGAAAAGATGTATGCCGTAGGCAAGATGCCCGGAGGATTCCTGCGTCGTGAAGGCCGTCCGGGAAATTCCGCCATTCTGAATGCCCGTCTGATTGACCGTCCTATCCGTCCGCTTTTTGATAAACGCTGCCGCAACGATGTGCATGTGGTGGCTACGGTGCTGTCTGTGGACTACGACAATGCGCCGGAGCTGTGCGGCATGCTGGGGGCTTCTGCTTCCATCGGTATTTCCGATATTCCCTGGGATGGCCCCATTGCCGGTGTCCGTATCGGCAGGGTAGATGGAAAATATGTGGTGAACCCCACCCAGGAACAGCTGGCAGAATCTTCCATGAATATTACCGTAGCCGGTTCTGAAGAAGCTATCATGATGGTAGAAGGCGGCGCTAATGAAGCTCCGGAAGAAGAAGTGCTGGATGCCATCATGTTCGGCCATGAAACGATTAAGGAACTGTGCCGCTTCCAGAAGAAGATCATTGAAGAAGTGGGCAAGCCGAAGCGCACCATGGTGTTCCCGGAAGTTCCAGAAGAAATCGACGAAGCTGTGGCTGCTTATGCCACTGAAGACCTGAAGAAGGCTATCTTTGACGCAGATAAGCTGAGAAGAGATGGAAATATTGATGCAGTGAAGAAGGCTGCCAAGGAACATTTTGCCGACATCTATCCGGAAAATGGCGCCGATGTGGCAGAAAGCCTTGATCACCTTACCAAGCAGATTGTCCGTGATTCCATTTCCAACGAAGGTATTCGTCCGGACGGCAGAAAGCTGACAGAAATCCGCCCCATTACCTGTGAAGTGGGACTGCTTCCCCGCGTTCACGGCAGCGCTCTTTTCACCCGTGGCCAGACCCAGGCTCTTTCCATTACCACCCTGGCTCCCATGTCTGAAACCCAGATTATCGATGATCTGACTCCGATTACGGAAAAACGGTACATCCATCAGTACAATTTCCCCTCCTACTGCGTAGGTGAAACAAAGGGTTCCCGCGGACCGGGACGCCGTGAAATCGGTCATGGTGCTCTGGCAGAAAGGGCTCTCCGTCCGGTGATTCCGTCGGTGGAAGAATTCCCCTATGCCATCCGCGTAGTTTCTGAAATTCTTGAATCCAACGGTTCCTCTTCCCAGGCTTCCGTATGCGGCAGCACCATGTCTCTCATGAATGCAGGCGTTCCCATTAAGGCTCCGGTAGCAGGCATTGCTATGGGCCTCATCGAAAACGGCGGCAAGTTCAGCATCCTGTCCGATATCCAGGGCATGGAAGATGCACTGGGTGATATGGACTTCAAGGTGGCCGGCACAGCCAAGGGCGTCACTGCCATCCAGATGGATATCAAGGTACATGGTCTGTCCCGTGACATTCTGCTGGCAGCCCTGAAGCAGGCTCACGAAGGCCGTCTCTTCATCCTGGGCAAGATTGCAGCATGCATCGATAAGCCTGCAGACCATCTGTCCCCCTATGCACCGAAGATCATTGCCATTACTATTCCTGTGGAAAAAATCCGTGATGTCATCGGTGCCGGCGGCAAGACCATCAATAAGATCCAGGATGAAACCGGTGCCAAGCTGGATGTGGAAGAAGACGGACATGTGTATATTTCTTCCACCGACGAAGCCGCAGCAGAACAGGCTAAAAAGATGGTGGAAGGACTTACCCATGAGGTGAAGGCCGGTGAGACCTATCTGGGCCGGGTCACCCGTCTCATGAAGTTCGGCGCTTTCGTGGAAATCCTGCCGGGTAAGGAAGGTCTGGTTCATGTATCCCAGCTGGCTCTCCAGCGGGTGGAAAAACCGGAAGACATTGTCCATGTAGGCGATGAAATCATGGTGAAGGTCACTGAAATTGATGACAAGGGTCGTATCAACCTGTCCCGCAAGGCTCTCCTTCTGGAAAAGAAGAACAAATGAGAAGCCGGGGATTTGAAGTCGTTTCTTCCTGGGAAAAGGAAGGCATCCGTATTCCTGTAAGGAAAACAGCCTCCAGCGCAGGCTACGACATAGAAAGCGGAAGGGATATGGATATCCTGCCGGGCAAAGTCACCCTTATCCCCACAGGCCTTAAGGCCTATATGGGAGAAGATGAGTATCTGGCCATTTATATCCGTTCCAGCATGGCTATCAAACATGGCCTTATCCTGATAAACAGTACCGGTATTATCGACGCCGATTACTATAATAATGAGGATAATGAAGGTCACATTATGGTGGCAGTATATAATACCACTTCCCAGCCTTTCCATATTTCCAAAGGTGACCGGGTGGCCCAGGGTATTTTCACCAGGTACCTGAAGGCTGACGGCGATGAAGCCAAAGGCCTCAGGACCGGCGGTGTGGGAAGCACAGGAAAATAACTATCATTCCAGCGGCGGACAGATTCCGCCGCTTTTCCCTTGAAGGAGGTTCCTATGAGCGTTGAAAAAGAAAAAATGGTGAGCCGTGAGGAAATCTATGACGGCCAGATTGTCCATCTGTTTAAGGACCAGGTGGAACTGGCAGGCAGAAAGGCAGTGCGGGAAGTGATTCTTCACTGCGGTGCCGCTGCCATCATTCCTGTCACCGCCGACGGTAAGGTGCTTTTTGTGAAACAGTACCGCTACCCGGTGGGCGAGGCGCTCCTTGAAATCCCCGCAGGGAAAATGGATCCCGGCGAAACACCGGATGCCTGCGCTGCCAGGGAGCTGGAAGAGGAAACGGGCTATCAGGGCACCTTGAAGAAGCTGGGATACGTGTACACTACGCCGGGCTTCTGCAATGAAACCATCCATCTCTACCTGGCTACGGATCTGGTACACACGGCCCAGCATCTGGACGAAGGAGAATTCCTTGATGTCCTTCCTATCCCGCTGGATGAAGTGTGGGATATGATCCGGAAGGGACAGATTTACGATGCCAAAACGCTCTCGGCCTTTGCCATCGCCAGGGATGCATTGAAATAAGAGGGAACGAAGGGGCTGTGAAAAAATGTAAATCATTTCTTCACAGCCCCTTCGTTTTAGATCTGCAGAAAAGGGGCGTGAGAGGAAGGAACTTTCTTTTTCCAGTATCCTTGGCTTCTGGCCCACCCTCTGGTCTGGTATCTGCATCTATGATGCACTTACAGTTTTCTGCCTCATGGGTCCCATCTACTTTTATTCCTGCTATAATATAGTACAAAAGAAATGATTTTTTCATGAAGGAGGAGCTTTATGAGGAAAATTGCTTTCTATGGAAAGGGCGGTATCGGGAAGTCTACCACCGCTTCCAATGTATCCGCAGCGTTAAGTCTCATGGGGAAGCGGGTGTGCCAGATCGGCTGTGACCCGAAGAATGATTCTACGAGGCTTTTGCTTGGGCATATCTGCCAGTCCACGGTACTGGATATCCTGCGGACCAGGGATACCGGGGATATCCGAAAGGAAGATATTATCCACACCGGGTTTAACGGTATTACCTGTGTGGAAGCAGGGGGTCCGGAGCCCGGTGTGGGCTGTGCAGGCCGGGGAATTATTGTGGCTCTGGAGCTTCTGGACCGGATGAAGGCGCTGCCGGAAAGCGATGTCATTCTTTACGACGTGCTGGGAGATGTGGTTTGTGGCGGTTTTGCCATGCCTATCAGGGAAGGGTATGCCGAGGAAATCTATATCGTCTCTTCCGGGGAGCTCATGTCCCTTTACGCTGCCAATAATATTGCCAAGGGTATCGCCCGGTTTGCGTCCAGAGGAAAGGTGCGGCTGGCGGGAATCATAGGAAACAGCCGGAATGTGCCGGGGGAGAAGGAACTGCTTCTGGCCTTTGCAGAAAGGCTCCACACCCATTTGGCCGCCTTTATTCCCCGGGATAAGACGGTGAACCTGGCAGAAAATCATCGGCAGACGGTGCTGCAGTATGCTCCTGATTCTCCCCAGGCTGAGGTGTACAGGAAGCTGGCGGAAACCATTCTTTCCGATAAAGAAGGCACGATTCCAAAGCCCATGAGTTTTGATGAAATGGAAGAGATGGTGGCCCGCTATGGCAGTGAAGACTAAATGGCTTCTTTCGTCGGACTGCCCTTCCAGCTGCACCATGACCGGCGTGTGGCGGGCGGTGGCCTATGATCAGGGCTGCGTAGTCATATTTCACAGCCCTGCCGGATGCGCCCATGTGGCCTCCACCATGGATTTGGGAAATCATTACCGCATTACTGCTGACGGGTGTCCGGAAAAAGGGGACCCGGTGCCTCTGATTTCCTCCAATCTTCGAGAAAAAGACAGTATTTTCGGAGGCATCGAAAGGCTTCATGAATGCATTGCCTATGCGGTGAAGACCTGCCATCCCGAATGCCTGGTCATTGCCTCTTCCTGTGTGGCCGGTGTTATTGGCGACGATGTGGATGAGGAAGCCCGGGAGGCAGAGGAGACCTATGGCATTCCGGTGCTGTCCATGGCTTTTTCCGGCTTTCTGGGTGGTGAATATTCCGATGGCTATTATAAAACCATGGATGCCATTATGCGCCGGTTTCTCAAAAAGCAGGACCATAAAAAAGGAAAGGTCCTCCTTCTGGGGGACCAGATGGGTCCCGAGGGGCAGTATGCCCGAGAGGTGAAACGGCTTCTTTCTTTCTTCGGCCTTACCGTGGATTTCCAGTTTCCCGGCTATGTTCCTTTTTCAAAGTGGAGCCAGGTGACGGAGGCATCCCTGTCTGTCCTTTTGGGCACGGCGGGGCAGCCGGAAGGGATGAAGGAAAGAGCTCTCTGGCTGGAAAGGGAATTTGGCATTCCCTTTTTGGGAGATCTGTACCCTTTGGGGCTGGAAGGAACCTGGTCATGGATTAGGCGGCTTGCTGATTTCATGAAGGAAAAAGAAAAAGGGGAGGCCCTTATCAGGGAGGAAATGGAAAGGGTGGAGAAGCGGGTGTCTGCCTTTCTGCCGGTAACAGAGGGGAAGAAGGCATTCATTGCCATTGGCCGGGGGCGGCGCTGGTACCATCCGTCAGGCACTATCCAGTCCCTCCAAAGGCTTCACATGGAGCCGGCAGGGGTGATGTTTTTTTCCAACCTAACAGAAGAAGATATGGCGGCAGACAGGGAGGAAATTTCCGCTCTGGGTGATATTCCAGTCTATCATGAGGAGGAAGGGCAGAAAGCCATGGAGACGGCGGATGTTCTTCTCACCACCAATGAAATATACGACTCTTCCCTTCGGCAGCTTTTCATCCCCATGGTGCCCTTGGCAGGGACGGAGGGGGAGCTGGCGTTTCTTACCTCCCTGTACCGACTGCTTTGCCGTCATGGAAGGAAGGGAGGCATGACCTATGTCAAAATGTGAATTTGAATTATCCTGCCATCATAATGATACCTGCGGCCTCACAGGCTCCGCTGCCTTTTTTGCATCTATTCCCGGAAGTTTTGTCCTCATAAACGGGCCGCTATGGTGTTATTTCTATGCCATGAAATATATAGATGATGAAAACAGCCGGGCGGCCCGCTGCATCTGCTGTACCGGTACGTCTCCATCGTCTCTGGTATACGGCACGGAAAAAGAAATCCTTCGAGGCCTGTCTCGTATTCGAAGCCAGGGCACGGCAGAGCGGGTCTTTCTGGAGAGCAACTGCAGCACCGGCCTCATTGGCGATGATGTGAAGGGCATTGCGGAAGAGTTCGGCGGTCCCTGGCCGGTATATACCATGGACAGCGGTGGATTGAAAGGCTCCTTTGAGAAAGGCTTCGCCCGGGCTTTCCTTCGGGTGGTGGAGGAAATGAAGGAAGGAAGCACTATTCCTTCTTCCGTGAATGTGCTGGGCCTTTCTGAAGTGTATCTGAAGGGCAGGGAAGAGGGAAATGAAATCCGGCGCATCCTTAAAGGTTGCGGCATCAGGGTCATTTCCACGCCCGGCTGTGAAAGCAGCTGGCATGAAATCATGGAAGCTCCGAAGGCATCTTTCAACCTGGTAGTGCGGAATGAACTGGGGCTTCCGGCGGCAAAGGAAATGGAAAAGCGCTTCCACATTCCCTATGCTTCCGTAGGCCTTCCCTATGGCTTTGAAGGCAGCCGGAAATGGGTGGAAAAGGTACTATCCCTCCTGTCCTTCGGGAAGGCTGAGCCTTTTCTGGATCAGGAAAAAGAAAGGGCTGAGGAAGTCCTTCGAAAGGGAAATGGTCTGGAATCTCTCTGGGGCTCCCTGTGGTTTGATGAGGTGCTGGTGGCAGCGCCGCCGTCCGAGGCTCTGGGCATAGCAGAGGCTTTGCGCAGCGAATGGATAGATACGGCCAGGCTTACGGTGCACCTCCTTTCACCTGCGGACCGGACCTGTCCTTTGGCTGATGAGGTTCGGCTTGTGACGGAAGATGATGAGGATATCAGGAGGGATTACGAAAACTGGAAGGATGGTCTTGTCCTCTCCAGCAGTCACGAAACGACAAGGCTGGAAAGGCTTCATAAACCTTTCGTTTCCTGCCATATTGCCCGTCCCTCCTACGATGAATGCTCCTTCTCCGACCTTCCCTACTGCGGTTTTCGGGGCGCCGCACTGCTCTACGAAAAAATATGGAACGCCCGCCTTCGTCAGATCCGGTATGGGAAACATATAAAATAAACATAGGAAATGTAAAGCACTGATAATTGTGACTTTTGAATTTATCAGTGCTTTTTTAATGCAGGAAAATTATAAGCTACAGGTGAATCAGAGATTTATTAAATAAATCAGAATCATTGCCTTTAAAAATGTAGCAAAAATAGTATAATATATAAAGTAAATTAATAAAAATCATGGAAATTATGAAAAGGACAGGAGATGGGCGAGAAAGTTTGGGAAAGGAATGGCTGGCGGACTGGGGAACTAGCGTGTTGGTGTACTAGCGCTGGTCAGAGTCACTATCGGCATGCAGCGGGATTTCCTGCCTGCGGCGCAGAATGACCATTGGCAGGAAGGCAATCCTGTCATGCCAGCTTTATGCGCATCACCGGTCAGAGATACCATATCCTAAATACTCCGAACCTTCTGAACCCTGTGAACTCTCACGCCAAAGGCGTGTCCTGAAGTCTCTAAGGAAAGAGGTATGTATGGACGATATTAAGATTATTTATATGACGAACCATGACAGAAGATATGCTGCCATTAAGAAGGCCTGTGACGGGCTGCAGGAGGAAGGGAAGATTTCAGACCTCTGCATTCCTGTTTTCCTGGAACGCACCAGCGACTGGGACCGGTCCTGGGAAAGAAAGATGAAAGGCGCTTCTCTGGTTATGATCCATCTGATGAAGAATGGACTGAAATCCCGTTTCTGGAAGGACTGCAGGAATTTTCTGGACAGGTCCGGCATTCCTTACTTTGTAGATGCCGTGGATGGGGATACCGCGGAGCACAGTGGTTCTCTTTCCGATGACATGATGAAGCGGTTCCGTGAATACTGTCTCTACGGGGGCATGGAAAATTTCAGGAATCTCTGGCTCTATGCTTCTTCTCTTTTTGACTCTTCCATTGCAGAGCCGCCGGCTCCCCAGAGCTATACCTGGGCCGGTATTTACGACAGGGACAGTGAAAAAGGATTTACCACGGATCTCAGTTCCTTCCTGCAGAAGTTTTCCGGTGACGAAAAGCCGGTCATCGGGCTCCTGTTTTACCGGGAGGAATGGATCTGGGGGGATTTATCCTATCAGAATGCTTTTATAGATGAAGCGGAAAAGCAGGGGTACCATGTACTTCCTGTTTTTGCCAATGGTTCTCCCGACGTGAGCCTTGGCATGCCCACCCTGTCCGACGTCATTGCCACCTATTTCATGAAAGATGGGAAAACGGTGATTGATTCCCTGGTGAGTACTATGAAATTTTCCCTCACCGGAAGCGGAAAGGCCAGTGTAGATACGCTGAAAAAGCTGGGGGTGCCCCTGCTTTCAGCCTATACACTCCTGGTTTCGGAAAAGGAATGGCGGGAAAACGGGGAAGGCCTTAACGCCATTGAAACCTCCATTGCTGCCGCCATGCCGGAGCTGGACGGCGTCATTCACGGCGTACCCATTGCCGGCAGAATGAAGAAAGAAGATGGCACTGTGGAATTCAAGCCGATTCCCGAACGGATTAGCCGCATGGTGGGAAAGGCAGGCAAATGGGCAGCTCTCCACAAAATGAAGAACAGCCATAAGAAAGTCGCCCTTATTTTCCACAATTATCCGGCTAAGAATTCCAACATTGGCAGCGCCTCGGGGCTGGATACCATGGAAAGTGCCATTCGTCTCATGAAGCGAATGAAGGAAGACGGGTACACCATCGATTTCATTCCGGAAACGACGGAAAAATTTATCGAACTCATGACCTCCCATGCCACCAATGATATTTCCATGATGACCGAAAAACAGGCAGAGGAATGCCAGAAGCTTTCGGCTAAGGACTACGTGGAATTCTTCCACACCCTGGGCGCTGATGCACAGAAAAAGATGGAAGAGGAATGGGGAAAGGCACCGGGAGACGTGATGATTTCCGAAAAAGGAAATATCCTGGTGCCCGGCACCATGGACGGCAATATGTTCCTTACGGTGCAGCCGTCCCGTCAGTACGGCATGGATCCCTCCAAGGCCTACCATGACCCCTATATTGCACCGACCCACCAGTATCTGGCCTTCTACTACTGGCTCCGTCATGTATGGAAGGCAGATGCGGTGATCCATATGGGGACCCACGGAAACCTGGAATGGCTGCCAGGAAAGAGCGTAGGACTGGATGAAGAAAGCTATCCCGACATTGCCCTGGGAGACCTGCCCAATGTATATCCCTACCATATGACCATTACCGGCGAAGGTATGATTGCCAAGAGACGGGCCTCCGGCTGCCTTATCGGCTACATGCCGGCTCCTGTAGCCGATGCCGGCGCCTATGATGAAATCGAAGAACTGGAAAAGACGCTGGATGAATATGCCCACCAGAAGGAAACGGGAAATGGTGCAGAAGATATGAAGCCCACTCTTCTTGACCTTGTGAAAAAAGCAAAACTGGACCAGGACCTTCCTTATAAAGAAGGGGACGACTTTGACGCCTACCTGTCAGATGTGCATAACTATATCGAAGAGCTGAAGGACAGCGAGGTCCATGTGGGACTTCATATCCTGGGACAGCCTCTGGAGGGAGAACTTTTGACTGATGGCATTCTCCAGCTCCTCCGTCTGTCCAATGACAAGGTGCCCTCCATTTACGACCTGTGGGCTGGAAAGTACCACATCACCCTGGATACGATCCAGAGCCGGTCTGCCGAAGTGGATGAAGAGATGAAATGCACCTACGGCGAGCTGATGAGCCGTATCAGGAAGGAAACGAAGACGGTTATCAAAGCGGTGCAGGATGGAGGCTTCACAAAAGAAGCAGTTTCCAAAGCCCTTTCCCTTCCCGAAGCGGCAGGGGAAAAGGAATGGAAGGATAAACTGGAAGCTCTTCTCCATTTCGTAACCGATGAAATCTATCCCCGTCTTGAAAGAACAGGGGAAGAAATGGACCATACCCTGGATGCCCTGGATGGACGGTATGTGGAACCCGGGCCTTCCGGTTCTCCCAATGCCGGCGGCGTCAGCCTCCTTCCTTCGGGACGAAATTTCTACGGCGTGGACCCAAGAACTCTGCCTTCACCTACAGGCTGGCAGCTGGGCGTGAAGCTGGGGGACAAGATGATTGAAAAATTCATTGCCGACCAGGGCAAATACCCTGAAAATATCGGCATGGTCCTCTGGTCCGGCCCCAATATGCGCTCCTCCGGCCAGGATATTGCGGAATTCCTCTACATGCTGGGCATCCGCCCCCGGTGGCAGAAGGGAAGCCTTAAGGTATCGGATCTGGAAGTGATTCCTCTTTCGGAACTGAAACGGCCCAGAATCGATGTGACCGGTCGTATCAGCGGTCTTTTCCGGGATACCCTGCCCCAGCTGGCAGAGCTTATGGACAAGGCAGTCCTTCTGGCAGCCTCCCAGGATGAATCGGATGAAGACAATTTCGTCAGAAAACATGTGAAGGAAGATACAAAGATTATGGAAGACGAAGGGGTAGATGCCGACGATGCATGGAGAAATGCGGCTTTCCGTATTTTCGGCGATGCCCCCGGTACTTACGGCGCCGGCGTGAATACGGTGCTGGACTCCAAGAACTGGCAGAATGAAGACGACCTGGCCAATGTGTATGTCCGCTGGGGCGGCCATGTCTTCGGCGGCGGAAACCGGGGTGTTTTCAAGCCGGAGCTCTTTAAGAAACGGCTGTCCTCTCTGGACCTCACTGTCAAGAATGAAGAAAATCATGAAAGCAATATTTTAAGCTCCGATGACTACAATGCCTTCCACGGCGGTATGATTGCGGCAGTGAAGAGCCTGGGCGGGAAAACACCGGAGTCCTACGTAGGAGACAGCACCAACCGCTCCTCCGTAGGCGTGAAGACGGTGCAGGAAGAAATGAAACGGGTCTTCCGCAGTGAATCCATGAACCCGAAATTCATTGAAGGCCTCATGAAACATGGCTATAAAGGAGCCACAGACCTGGCTAACCGCCTGTCCATCAGCTTCCAGTGGGATGCCACCAGCGGCGTCATGGACGACTGGATGTATGAGCAGTATGCAAAAAAATATGCCCTGGATCCCAAAATGCAGCAGTGGATGAAAAAGGTGAATCCCTGGGCCCTGCAGAATATGGCGGAAACTCTTCTGGAAGCAGACCAGCGCAAGATGTGGAATGCAGGGGATGAAATGAAGGAAGAACTGCAGCAGCTCTACCTTTCTGTGGAAGGAGAACTGGAAGACGACGGAGACGACGATGAATAGCATGCCGCCTATCCGCATGCTGGTGCTCACCCTCACAGGCCGCTGCAACTTCGCCTGCCGCTACTGCTACGCGTCTGATGTGGATGCGGTGGACATGGACGAGGAAACGGCCGTGGAGGCTGTCATGATGGCCGGCGCTTCAGGAGAACGCTTTCTCCTCCAGTTTTCCGGCGGAGAGCCGCTCCTTCGTTTTCCTCTCATCAGAAAACTGGTTCATGTGGTGGAAGAAAACCATTTCAATGCGCAGATGCAGATTCAGACCAATGGCTCCCTCCTTACCAGGGACATAGGCCGATTTCTCTATGACCATGGGGTGGGCATAGGCATTTCCTGCGACGGCAGGCCTTCTGTCATGGACAGGACCAGGCCTGTCAAAGATGGCTCCTCTTCCTCAAAGGCTGCGGCCCGGGGTTTCCGCCATCTGGCGGAAGAGGGCATTGGGACCGGCATTACCTGTGTTGTCACCGATGATATGGTGAATGACCTTCCCGGCATTGCAGACATGGCCCATTTCTACGGCAATGTACACCAGGTGGGCTTTGACATCCTTCGGGAGCAGGGAAGAGGGGAAAGTCTTCATGAACCTTCGGCCTGGGACATGGAAAAGGCACTGGAGGCGGTATACAACCGTATGGCCATGCTGGAAAAAGTAACAGGCCGCCATATCCATTTCACCCAGGAGGATCGGGTGGCACATCTCTATGGCGGGGGAAACCATGAGTTTCCCCAGTGCTACGCCATGAACGGCGAGGCTGCCTTTGTAGATGTACATGGTGTGATATACGCCTGCTCGTCTCTCATGGGACGGGAAACATACCGGCTGGGCACGGTGAAAACCGGCAGGGACCCGGACAAAGTAAGGAAAGTTTCGGCCTTTATCAAAAAGGCCATGAGCCCATGCCGCAGCTGTGAGTATTTTCCCCTCTGCGGCGGCGGATGCTTCTCAAGGTGGCTGGATAAAGAGGGCCGCGTAAGGCCTTCCGATGCAGAATGTGCCATGAAGAAGTTCTTCATCCGGAAGTATCTGGAGAAAAACCGGTGAGACTGGCAAAGAGTTATTTTGTTTGGGAAACTGATGGGGAAAGGGTTCAGAATGTTCAAAGGATGGCAGCGGCGCCCTGCGGGTGCAGTATATATGCTGCCTGCAGCAGGCTCACCAGCCTGCCAGCTGACTAGGACACTAGCTGACTAACTAGCTGATTGGAACACTAGTACACTATCCCACCAGCTCACTAAATACTATTTCTAACATACAAGGAGGATATATGAAAAGACAGGGAACATTTCCATTTACTGCCATTATCGGGCAGGATACCATGAAGAAGGCCTTAGTGCTGAATGTTGTCAATCCAAAGCTGGGCGGCGTGCTCATTCAGGGGGAGAAAGGCACGGCCAAGTCTACGGCTGTCCGTGCGCTGGCCGACCTTTTGCCGCCGCGCCGGTGCATCAAGGGCTGCCGTTTCCACTGCGACCCCGATGACCGGGCCAACTGGTGCGATGAATGCCATGAAAAATACGACCATGAAGAACCGCCGGTAGAAATGCTCCCCATGAAAGTGGTGGAACTTCCTGTCAGCGCTACAGAAGACCGCGTGGTAGGTACACTGGACATTGAAGCGGCCATCCGCGAAGGAAAGCGTTCTTTTGAAACAGGGATTTTGGCAGATGCCAATCGAAATATCCTTTATGTCGATGAAATCAACCTGCTTGATGACCATGTGGTAGATGTACTTCTGGACTCTGCCGCCATGGGTATCAATACGGTGGAACGAGAAGGCATTTCCTACTCCCATCCCGCCCGTTTCTCCCTGGTAGGCACCATGAACCCGGAAGAAGGGGATATTCGTCCCCAGCTTTTGGACCGCTTTGCCCTTTCTGTCAAAGTGGCCGGCGAACAGGACCCGGAAAAGAGGGCCGAAATCATTAAGAGAAGACTGGCCTATGAAGCAGATCCTGAACCTTTCCTGGAACAGTGGAAGGATGAACAGGCAAAAGAAGTGCGCCGCATTGAAAGAGCCATGAAACTGCTGCCCCAGGTGACAGTTTCCAACGATATCCTTCTTCTGGCAGCCAGAATTTCCATTACTCTGGGGGTAGACGGACATCGTGCCGACATTACCCTGATTAAAACTGCTGAAACCATTGCAGCCGTGGCAGGACATACAGAAGTCACCAAAGAAGACATCCGGGAAGCTTCCAGACTGGCCCTGCCTCATCGTATGAGACGCCGTCCCTTCGAAGAACAGACGCTGGACTGGACTGAAGTGGACAAGGTCATTGACGATGAAGCGTAATGTATTTCCTTTTGCCGCTATCTGCGGCATGGAAAAAGCCAAAGAAGCCATCCTCCTCACCCTGGTGAATCCCTTTGCCGGCGGCCTCCTCCTGTCCGGAGAAAAAGGCAGCGGCAAGTCCACCCTGGTGAGAAGCGCCAGGGAACTGGTGGATGCTCCCTGGGTGGAAATCCCTATCAGTGTCACGGAAGACCGGCTCTTTGGTTCCATCGATGCAGAAGAGGCTATCCGCAGCGGTCATAAAAAACTCCTTCCCGGACTGATTGACGAAGCGGATAAGGGCATTATTTATATGGATGATGTAAACCTCCTTCGGGACGATCTCCTTTCTGCGGTGCTGAACATCCGCGAAGCCGGCGGATACCGTCTGGAAAGAGACGGTCTTTCGGAGGAAAGGAAGACCGCCTTCACCGTACTGGCTGTAATGAATCCGGATAGCGGCACACTTTCCGCCTCTTCCCTTGACCGGTTCGGCCTTTTTGCAGAGGCTGACCCCTCCTGTGACGAACAGGCAAGACAGGAAATCATCCGCCGGGTGCTGGCCTTTGAAAAGGACGGTATTGCCTTCCGGGCCCAATGGCAGGAAGAAACGGAAGCCCTGAAAAAGAAAGTGGAAGAAGCCAGAAATGCCCTGGGCAGTGTGGAAGTTTCGGATGCCATGGTGCAGCTGGCGGCGGTGTACACATTGAAAGCCCATGTGGCAGGTCACAGGGCTGATATTTACCTCATTGAAGCTGCCAGGGCTGAAGCCGCTCTGGCGGGAAGAAAGTACGTACTTCCCAAGGATCTGGAAAAGGCAGCGGAATTCGTCCTGCCCCATCGCATGAGGAAAGCGGAAGAACAGCAGCCTCCGGAAGATATGAAACCCGAGCAGCAGGAGGAAGAAAACAGACCTCCGGAAAAAGAGCCGGAACAGCCAAGCGCATCGGAAACTGAATTCAGCCATCCGCCAGAAGCCCAGCCTCCCCAGATGGATACGGAGGATGCAGATGACAGCAATCATGAGCAGAATGAAGACAATGCGCAGATGTCCAATCCCCGCGGTCAGAGCCGGGAGAGAATCGACGATGCGGACCTTCATGTGAATCTGCCGCCTATGTGGATAGAGCCGTCTAAAGACAGGAAACCGAAAAAGGGAAGCGGCAAACGAAGCCTCACCATGACAGACCTCATGCAGGGCCGCTACGTAAGGGCGGAAATTCCCAGGGCCAAAACATCGGACATTGCCTTCGATGCCACCCTCCGCGCTGCAGCGCCCTACCAGCGGGCAAGACCTTCCAACGGCTGCGCTGTGGTTATCAGGAAAGAAGATCTTCGTAGCAAGGTCCGTGAAAAGCGGACCGGCAATATTTTCCTCTTTGTTGTAGATGCCAGCGGCTCCATGGGCGCCAGAGAACGAATGAAAACGGTGAAAGGAGTCATTTTCAAAATTCTTCTGGATGCCTACCAGAAACGAGACCGGGTAGGTATGGTGGCTTTCCGCAAAAAACAGGCGGAAGTTCTTCTTCCTGTCACAAGGTCCGTAGACTTTGCCCAGAAGAAACTGGCTTCCATGCCCACCGGAGGCAAGACGCCTCTGGCTAAAGGACTCCTTAAGGCGGAAGACGTGCTGGACATGCTTTACCGCCAGGATGCAAACCAGGACCCTGTGGTCATCCTTATCACCGACGGCAGGGCCACCAGCCCCCTGAACAAGGGAACCAACCCTGTCACCGATGCCATGGAAGAGGCCAAACGCATCGGCAGGAGGCATATTCCTGTGGCAGTCATTGATACGGAATCCGGCTTCATCAAACTGGGCCTTGCTAAAAAGCTGGCCAAAGCCATGGGAGCATCCTACTTCCAAGTGGATAAAATTTCAGAAGACCAGCTCCTCCATATCTGGAGAACCGCGGCCAACAGGTAAGGCATTCCCGGTACTGCGGTACCGGGAATTTGGTTTTGACATATCTTGTTTCGACTGGAAAGGAGCAGGCAGCTTCAGGCGGAATGCCTCTCGTGAATGCAGCTCCGCCCCGGGCTGCCGGACCCAGTCTTTCCATAGTATAATGAAGTCAATCTGTTTTCATTTTCCTGAAGAATCGTGAGGTCTTTTATGCCAATCCGTATGGTCATGCTTCTATTCTGCTGGATGATTTCTTTTCTGCCGGTACTGGCAGAGGAGGTGCCGGTCAATCTGGAGGCTACTTTCCCCTACAGCTTAAACGGGTCTGAATCCAGGCCTGCCAGTCCTGGAAGCCGGCAGCTTTTATTTATTTCCCTGGATCATTTCAACAGACCTGCCGAACCGGTATCCATTACTGTTACTCTTCCCGAAGGCCTTAAGGCTTCTGCGGGGAAGGGCTGGACAGTAGATGAGGCGGGACAGATTCACATGGATTGGACGCTTCCGGCGGACTTTGGCAATGTGTTCGAAGTGATTCCCATTACTCTTTCCTCTTCCCTTCCTGAAGGAACGGGCACTGTTTCTGTTTCTGTTACGGGCCCGGATTATGAACTCTCCAGAAATCTGGATTTCACAGTGAAAGAGACGGCCCCGGAGGAAAAGGAGAAGGAAAACAGGGAAGAGTCCTGGTATATACAGGGCGTGGTGCTTCCGGTGAATGAATCCGGCGAAACCGATGATCGCCTTTCCCCCAATACCATGGTGCTTCCTGATGTACAGCTGGAAAATATGAAGCACCGTTTGACCGGTACACCTCTGGACCGGAGCGCCCTGACAGCAAAACCGAGCACCTTCCTTCTTCTGGATATGAGAAATCCCCGGCGTGACGTGGGACAGATCCATTTCAAGGCGGAGCTGGTGGACCGGGGAAGCGGAGAGGTGAAGGAAGGGCTTCTTTCTGCATCCGGCGAGGAGGGGACGGTGCCGGACCATTCTTTTTCCACAGAAACGGATTTCTCTTTAAACGGCGGAAAAATGCAGACCGCCGTCATTCCTCTCTATGCCAATCCCTTTACCCTTTCCGAAGGGGACTATAACCTTAGAATCACCCTTTCTGACGGAGAAAGCCAGAAGATTACGGAGCTTCCGCTGACAGTGGTGAAGAGCCGCAGTATGGGTATGATTTCTACAGGACTTTCCTGCTTTTCTCTTCTGCTGGTCCTTCTTTCCTTTGGAAAAATCAAAAAGACCATGATTTCCATCGGCGCTAGGGGAGATATCGCGGCAGCCCTGTTTGCGGCGCTGGCTTTTGGCGGCGTGGTGGTGCCGGTGACCCTGGCCGGCGATTTTCTCCATGTCATTCTGGGACCTTTTTCGGGTCTGGTGACCGGGCTTTTAAGCGGTGTGGTGCAGTACATGCTCCTCATGTCCCTGCTGGTTCTTTTCCGGCGCCCCGGAGTGACGGCTCTTTTCTTCCTGATCCGCTGGCTCCTTTCTGCCGTACTGTTCGGACGGGTCACACCGGTGGGCATCCTGCTGACTGCTTTTTCCATTGTGGTTATCGAAGGAACTCTTTACATCACCGGCTTTTACAGGAAGAAAACATTGACTTTGCCTTACGGCCTTTTCATTTCCCTGATGCTGGGCCTGTGCGACGCGGGGATTACTTTTGTAAACATGCAGCAGCTTATGCTTTTCTACCGGCTTTATTATGCGGACTGGTTCATCGGTCTTTACATGGTGATTAACGGCCTTCTCTACAGCAGTCTGGGAAGTTTCCTGGGCTGGAAGACGGGAAGCCGCTTAAGGCAGGTGATGGGATCATGATACTGGATATCAGGGATTTCTCCTGCCGTTACCTTTCAAGAAAGAAGGAAACTATCAGCCATCTGGATTTGTCGGTGGATGAAGGAGAAATGGTGCTCCTGGCCGGGCGGTCGGGATGCGGGAAATCCACCCTCATCAAGGCTGTGACGGGCCTTTTGGAGGATGCAGAAAAGAGGGGCGCCATGACGCTGTGCGGCAGGAATATTTTCAGCATGACGCCTGAAGATATCGGCCTTACAGCAGGCACGGTATACCAGACTCCGGACGACCAGCTCTTTGCCATGACTGTGGCAGACGAGACAGCCTTTGCCCTGGAAAACCGGGGAGAAGAGCCATCGGTTATCCGAAGGGAAGTGTCAAGAGCTTTAGAGAAGGTGGGCCTTTCGGGCATGGAAGACAGGAGCATTCATGCCCTTTCCGGAGGACAGCGGCAGCGGCTGGCCCTGGCATCCATCCTCGTTACCCATCCAAAGCTCCTCATTCTTGACGAGCCGGTGAGTCAGATGAATCCGGAGGGTGTGAAGGATTTTCTTTCCCTCCTTCACAGTTTGAATGAAAAGGACCACATGACTATCCTTATGGTGGAACACCGGGTGAATGAGCTGGCTGCCCATTTTCCAAGGCTCTGCATTATGGACAGGGGGAAATTGGTGTATGACGGTCCTACAGAGAAGGCGTGGAATGAAATGGGGGATACCGAAGTGTACGGCATCCGGGAACCCCAGATGGTGAAGCTGGCCCGGCGCCTTCATCTGCCGAAAGCTTCCTCGGACAGGAAAGCGACGGTTATGGAAATCCAAAAGGCAGGAATTTCCTTTCGGCCCCATGTGGAACCGGCCCGGCCCAACCCTTCAGGAGAAGTGATTCTGGAAGGAAAGGACATTCATTACACCTATCCCGGCGTCTCGGAGGAGACCCTGAAGGGGATTTCCTTTACCGTGAAAAAAGGGAGCATCACAGCCCTCATGGGCTTTAACGGTGCCGGCAAATCCACCCTTTTAAATCTTCTGGCCGGCCTCCTTTCTCCGTCTTCCGGGGAAGTGCTTATCCATGGAAAGCCGGCAGAAAAAGAAAGACACCATGTGGGATTCATGCGGCAGGAGGCGGACCTGATGCTGCTGACTGATTCGGTGGCTGAAGAGCTGACCTGGAACAACAAAGACATGACAGAAGAGGAACTGGACAAACTTCTCCATAAGCTCCATCTGGCCCACTACCGCCATGATTTTCCCCTGGCCCTTTCCAAGGGGCAGAGGCTCCGGGTGGTATTCGGCGCCCTTCTGGCCCGAAAGGATAATGACCTTCTCATTCTGGATGAGCCTACCACCGGACAGGACCAGAAGAGCCTTACGGATATCCGGGATATGCTGCGCCTGGCTGCAGGAGAGGGAAGAACCATTTTCCTCTGCACCCATGACATGGAGCTGGCGGCGGAGCTGGCAGAAAAAGTCTATGTCCTGAAGGCAGGGCGCATCATCGCAGAGGGCAGTCCCCACTGCTTGTTCAGCAGCCGGCAGCTCATGAAGGAAAGCGGCCTGTCCCTGCCGCCTATGATGGATGTATCGGAAGACCTTGCTATCGAACCCTGCGTAACCATAGAGGAGGTGATGGCCCATGTCATTCAGACAGACCTTTGAAGGGAGCGACAGGAAATCAGTGATTTCCGCTTTGGACGGCAGGACGAAGCTGTCCTTCCTTCTTCTCTACGCCTTTATGATGATTATTGTGGACAATGGACGAAGCCTTTTCATCCTTTTCACACTAACCCTTCTTTTTCATTTTTTAGGAAAAACGCCGGTGTACAAATGGAAAGTGCTTTCTATTTTTCTCCTGCTGGGTCTCTGGGGTTCTATTTCCAGCCAGGCTCTCTTTTTCAGCCAGAATCCAAGGACGCCTCTCATTATGCTCATTTCTCCCGGATTTCCCCTGCTGGGATCTTTGACCGGCGGCCTTTATATTTACCGGGAAGGCATTATTTACGGCGCTGTCCAGGGCATGCGCACGGCATCCATGATTTCCCTGGGCCTCCTGGTATGCTGGACCAGCGACCCCAGGGATCTTCTCAAAGGACTCACCGCCTGGCACTTATCGCCCCAGGCCTCCTTCATGCTGGTGACAGCCATCCGCTTCTTTCCCATTCTGGCGGCAGAGGCGGGGGAGGTCATGACGGCCCTGCAGCTTCGAAGCGGTTCTGAAAAGGGGAGGCATCAGGTGCTGCGGCACATTCCCTACATGATCAAACCCCTGCTGGCCCGCTGCCTTCGCCGGGCCCAGACTCTGTCTCTTTCCGTCACCAGCCGGGGCCTTTTCCTGGCCAAGGAAAGGAAGGGCCCGCCCTGGAAAGGAAGAGAAAAAGGGGTTTCCCTTCTGTTCCTCCTGTTTGTACTTTTCTGCGGTGCCTCCAAGGTGCTCTATATTCTTTCCCAAAAGGGGATTTACTTCGGTGCTCTGCGCATCATTTATGACTGGACGAAATGGTATCTATGAAACAGTGGAAAACGACAGGCCTGTTCTTTCTTCTCTTTGCTACCTGGCTCACTCTGTTCTGGGTGACAGGAAGCCGCACGCCCTGGCAGATGTTTACGCCCCACAATCAGGACGATGGCATCGTGGTGCCGCTGGGGGAAATGGCCGGAAGAAATTACGACCGCATGGGCTTTGAGGGCGGACAAATACGCTATGTACCTTCCGGTGGATGGCTGGTGGGTACGGCCAATGGGGAACTTCGCCTTCTATCCAAAGAGGGCGGGGAGAAATGGAGCCACCCCATAGGAAGCGGACTCATCCGCTCCCTCGCTCTTTCGCCTGACGGAAAAAGGGTGTATGTGGGAGAAAAAAGCCCCGACGGATACCTCTATGCCATGAACACCTCTTCCGGCGACATTCTCTGGAAATTCAAGGGTTTTGACGTCATCGGCGGCGAACCGGATATTCGGGCGGATCCCCAGACCATTCATATTTCCACCGACCGGGCAGGAAATATATATGCTGTCTTTTATCGCTTCACCATAACCGACAGTGGACAGCGGGGCTACCTGAGCCGGGTGGTTTCCTTCACCCCTTCAGGAGAAGAAAGATGGCGCTTTCCCAAAGACCATGCCATGGACGGCTGGGTGAACTGGGGCGAAATTTCACAAGATGGCAGCTCTTTTGCCTTTGGAACCGCCAATTATGATAAATCCAAAATAGAAAATCTGGAGTATAATAAAAACATATATGTGCTGGATGGCAGGGATGGTACACTGCTTCACAGCACTGTCATAGAGACAGCGCCCCACTTCGGATCGGTGACCATGAGAAACGGGCCGGTGTGGGAAGAAGGGGGAAATTACCTTTCCACCATCACCAGCGACGGCAGGGCCTTCCTCTTCGACAAAGAGGGCCACATCCTCTGGCAGCGCACTCTGGCGGAGCCTAAGGAAATGAACGGCACCTGGTTTTTCGCAGCCGGAAGGGATGCCCTCTTTGTGCCGGAAGGGGTGATCTTCGACACCATCAACACCTTCAGCCGGGATAACTGGCAGATGCCGTCCCCGGTGATCCACCCCTCCAGCAACAGCCTCTTTTTCTTTGACCTTTCCGGCACCTTCCGCTGGAAATACAGTACCGGCGGTGAAATCGAAGCCCTTGATGCAGCAAAGGGAGTGGCTGCTCTGGCCGTGGGAAGGAACGTGAGAAACCACGATTATAAAGCCCACGGCGCCGAAGCGGTGAACCTTGCTGACGGCAGACGCATCTGCCGCTTCCACACTGCCGGCCCCCTGCAGAACATAGCCATTTCCGATGATGGCAGTCTCATGGCAGGCATCGAAGTGCCGGCAGTAACGCCGGAAGGAAGCCTCCTTGGGGCGTACCGGCTTCATATATGGAAGATTGCGGAGCAGTCTTAGAACCGACCTTTTCGGGAGGAGAATGTTTATTCATGCCGCATGACGTAGGCCGCCGATTGGCGGTCAGGACCGCGATGGAGCATCCTATCAGTTCTCTGCCCCGTACACCCTTTCCCGCTTCGCGGGACTTCCCCTCAAGGGGAAACGAGAGATATGAGGGAAAAAACAGCGAGTCATATACTTCACGAACCATTTCGGCGTTTTCCCTCTTTGGTGGCTGTCGCCACCACCTTGCCCTGTGGGAGGCATGTCATATGATACTGAAAGGTTAAACCCGTAACGCTGACATTATAAGTATTGCCGCAGAGCGGCAATCCGCAACCCTCGGCCCAAAGGGCCGTCAAACTTAAGAACCCTCCGGCCCATAGGGCCGGTCCATCTTAAGAACCTTTCCCCTATCCTATAAAGGAGATACTATGATTACACGTTTTATGAAATACTACAGACCCTATATGAAAATCCTGGTATGGGTCATTATTGGCACCTTTGCCATGGCGGGACTGGACCTGATTTTCCCGATTGTGGTAAGGAATCTGATTAACCAGGTGCTGCCGGATAAGGATATGCACCGTCTCCTTTTGGGCTCGGCAGTGCTTCTGGTGCTCTACATTATCAATTTCATCATCCAGTTCCTGGTGCAGTACTACGGTCATGTGATGAGCGCCTCCATTGAGCACGATATGCGGCGGGATCTTTTTTCCCATATTGAAAAGCTGTCCTTCCATTATTTCGACAATGAAAAGACAGGGCAGCTTCTGTCCCGCATTACCAGCGATATTACGGAAATCAGCGAGCTCTCATTCCGCGGGCCCAATGATCTTCTTCTCTGCGGTGTTATCATGGCAGGTACGCTGGTGGTGATGCTGGTGATGAACTGGAAGCTGGCCCTTTTGATCGGTGCCCTGCTGGTGGCTAAAGCTGTGCACACTGTGAAAATCAACAGGCAGATGAAGGGCGCTTTCCGGAAGAATCGCCGCATGGCGGGGGAAGTGGCGGCCCGGGCGGAGGAAAGTCTTTCCGGCATCCGCCTGGTGAAGGCTTTTGCCCGGGAAGCCTTCGAGCTTTCCCGGTTTGAAGAAAAATCCCTGGAGCTTAGAAATACGAAATTTGCTTCCTACCGTCTGGTGGGCTATTTCTCTGGAAGCATTAATTTCTTCACCAACTTCATTAATGTCGTCGTTATCCTGGCCGGCGGCTGGATGATTACAAATGGGGAACTTCAGCTTTCTGATTTCGTCGCCTTCCTCCTCTATGTGAATATCTTCATGCGTCCCGTGTTCCGCCTGACCATTCTGGCAGAGGTGTACCAGCGGGGCATGGCAGGGTTCCACCGCTTCGAGGAAATCATGCATACGGCGCCCTCTATTACAGACCCTCCCCATCCCTTGGCCCTGACCCATGTGAAGGGAGATATCGATTTCCATGACCTGTCCTTCGGCTATGAACCGGACCGGCTCATTCTTCACCATCTGAACTTTGCCATTCCTGCAGGAAAGACGGTGGCCTTCGTGGGGGAAACAGGGGCCGGCAAAAGCACACTGGTGAGCCTGCTCCTGCGTTTCTATGAACCAACGGAGGGGACCATTACCCTGGATGGGCATAACCTCAACGAATTTGCCCAGCAGGACCTTCGCCGCAAAATCGGTATTGTCCAGCAGGACGTATTCCTCTTCGGCGATACCATTGCTGAAAACATTGCCTATGGCAGGGAAGGAGCTTCCATGGATGAAATCCGGCAGGCTGCGAAACTGGCGGCGGCTGATGAATTTATCGAATCCCTGCCCAACGGCTATGACACCAAAGTAGGGGAAAGGGGCGTCAAACTCTCAGGCGGTCAGAAACAGCGCATCGCCATTGCCCGGGTGTTCCTCAAGAATCCTCCGGTAGTCATCTTCGACGAAGCTACCTCCGCTCTGGATACCCAGACTGAAAAAATGGTACAGGCCACCCTGGACGACCTGGCCAGAAACAGAACCACCATCATCATAGCCCACCGTCTCTCCACTGTGAGAAATGCGGACTGCATCTATGTCCTCGACCACGGACGCCTTCTGGAATCCGGAAATCACGAGGAATTAATTCGCAAAAAGGGCAAGTACTACGAGTTGTATGAAGCCCAGAAGAAAAAGAAAACCAGTGAAACAGAGGAATGAAGACGATAGGGGCTCTTCCATCGTCACCTTTGGGACGTTGAAAAGGTTCGCAGGTCCCCAAGCTGCCTTTAGGCCGCTGAGGATTGATGAAAAGGCGCTTCTTAACTGATAGAAGGCGCCTTTTCATATACCATTCCTGCATTTCTCCCTTTGACGGCTGGCACCTTATGGACAAGCCCCTTTGGGGCTTGAGGGTTGACGGCCCGCTGGGCCGAAGGTTCTTAAGGGGCTTAAGTTTGACGCGCCTCTGGCGCGAGGGTTGTTGTAGGGCGCCTATGAATTGATAGAAGGCGCCAGTTTGTATAAAACCATACAGCCGCCCTGGCGGGCGTTGGAAATGCAATTCCCCTTTGGTGGCTGTCGCCACCACCTTTCCCCCTCTTCGAGGGGGCACTATGGGTACTTAGCCATGGAGCCATGTCTCTGCAGGAAAGCATAGAGCGATTTATTCTGCCCCGCTTGCGGGGGCAGTCCGGCGCAGCCCGGATAGGGGGGCGAGCGCAGCGAGCCAGTCAGCAGAATGCTTATTAAGCCATATGACACAGTAAGGTAAGCTCGTAACGCTGACTTCATACTCATCGCCCGTAAGGGCAATCCGCAACCCTCGGCCCGAAGGGCCGTCAAACTTAAGAACCCTTGGGCACGAAAGGGCCCATCAATCCTAAGAACCTTTTTCCGCAGCATAAAAAAAAGACCGGTCATAGACCAGTCTTTTTATTTTTATTTTATTTTTCATCAGCCAGCAGTTTTTTCAGATACTCACGGAACTGGGGCCCCAGATCCGGGCGGCGGAGGGCAAATTCTACGGTGGCTTTCAGGTAGCCCAGCTTATTTCCTGTATCGTACCGTTTGCCTGTAAAGTTATAGGCGTAGACACTGCCGTTTCTGGCCATGACGCGGAGGGCATCGGTGAGCTGGATTTCTCCGCCTTTGCCGGGCTTTGTCTGTTCCAGCACTTCGAATACGTCCGGGGTGATGACATAGCGGCCTAGCGCTGCGAAGCGGCTGGGGGCTTCTTCCATGGAAGGCTTTTCAATCATATCTTTTACCTTGAGCAGGTTCGGATCGTCTGTCGGCTTTCCGTCTACAATGCCGTAGGAGGAAACCATTTCAGGACGCACGACCTGGCAGCCGATGACGGTGCCGCCGGTTTTTTCATACTGGTCCATGAGCTGGCGCAGGGCTGGTTCGCCATTGGCATTGTATACCACATCGTCCCCCAGGATGACGCCGAAGGGTTCGCCATCGATGAAATCTTTGGCGCAGAGGATGGCATCTCCCAGTCCTCTCATATACTGCTGGCGGGTGTAGTGGATTTTCACGGAAGCCACTTTCCGTACTTCCCGGAGAAGATCCATTTTGCCCGATTCGTAAAGGTGCTGTTCCAGTTCCGGGGAGGAATCGAAATGGTCTTCAATGGCTCTTTTGGCATGGCCGGAAATAATGAGGATCTGTTCAATGCCGCTGGCCCTGATTTCTTCTACGATATACTGGATGGTCGGTTTATCTACAATAGGAAGCATTTCCTTGGGCATGGCCTTTGTTTCCGGAAGGAAACGGGTGCCGAAGCCTGCTGCAGGAATGACTGCTTTTCTGATTTTCTGCATATATGTACTCCTTTGAATGTCGTAATTGCTTTATGGACACGCCCTTTCGGGCGTGCGGGTTCTTAGGTTTGACGGGGCTTCCGCCCCGAGGGTTCTAAGGTTTGACACGGCCTCTGGCCGTGAGGGTTGTGGTGGGCGGCTTTGCCGCCAGTTTATAGAAAACATTTAAAACCGGGCTTCGCCCGTGGGAAAACCATACAACCGCCCTGCGGGCGTCGGAAATGCATTCCCCCTTTGGTGCCGTAAGGCACCAAGGTGGGAAAAAGCCACCGGAGGTGGCTGATTACCGTAATGCTTTTCATGTCATATGACACTGAAAGTAAATCCCGTAACGCTGACTTTATACTCATCGCCCTGCGGGCGATACCACAACCCTCGGGGCCAAAGGCCCCGTCAAACCTAAGAACCCTCCGGCCGCAGGCCGGTCAATCTTAAGAACCCTCACACCGAAGGTGTGTCCAAGGGCGATACCACAACCCTCAGCCCGAAGGGCTGTCAAACCTTAGAACCCTCCGGCCACAGGCCGGTCGAACTTAAGAACCCTCAGCGCCGAAGGCGCTGTCACTTATATCCATAGGGATGTTCTTTATGCCATTTCCAGGCGGAGGCGATGATTTCTTCTGTAGTGGAATGGGTGGGGTGCCAGCCCAGGGTTTCTCTGCATTTTTTAGAGGAAGCGATGAGGATGGCCGGGTCGCCGCTGCGGCGGGCTTCTTCGGTGACTTTGAAGTCGATGCCTGTTACTTTTTTGGCGGTTTCAATGATTTCACGGACGCTGAATCCCTTTTCGCTGCCCAGGTTGAAGTAGGTGCTGTTTCCGCCTTCTGCCAGGTATTTCATGGCCAGCACATGGGCGTCGGCCAGGTCCAGTACATGGATGTAGTCCCTGATGCAGGTGCCGTCGGGGGTGGGGTAGTCGGTGCCGTAGATGGCAATGTGGTCGCGGACACCCTGGGCTGTCTTCAGGATGAGGGGAATGAGGTGGGACTCGGGATTGTGGTCTTCTCCGATGGAGCCGTCCAGAGCGGCGCCGGCGGCATTGAAGTAGCGCAGGGCCACATAGTGAAGGCCGTAGGCATTTGTGAAGTCCCTCATCATGTTTTCAATGACCAGTTTCGTGCGGCCGTATACGTTGGTGGGGTTATGGGGGAAATCTTCCTCTATGGGCGTTTTTTCCGGTTCCCCGTACACGGCAGCCGTGGAGGAGAAGACGATTTTGTCTACCCCTGCCTTCTTCATGCCAAGAAGGAGATGAAGGGTGCCTTCCACGTTGTTGGTGTAGTACTTGGCCGGATCCACCATGGATTCGCCCACCAGGGAATAGGCAGCGAAATGGATGACTCCTTCAATGTTATATTTCTTCAGAGTATCCGCAACAAAATCTATATCATGAATGTCCCCTTTCACCAGTACCGTTCCTTCCGGAACTGATTCTGCATGACCGGTGGACAGATTGTCAAAAACAACAGGTGTGAAGCGGCGGGAAGACAGAAGGGCTCTCACGGTGTGGGAGCCGATGTATCCGGCACCGCCGGTGACTAAAATGTTCATGGTTTGCCTCCTTATAAAATAAGTTATTAACAGTATACCATACGCGGAGGCGAAATGGGCCTCGGGGCTGGCGTCTTTTCTTTCTTTCGGGAGCCGGTCTTTCGCACCCTTCCATGAAATATGATAAAATGAATAAAAATAGGAATGGGGTGAGTCCCATTTTTTTCATACAGGAGGAACAGGATGAAAAAGGTGATTTTTGATGTGGACGGGGTGCTCCTTTCGGAGGAAAGGTATTTTGATGTATCTGCCCTCACGGTGTGGGAGCTGCTTTACAGCAAGGATTATATGGGCCTTCCCCTGGAGGGGGAAGATTTTGATGCCCGCCATGTGACAGAAGGACAGATTGCTTCCTGCCGGAGCCGGGTGTGGGGACAGGACCGGCTTCTTGCATTCCTGAAGGCCCATGGCATCAATTCCAACTGGGACATGGTGCACTGCTGGCTTATAACGGCGCTCTGGCTGATGGCGCTGACCTATGAGAAACGGTCCGGCGGGGAGAAGGTATGCCTTACGCTGGAAAAGCCTTCGGACATGAAGGAAGCGGGCCTTGCCCTTATGGGACTGCCGGTGCCTGAAGCGGAAGAAATCCTGGCAAAATGGGAGGCTGTGATTCCACCGGACCTGGAAGGGGAGGACGTGGTGACCTGCCTTTATAAGGCCATGGCCGGTGATTTTGGAAATGGCTCGGACTGGGCACTTCTTCGTTCTCCTTTCTGGACCATCCACACCGAAGCCTTTCAGGCCTGGTATCTGGGAGACGATACTTTTATTTCCCTTCTTCACCATGTGCCCTGGAGCGGCGGCAAAGAGGGGTTCCTGTCCCGGGAGGTGCCTCTGGCGCCGGCGGAGGCTATCCGCTCCCTTTTCATCAGGCTCAAGGAAAAAGGATTTGCCATTGCCGTGGCCACAGGACGGGCCCGGGAGGAAATGGAAATTCCTTTCAGGCTTTTCCACTGGTATGAGGAATTTGATCCCCTGTACCTGGCTACTGCCTCGGACGCGGTGGAGGCAGCAGGCCTGTTCCACTGCCCTGTGCCCGACAAGCCGGCGCCCTTCATTTTCAGCTGCGCCCTCTTCGGCAGGAAAAGAGAAAATTATGAAGCCTATCTGAAGGAAGAAATGAAACCGGCTGCGGGCGATGAAGTCTACGTCTGCGGCGATTCCTACTCCGATGTGCTGGGAAGCCGGAGAGCGGGCACGAAATTTATCGGCATCCTGACCGGACTGGAAGGGAAAAAGGAAGCTGCCCTCTTTGAAAGGGAAAAAGTGCCCTATGTGGATCGGATTACGGATATAGAAAAGGTCATTGACACGCCTTCGGTGTAAAGTTTGATGGGCCTTCGGGCGTGAGGGTTGACGGCCCTTCGGGCCGAAGGTTCTTAAGGGGCTTAAGTTTGACGCGGCCTTTCAGGCCGCGAGGGTTGTGGTGGGCGCCTTTATGGACACGCCCTTTCGGGCGTGCGGGTTCTTAGGTTTGACGGGGCTTCCGCCCCGAGGGTTCTAAGGTTTGACACGGCCTCTGGCCGTGAGGGTTGTGGTGGGCGCCTTTTAAATAATTGAAGGCGCCAGTTTATAGAAAACCTTTAAAACCGGGCTTCGCCCGTGGGAAAACCGTACAACCGCCCTTCGAGCGAGGAAAAAGAGGCACCAAGGGGGAAAAAAGCCACCAGAAGTGGATAACTCACCGCCATGTTTAGGGTGACGAAAGCATAAGGAAGATATTCCCGTAACGTTGACTTTATACTCATCCCTCAGCCCGAAGGGCTGTCAAACCTTAGAACCTTCCGGCCACAGGCCGGTCAAACTTCAGAACCCTCTGCAAAAGGGGCGCGGAAAGCCGTGCCCCTTTTGCAGTCTTAAGGCAGTCATGGTAGAATAATCATAAGTCCGGTACGGTCCGGCAGGGAGGCATGTATGGCAGGATTCTTTCCCCATGTAGAGGGGCAGGAGAAGGTACAGAAAGAGATTAAACGGCTTTTGGAAGAAGACCGACTGCCCCATACCCTGATTTTCTACGGAGATGAGGGGCTGGGGAAGACTACGGCGGCCCTGGATCTTTCAGGAATCCTGACGGGGAAGGCAGAGAAGCTCATGACTGAGCTGGCTGAGCTTTCCGAAGAAGAGCGGCAGAAGACGCCTGTTCTCACCCTGGCCGATGAACAGGTATGGTACCTCCATCCCGTGGGTATGGAGCTTAAAATCGAGCAGTTCAGGACCTTCCTTTCCGCCATGGCTTCTTTTGACGAGAAACCCCATGTGTGCATCATCGATGAGGCCCAGACCATGATGGACCCTGTGGCCAACGCCCTGCTGAAAACGCTGGAGGAACCGGAAGGAAATGTTCATTTCATCCTGATCACCCATGACCTGGATGCCCTTCTCCCCACCATTATTTCCAGGGGGGAGCGGTTTGGATTCCTGCCTTTGTCGGAAACCGACTATGATTCCTTTATCCATCGCAGGAAAGACATCCATTTTCCCAGAGGCATGGATGAAAAGATACTCTTTCAGCTGTCCGAGGGGAATCCGGGCATTACGCTGGAAGTCTGCGATGAGGGCGGCAGCGCCCAGCCCGAAAGCGCCATGGATTTCTGGGAAACGGTGACAGGAAGCGACAGGCCCTTTTCCACCCTCTCATCCATGGAGTTTAAGGAACGGAAGGATTTTCTGAAAATGCTCCGCTGGATTCTGCTGGTGGGCCGGGATATCTATGTGCTGGCGGAAACGGGAAATCCTGCATCCCTTCGCTGCGTCACTGTGGCGGCAAGGGAGAAGCGGATAGCTCCCTTCTGGCAGGGTGAAAAAGGAGAAGAGGCACTGCTGGCGCTGAAGACGGCGGAAACGGCAGTGGCTCGTTATATTAATATAAAGAATATTTGGGACATGATTCTCATTACATTGGAACATATACAGAAAGGCGAAAAAGAATGGATCAGGTAATCGGCGTCCGTTTTAAGCCGGCAGGTAAAATTTATTATTTTGATTCCAATCATCTCGATATCCATCTGGATGACGGGGTGATTGTGGAAACGTCCCGGGGACTGGAGTACGGCAGCGTGGTGATCATACCCAGGCACCCGGTGCTTGATGAAGATGCTCCTTTAAAGCCGGCCATCCGCAAGGCCACCATGAAAGATATGGCCCAGCTGGAACGGAACAGGGAAAGGGAAAAGTCGGCCTTTGATATCTGTCTGAAAAAGATTGAAAAGTTCAAAGTGCCTATGAAACTTCTCCGGGCAGAATATACTTTTGACAGAAATAAAATCGTTTTCTTTTTTACCTCCGATGGCAGGGTGGATTTCCGGGAACTGGTGAAGGAACTGGCTGCTGTTTTCCATACCCGCATCGAACTGCGGCAGGTAGGGGTGAGGGATGAAGCCAAGCAGGTGTCTGGCATCGGTTCCTGCGGAAGGCCTCTCTGCTGCGCCACCTTCCTTGGCGATTTCGCCCCCGTTTCCATTAAAATGGCCAAGAACCAGGGGCTGTCTCTGAACCCCACCAAGATTTCCGGCGTCTGCGGCAGACTCATGTGCTGCCTGCGCTTTGAAAATGACATGTACGAGGGAGACAACCGGAAGAGACGATGCTGCGCCATGCAGGGGAAAGGACCCCGCTTCCGGGTAGGCATGAAGGTCATGACCGACGAAGGCAGCGGCCAGGTGCTCTATGTGAACAGCCAGAAACATACGGTAAAAGTACAGCTGGACGGGCAGAAGACAAAAACTCTGTCCTGGGACGCTGTGGAACAGGAAGAAAATGAGTGATTGGAAATTAAAAGAAGGGGAGAGGCTGGACGATCTGGTGCGGGATGGCATGAAGCTCATCCAGCGGCCGGACCAGTTCTGCTTCTCCATCGATTCCGTGCTCCTGGCCCATTATCCCGCTATTAAAGGAAAAGATAAAATCTGCGACCTGGGCACCGGTACCGGCGTCATAGCCCTTCTCATGTCAGCTCTGGGCGGCAGGGACATTACGGCCCTGGAAGTGAATCCCATCATGGCGGATCTGGCAGAACGAAACGTGAAAGGCAACGGGAAGGAATCGGTGATTCACGTGGTGCCCTGCGATTACCGGAAGGTGAAGGACTATTTCCCCTCCGGTTCTTTTTCTCTGGTGGTGGTGAACCCGCCCTATCGGGAAGTGGGAAGCGGTAAAATGAGCGAAAGCCGGGGAGTGGCCAGTGCCAGCTACGAACTGAATGCCACGTTGGAAGAAGTATTTTATACAAGCCGCTACCTTTTGAAATATGGCGGCCGTCTGGCCATGGTGCATCGGGCAGACCGCACGGCGGATCTCATTTCCCTGGGACGGAAGTACGGCATGGAACCTAAGCGCCTCCGTTTTATCTATGCAAGAAAAGGCCATCATGCGGTGCGGGTACTTCTGGAATGGAAGTATGGAGGCCATCCGGAAATGGCAGTGGAACCGCCGCTTCTCATCCATAACAGCGACGGATCCTATACGAAGGAAATACTGGAAATATACGGGAAGGAAGACATATGAACGAAGTGAAACCGGGCACCCTCTACCTGGTGCCCACACCCATAGGAAATCTGGCAGACATTACGGAGAGGGCGGTGGACGTGCTGAAGGAGGCGGATATCATCGCCTGCGAAGACACCCGCCATACCCGGATCCTCCTGGATCACCTCTCCATAGGGGGCCACGTGGTGTCCTACCATGAACATAACAAAAAAGAAGCGGGCCCAAAAATCATAGACCTGCTGAAGGAAGGGAAATCGGTGGCCCAGGTCAGCGATGCCGGCATGCCTGTCATTTCCGACCCCGGTGCGGACCTGGTGCGCCTGGCCATCGAAGCGGGCATCCCCATCGTTCCCCTTCCCGGTCCCAACGCTGCCTTAACCGCCCTCGTGGCCTCCGGCCTCGACGCCCGGCAGTTTGCCTTCATCGGTTTTTTGCCGAAAATCACGGCTAAGAGAAAGAAACTCCTCCAGGACATGAGCCGCGTCCCGGTGACTCTCATATTCTATGAAGCGCCTCACCGCATCAAAGAAACCCTGGACACCCTGATGAAAGCTCTGGGTGACAGAAAAGCCGTCACCGCCAGGGAACTGACAAAGAAATTTGAGACCTTCGAAAGAGGTACACTCTCCTCCATTCGGAGCCACATGGACGAAGAAGACCCCAGAGGAGAATACGTCATTCTCGTAGAAGGCTGGAACCAGGATATGGAAGAAAAAGAAGGAGAAGAAACCTCCTGGCAGGACAAAGCACTGGAACTGGCCAAAACACTGCCCTTAAAAGAAGCAGCCCGGCAGGCCGCAGGGAAATACCACCTCTCCAGAAGAGAAGTGTATCAATTTCTCCTCTCCTCTCGCTCCTGAGTGCTTTTCCGCTCGGGCTTGAGGGTTCTAAAGTTTGACGGGGCTATCGCCCCGAGGGTTCTAAAGTTTGACAGCGGCTATGCCGCTGAGGGTTGTGGTGGGCGCCTTTAAATTATAGAAGGCGCCCTCTTATGAAAAAAACATTTACAACCGCCCTGGCGGACGTTGGAAATGCACCCCTTTTGGTGGCTGGCGCCTTATGGACAAGCCCCTTTGGGGCTTGAGGGTTGACGGCCCGCTGGGCCGAAGGTTCTTAAGGGGCTTAAGTTTGACGCGCCTCTGGCGCGAGGGTTGCTGTAGGGCGCCTATGAATTGATAGAAGGCGCCAGTTTGTATAAAACCATATAACCGCCCTGGCGGGCGTTGGAAATGCACCCCTTTTGGTGGCTGGCGCCACCACCTTCCCCCCCGGCGGGCAATGCTATTAAGTTAAGAGAAAAACGAGCAAAATATGTCTTTTAGGGATGCAATATTATTGTGAACTTGCCATAAATTCGCCATTTTTGCTTTGCCTAAACAACCATTTTTACAAGTTAGATTA
>OJKC01000083.1_pt1 | contig 100750 bp, 82 predicted proteins | sample 1596401 | NCBI WGS metagenome assembly OJKC01 (sample SAMEA4350162, study PRJEB24818) | metagenome | biome: human; feature: gut; material: faeces | place: Denmark | collected 2013-09 | reverse complement strand
TATATCCTCGCAGGAGCGCCCAAAATCGGAAAATCATTTCTGGTAGCGCAGCTTGCCTACCATGTCAGCACAGGGCAAAGGCTGTGGGGCTATGAAGTCCATCAGGGTACAGTTCTGTACCTTGCACTGGAGGATGATTTCCAGAGAATCCAGAGTCGAATGTTTAAGCCTATGAGAACAGGACCTACCAAGCAGGAAAAGACCACCGAAATCTATTTTGACGAGAAAGACCCCACCATCTTCATCCGCACCCACAACACCGACCTCAAAAACAGGCTGACCGCATACAGCCGCAAACACCCTGCCGTCTGCAAGCTGACGGACGTAGACCAGGACACGGGCTGCAAGGAATTTGAGATTGAAAAGGGACGCTTCTCTTTCCGGCTGACCGCCCCATACAGAGAGGAACGCCGCAGGGCGGCAAGCGAAGCGGCGAAAAACGAATAAAAGGGTTTTAGGGCTTCGTTGATTGTTGCGTTGGCAACCCCACCGCAATGGTAGTGCCCTTCTCCGAACTTTTCTCTACCCAAACGGAGCCGCCGTGGAGGTCGGCGATCTCCCATACCAGTGAGAGCCCCAGTCCTGCGCCACCGTATTCCCGGCTGCGAGACTTGTCCACCCGGAAGAAGGGCTGGAAGATACTGCGCTGATACACCTCCGGGATGCCGCAGCCGGTGTCGGAGACGCGGAGCAGGAGCTTTTTCGGCTCCTGCGCGACAGAAACCCGCACCGAGCCGCCGGAATGGTTGTACTTGATGGCATTCTCAGCCAGGTTGAAGACCAGACGGTAGATCAGCGCGTCGCTGCCGGTCATAACGCCGTCGCCCTCCGCCGTCAGCGTGACGCCGCGCTTTTCCGCCAGCGGCGCGAGATCCGTGAAGATCTCCTCAATCATGGGAGCGAGCTGAATCCGCTCGTTCCGCGCCACCTGCCGCAGATTGCTCATCTCCAGCAGAGTCTTGGTCATCCGGGTCAGCCGCTCCGTCTGCTCCCGCAGAAGGGCGAGAAACTCCGCCGTCTCCGGCCGCACGTCGGGATGCTCTGCGGAAAACAGCTCCAGCTGCGCCTGCATCAGCGCCAGCGGCGTGCGCAGCTCGTGGGCGGCGTTGCCGGTGAACTGCCGCTGGGCGGCAAAGGCTGCGTTCAGCCGCTCCAGCATCTGATTGAAGGAGCGGCTGAGCTGCGCAAACTCCGGAAGCACAGCTTCATCGATCTTCATATCCGCCAGGTTGTTCAGCTGCACCTTTTCCACCTGCGAGGCAAAGCTGCGCAGGGGCTTGAGGGCGTGGCCGCTGATGAAGTAGGCAAGAATGCCGCTGAGCAGCGTCACCACAGCCGTGATGTACCAGTTGGTGGTGCGAAAGCGTCCCTGCGCGCCATTGACAACAATCGTCAGATCTCCATCGGGCGCTATGAGCTGCGGATCAAAGCTCGCCATGCTTTCCTCATTCGGAAGCACATTGCCGCTGCCCTGCAACGTGTCCGCGATTGTGTCCATATAGTACACGCCGGAGGAACAGAGCAGCAGATTCATAGCCACGCAAGTGACGCCGATGAGCAGAACGGTCATCAGCGTGATACGCCACTGTAAAGAGATCCGCTTCATTCTTCATTGCCCCCCATCAGATAGCCCTCGCCGATGCGGTTGCGGATGGGATCGTAGCCCAGGGCGGCGCGGAGCTTTTTCCGCAGGGCGGAAATATGTACCCGGATGGAGTTGCTGAAGCTGTCTACGCTGTTGTCCCAGACATGGTCTATCAGCTCCTCCTGGCTCACCGGCCGCCCCTGATGCACCATCAGATATTCCAGAATGCCCGTCTCCTTGCGGGTCAGCGTCAGGGTCTGTCCGTTGACGCAGGCGGTGCGGGAGCGGGTGTCGAAGGCCAGGCCTCCGCAGGTCAATAGCACATCCTGCTGGGTGAACTGCCGCAGGGTCAGGCTGCGGATGCGAGCCTCCAGCTCGGCCAAATGAAAAGGCTTTGCCAGATAATCGTTGGCGCCCGCGTCCAGCCCCTCCACCTTGTCCTCCACCTCGCTGCGGGCGGAGAGGATCAGTACCTTTGTCTCCCGGTCGGTCTGCCGCAGGGTGCGCAGCACCGTCATGCCGTCCTTCCCCGGCAGATTCAAATCAAGAAGCACCAGGTCGTAGCGTTCCACGCCCAGCAGCTCCAGCGCCTTATCCCCGTCGTAGCAGTAGTCCACGCTGTAGGCCAGCCGCCGCAGGCTGCGGACGATGGTCTCGCACAGGGCGCGTTCGTCCTCAACTACCAAAAGATGCATGAAAATCCCTCCTTTGTATTTCCTGTTGTGTGTCATTATAGCAAAAGCAAATAAGGTTTGTGTTAACTTTTCGTTCTTAACGAGGACTTTACCTCTCCTGCGCTATGATAGTGGCAGAAAACAGAAAGGGTGATGAAACATGAGCCACGGAAAAAAGGCGGCGGCGCAGGCCGTGCTGCTGATCGCCGGAATCGCCATGGTGTGCTTCGGCGTATGGCGGGGCGAGGCGGAGACGGTGCTGAGCAAGGCAATCAAATTGTGTCTGGAGTGTGTGGGCATTGGATAGGAAATTTTCAGGCATCTCACAGGCTATGTCCCGCCTCCGGGGCTGGATTCAGGCGGGGGCGACACTGCTGACCAACCTGCATCTGCCGAACTTTCTCAAGGGCGGACTGTATCAGGGGACGGGGAAGACCGTCTGCGTGCCGGGGCTGAACTGCTACTCCTGCCCGGCGGCCTCCGGCGCCTGTCCCATCGGGGCGTTTCAGGCGGTGGTGGGGTCTTCCAAGTTCCGCTTTTCCTATTATATCACAGGATTCCTCATTTTGCTTGGCGTTTTGCTGGGACGCTTTATCTGCGGCTTTCTGTGCCCCTTCGGTTGGTTTCAGGAGCTGCTGCATAAAATCCCGACGAAGAAGCTCTCCACAAAGAAGCTCAAGCCGCTGACGTACCTGAAATACGCCGTTTTGCTGGTGATGGTTTTCCTGCTGCCGGCGTTTCTTGTAAACGACGTTGGCATGGGAGATCCGTTCTTCTGCAAATACCTCTGCCCCCAGGGCGTGCTGGAGGGAGCCATCCCGCTGTCCCTTGCCAATTCCGGCATCCGGGCGGCGCTGGGCAAGCTGTTTACATGGAAATTCAGCATCCTGCTGTCGGTGATTGCGCTGAGCGTACTGTTCTACCGACCGTTCTGCAAGTGGCTCTGCCCGCTTGGCGCGTTCTACGCGATGTTCAACCGGGTGTCCCTCTTCCAGATGAAGGTGGATAAGAATAAGTGCGTCTCCTGCGGGAAATGCGCCAGAGCCTGCAAGATGGATGTGGATGTGACGAAAACGCCCAACCACGCCGAATGCATCCGCTGCGGAATGTGTATCCGTGCGTGTCCCACCAACGCCGTGTGCTTCCGCTACGGCTTTGGAGACGGTAAAGATAATACTATTTCTTAATAAAATGATTTCATCATTTTATTCTGCCGTTTCACGGCAGACCGCTTGGACGGCGGTAAGAAATGTATTGACTTCGTTTTTTAGCGGCAGTAGCCGCTGGCCGCAATTCTGCGGCCTAATAAAACGCTTAAAAGCGTTTTATTAAAAACTCGTATAAAGCGGCAGAAACGCCGCGAAAAACCCAAAATAACAAGGAGGAACAAAACATATGAATAAGATGAATAATGCCGGCAGATTGCTGGTACTGCTGCTTGCCGCACTGATGGCGCTTTCTCTGGCAGCCTGCGGCGCAAAGGGCGTCGGTAAAATGGGCAGTGAGCCGAAGAGTCTCGAGGAGGCGGTCGCCATGCACAAGGAGCTGATGGCGGAGGAAACCGCGATTTTCTCGGAGAATACCGCGCTTTGGGAAAAGGTCTTCATGGAAGCCGACAAGGGCATGGCCATGGTTGAGGACGGCAAAAACTACGGCGAGTTCCTGCTGGACACCATCGAGGCTGCCAAGGATCAGTTTACGGCGAGTGAGCGGAGGCTGCTCCGCGGCGAAGCGAAGAAGATTCGCGACATCGAAAGCGCACTGACCATGCTGGAGGAAAAGTATCCCGAGGTCGCGCAGATGTCCATAGACAGCGAGATGAGTATGCCGGCCGGCGACGACATGAGCATGGCACCCGATGACGGCAGCATGCAGAAATTCCCCGCCTTTGAGGGCAAGGATCTGGATGGGAACCCGGTGAAGAGCGACGAGCTGTTCTCCGGCAACGCCGTCACCGTGGTGAATTTCTGGTTCACCACCTGCAATCCCTGCGTGGGCGAGCTTGCCGAACTGGACGCGCTGAACAAGGAGCTGGCACAGAAGGGCGGCGCACTCATCGGCGTCAACACCTTCACGCTGGACGGCAACGAAGCGGCAATTTCCGAAGCAAAAGATGTACTGGCCAAGAAGGGCGCGACCTATCAGAATGTGTATTTCCCTTCCGACGGCGAGGCGGGAAAGTTCACTACAAACATTTTTGCCTACCCCACCACCTATGTGGTTGACCGCAACGGCAATATCGTGGGTGACCCCATCGTAGGCGCCATCACGGAAAAGAAGCAGGCGGAGACGCTGCAAAAGCTCATCGACCAGGCTCTTGCCGCCGATATGGGCTGACAAACGAATTTATCTTCTCATACTGAACTTCAATTAATGAACTCCAATTAAAATCTTTTTTAAAGATTTTAATTGGAGTTCAGTATAAAATGCGGCTACGTCTGATTTTGTCGGTATTCTTCCGGGTTCGTATTTGGACGGGTCAGGGGTGCCAAAAGTGCCGGGTTTTCCGTGAAAGTATGGAAAACCCGGTGCTTTTTTGCTGCTTCAGGAGAGAATATCCTCCCAACAGGGCTGCGTCCCATTGGAAGGGCGGCTGCCGGTGGGTGCGGCGCCGGGGGAGCGAAAACACGAAAAGGTGGGGGAAAAGTCATGGAATTGGTTTCGGGTTCGTCCATGCGCACAAAAAACATGACGAAATAGTGCGCTTTTTGTAGAATCCAATGAAATGCAAAAAACATTTGACAACGAGTGACGGATAGTGCATAATATATGTAACGTTTCTGGGGGGAATACCTCCTGAGGGACGTAAATCTGACGGATGACTTCTGATCGTCTGTCTTAAAAATTTCTGAGGGAGGAATTTTGAATGAAAAAGTTCACCAAGCTTCTGAGCCTGCTTCTGGCAGTCGTTATGATGCTGGGTCTGGCTGCCTGCGGTTCCAATGGCACCACCGAGACTGCTGCACCTACTGCTGCCGACGTGTCCGCTGAGACCAAAGCAGATACTGCAGCAGCACCCACTGCGCCCAACCGCGCGATTCTGGGCAGCACCACCGAGCTGTCCGGCGACTTCCGCTATCCCGGCTGGGGCGGTTCTTCCGCCGGCGCGTCCGATCAGGACATCCAGAAGCTGACCATCGGCTACGGCACTATGGAGACCAACCAGGGCGGCGCTTACGTCTGGAACGAGACCGCTGTCAAGGATCACACCGAGACTGACAACGACGACGGCACCGCTACTTACACCGTGACCATCAACGAGGGCCTGACCTTCTCCGATGGCACCCCCATCACCGCTGCCAACTATCTGGCGCAGGTCATGGCGTTCTCCACCCCCGTTGCTGTTGCTGCCGGTATGCCCGGCACCATGGGCCAGTCCTTCGTGGGCTACAAGGAGTTCAACGCTTACACCGGCGAAGAGGCTGAGGGCACTTCCAAGATCTTCTCCGGCATCCGTCTGCTGGATGAGTACACCTTCTCCGTGACCGTGTCCTCTGACTACCTGCCTTACTACTTCGCTTACACCTATGCTGCGTTTGATCCCGCTCCTCTGGGTCTGTGGCTGGGCGACGGCGTGGAGATCAAGGATGACGGCGAAGGCTGCTACCTGTCCGATGCGTTCTACGCTAAGGACGACGCCGGTGAGTACGTCACCACCGCTCACCTGAACGAGAGCCGTTACGACGTCTCCACCTACCCCTTCTCCGGCGCTTACGTTATCACCGACTGGGATCAGGGCACCAAGCAGTGCACTCTGACCATCAACCCTGAGTTCAAGGGCAACTTCGAGGGTCAGACCCCCTCCATCGAGACCATTGTCTATGTCTTCGTCGTTTCCGAGACTCAGCTGGAGCAGCTGAAGACCGGCGCTGTTGACGTCCTGTCCGGCATCACCGGCGGTGACGACACCAAGGCCGCTCTGGCGATCGTTGACGATGTGAACTTCTCCGAGGTTCACTACCAGAGAGCCGGCTACGGCAAGGTCGAGTTCGAGTGCGACTTCGGACCCACCATGTTCCCCGAGGTTCGTCAGGCCATTACCTACCTGCTGAACCGTACCGAGTTCTGCCAGACCTTCACCGGTGGCTACGGCGTCGTCGTTGACGGCCCCTACTCCCCCGACTTCGACATGTGGAAGGCTGTTCAGGACGACATCGAGCTGATCGACTACACCTTCTCTCCCGACACCGCCAAGAAGGTTCTGGAAGAGGGCGGCTGGATCTACAACTCCAAGGGCGAGCCCTACGTTGAGGGCGCTACCGGTGTTGACGCTGTCCGTTACAAGAAGCTGACCGCTGAGGAAGCCAATGCGAAGGACATCTTCGGCAACGACGCCGGCAACAAGACCTACGCTTCCGTTGCGAACACCGATAACGTGGTCTACAAGACCGTTGAGATCAACGGCGAGTACTACATGCCTCTGGCCATCAACTGGTTCGGCACCACGCCCAACAACGTTACCGATCTGCTGAACACCAATCTGGCCAACTCCTCCGACGTTGCCGCTGCCGGTATGGTCATCCGTGCTACCACCGGTGACTTTACCACCATGCTTGGCAACATCTACCGTGACGCCTCCATGGGCTACGGCGGAACCCCCATCTATGGCATGTTCAACCTGGCTACCGGCTGGAACAACGCTGTCTATGACTACGCCTACAACTGGAGCCCCAGCGTCGATTACGCCGGCTACTCCTCCAACAAGGTCATCGATCCTTACGATCTGGCGTTCCCCTATGATCAGACCGCTGACCGTCTGACCTACGAAGAGGCCGTTGAGGCTTCCGACGGCAAGCTGGGCATGGATTACCTGTCCATGGGTATGGTTTACAACGCCACTACCGAGGACGAGTACAACGAGTGGTGGATGGCTTACATCGAGAGATGGAACGAGCTCATGCCCGACATCCCCCTGTACTCCAACTACTACTATGACGTGTACAACGCCAACATTGAGAATTTTGTGACTTCTCCCTTCTTCGGACCTGCTCGCGCAATTCTCTACTCCAACATCAAGGGCTACTAATCCGGCTGACTGCTTGAGCTTGTAGAACTTGGAATGGGGCAGCCCCCAAAGGCTGCCCCATTTTGGAGTCTATGTCCCATACTATAATAAAATAGAGGGGCGACCCGGTTGTCGGTTTTCCTCAGACCGCACCTTTGCATAAAAGGACTCTGATGAAAACCGATAACTCTGTTTTATACTGAACTTCAATTAAAATCTTTAAAAAAGATTTTAATTGCCCGAAGGGCATGAAGTTCATATGAGACTTGTTTTGTGATTTTTTTCCTTATAAATCACAAAACCGGCAGCGCCATTAGGCGATGCCTTCCTGATTAAAATCAAAGATTTTAATCAGGAAATAGTATTAGACAATGCGCAAACAAACCCCGTGGAAAACGGTCTGTGCGCCGAAAGAGGTCCCTGCCGCAGCTTGACTGCGGGGAGGGGAGAGGGTGGATGCAGCCGCTCAAATGTGCATTTTGGGGGATTCGCGACCGGTGGAACTGGGCGGTGATTTGTCCTTTTGAGGGCGATCACGGTCTGCTTCCTGAATTTTTGCGGCCTCTTAGGTAAAAAATTTCATTTTTCGACCCAGAGACCGTTTTCTACACTTGCTTTGTTTGCATTTTTAGGGTAGAATATATGAATACGTCAGGCGGCAGCCCGGCACGGGGGGATTCCGTTTCCCTGTCTGGATCGCTGCCTTAAGAAAGGGAGTATACCATGGGAAAATACATCGCTAAACGACTTGGCTACATGGTCGTTGTTGCACTGATTCTCTCACTTCTGATGTTCCTTGTGTACACCATGATCCCCTACGACCGCGCGGTGGTAGAAGTGGATTCCTACAAGGCCAGTCTGAAGAACAACCCCAACGCAGGCGAGCTCTACGAAAAGAAGCTGGCAGAGAAGCGCCATGAGTTGGGTACGGATCAGAATGTGTTCATTCGTTATCTTGGCTGGGTGGGCGTTGCTCCCATCAACGGCAAGTATCAGGGCATCCTGCAGGGAGACTTCGGCTGGAGCTATAAGTATTCCCGTCCTGCGTATGACGTTCTGAAAGCGCCGATGAAGAACACCATCTTTATCAATATATTTGCCACCATTCTTGGCCTTGGCATAACCATTCCCCTTGGTATCTTCTGCGCTGTCCATCGGGGCAGCAAGCGGGACACGGCGGTGCAGGTGGGTACGATTGTCGGTTACTCGATACCTGTATTCATCACGTCCATCGTGTTTATCTGGCTGTTCGCCATTATTCTCGGCTGGTTCCCGGTGTCGGGCATGAAAACGCCCGGTTCCGATTACACCGGCATGAAGAAATTCCTGGACGAGCTGTATTACATGGCTCTGCCGCTGATCGTCATGACCTTCACGTCTCTGGGCGGCATGACCCGTTATGTCCGCGCGTCCATGAGTGAGGCGCTGAGCCTCGACTGCATCCGTACCGCGAGAGCCAAGGGCCTGAAGGAAAAGACCGTCATTTATTCCCACGCTTTCCGGAACGCTCTGATCCCCATTATTACGCTGGTCATCGGCTGGTTCATCGGCATTTTCTCCGGCTCCGTGGTCGTGGAAAATATCTTCGGCCTGAACGGCGTGGGCAAGCTCTACATTGCCTCCCTGAACGACAAGGACTTTGAGGTCGTGCTGCTGCTGCAGATGTTCTATGTTATCATTTCCCTGTTGGGCAATCTGGTAATTGATATTGCCTACGGCATCGCTGACCCCCGTGTCCGGGTCAACAAGTAAAGGAGGAAGGAACAATGAGCAAACAGAATACTTCCTCCAAGGGCTTTGCCCCATGGCGCTGGCTGAAGCGGATGTTTTTTGGCGCTTCCAAGGAGTACACCCTTGCGGACGAGCGCTATGACAGTCCCGGAAAGCTGGCGGTCAAGCGCTTCTTCCGGAATCCGCTGGCGGTCATTGCGCTGGTGATCCTCGTCGGCATGTTCCTGTTCGTGTTTATCGGACCCATCTTTGCGCCTGTTGACCTGACGGAGACCGGCAGTGAGATGCTCCACGTGAACGTCAGACCCACCATGAGCCTGATGAAGCTGCCCGACGATATGAAGGACGGCGCGGTGGACATTTCCTCCCGCGGAACCTTCACCATCGGTGTCAGCACCGACGGCAACATGTATACTTGGGGCTACTACACCCACACCAAGGACCCCAAGCTGAACCCCCTGAACATCCCGGAAGAGGTGAAGAATGCCAAGATCGTCCACGCGGCAGCAGGTACTGACCATGCCGTCGCCATTTCCGAGGACGGTCATGTCTACGCGTGGGGCGCTTACGACAACGGCCAGTACGGCTGGGAAGGCTCCATGATCGCCTCCGCCCGGAAGCAGCCCGAAGAGCTGATGGGCGACAACACCATCGACGCTTCTCAGGTTCGCCAGCTGGTCGCGGGCAATCAGGTCACAGCTATCCTCATGGAGGACGGCACCATCTACGCATGGGGCAACGACGGCCTGAACGCCACGAACCTTTCCTCCGTCATCAAGCACGGCAAGAAGGAGAGCAAGCTGGTGAAGCTGGCCTTCACCAACGACGGCCTGTACGGCATCGACGAGGACGGCAACTTCGTCCCCGGCAAGAGCTCCAAGTTCAACACCATCACCATTCAGGATGAGAACGGCCAGAATAAGGTCGTTGACATCTTTGAGTATATCGGCGACCGGAAGATCGTGGACATTGCGGCCACCGGCGGCGCCATTGCCCTTGTCACCGACGACGGCGAGCTGATCGTCGCCGGTATGAAGGAAGCTACCCCCGTGATTCCCGAGGGCGACACCATCAAGCACGTGTCCGGCGGCACCCGGCACTTTACCCTTGTCACCGAGCAGGGCAGAGTGTACGCATGGGGTCAGAACTTCCGGAAGCAGTGCGAGGTTCCCGCGGATCTGCAGGAAGCGGGCGCGGTGGACACCGTGTTCTCCAGCGGCTTCCAGAATTACGCCTTCAAAGACGGCAAGTTCGTCGAGGCGTGGGGTCTGAAGGGTTATGTCTTCGGCACCGACGATATGGGTCGTGACGTGTTCAACCGGCTCATGAACGGCGGCAAGATGACCATGACCATCGGTGCGGTCGCCGTTATCGTCTCCACCATCATCGGTATCATCGTGGGCTGTATCTCCGGCTACTTCGGCGGCTGGGTGGACATCCTGCTGATGCGTATCACCGAGATCGTTGGCGCAATTCCGTTCCTGCCCTTCGCGCTGGTTCTGTCCGCTATCCTGCAATCCTCCGACCTGCATGAAAATACCCGAATCTTCATCATCATGCTGATTCTGGGTCTGCTCAGCTGGACGGGACTTGCCAAGCTGATCCGTGGTCAGATTCTGGCCGAGCGGGAAAAGGAATTCGTTACCGCCGCCCGCTCCATGGGCGTCAAGGAGGGCAGGATCGCCTTCAAGCACATTCTTCCCAACGTGATCTCCGTCATTCTGGTCTCCGTGACGCTGGACTTTGCCGGCTGTATGCTGACCGAATCCAGCCTGTCCTATCTGGGCTTTGGCGTCCAGCTGCCCCGTCCTACCTGGGGCAACATGCTTGACGGCTCCCGGAACGCGCTGGTCATTCAGTCCTACTGGTGGCGCTGGGTATTCCCCGCACTGTTCCTTTCCATCGTCGTCATCTGCATCAACATCATCGGCGATACCCTGCGGGAAGTGCTCGATCCCAAATCGGAGGTGGATAAATAATGGCAGACATGAATAAGCCTCTGCTGGAGGTCAAGAACCTCAAGACCTTTTTCAAAACCCGAAACGGCATTGTCAAGGCTGTAAACGATGTTTCCTATTCCATTTACCCCGGTAAGACGCTGGGTATCGTGGGTGAATCCGGTTCCGGCAAGTCCGTCTCCGCCATGAGCGTGCTGCGGCTGCTGGATGCCAACGGCTATATCGCCGGCGGCACCGTCACCTTTGACGGACAGGATCTCTCCAAGGTCACCACCGAGCAGATGTACCACATCCGGGGCAACCGAATTTCCGTTATTTTTCAGGAACCCATGACCAGCCTGAACCCGGTGTTCAGCGTGAAGAAGCAGCTGTCCGAGCCGTTCATCATCCATCAGGGCATGAGCAAGAAGGAAGCCGCCGCCAAGTGCATCGAGATGCTGAAAGCGGTGCAGATTCCCAACCCCGAGGCTGTTGCCAAGCAGTATCCCCACCAGCTGTCCGGCGGTATGCGGCAGCGTGTCATGATCGCCATGGCCCTTGCCTGTAAGCCCGACATTCTGATTGCCGACGAGCCGACCACCGCTCTGGACGTGACCATTCAGGCGCAGATTCTGCGGCTGATGAACGATCTGCAGAAGGAAAACGGCACCGCCATCATGTTCATCACCCACGATTTGGGCGTTATCAATGAAATGGCGGACGACGTGGTGGTCATGTACTGTGGTCAGGTGGTGGAGCAGGCGCCCGCGCGGGTGATCTTCACCAACTGTGAAAAGTCCCACCCCTACACGGAGGGACTGATGTATTCCATCCCCCGGCTGAACGATGACCGGAAGAAGCTGGACCCCATCCCCGGCGCCGTGCCCCATCCGCTGGACCTGCCCAAGGGCTGCAAGTTTGCGCCCCGGTGCAAATACTGCACCCAGAAGTGCATCGACGCGGAGCCTGAGCTGAAGCAGGTGGCAGAGGGACAGTACGTCCGCTGCTTCTACCCCGACAAAGAAGAAAGGAGAAGTGCTGAACATGGAAAAATTGTTGTCCATTACTAATCTGAAAAAGTATTTCCCTGTCGCCAAGTCTTCTTTCTTCGCCAAGCAGATGTATGTCCGGGCAAATGAGGACATCACCCTTGACATCTACAAGGGCGAGACGCTGGGTCTTGTCGGCGAGTCCGGCTGCGGCAAGTCTACTCTGGGCCGTGTGCTCCTGCAGCTGTACGAACAGACTGCCGGCAGCACGATGTACTACGGACGGACGCTGGATACCGTCGCGCCGGAGTATGTGCTGGACACCCTGAAAAATGCCGAAAAGTACGTGTCGAATTACCACAAGGCCGTGGCCCATGCTGAGGAAATGGCCAAGAAGTGCGACGCGCTGGGCGACAAGGCGACTTTCTTTGACATTCAGGATAAGAATCTGGCTGCCTGCGACGCCAAGACCGCACTTGATTACGCTGCCAAGATTCTGGGCGGCTTCATGGTGAAGGATACTCCCAAGGGTGCGGGACTGCTGCTGAACCGGTATCGCCATGCTTTCCGCGCTGCCGCTCTGCAGAGCCAGATCGACGAGCATCATATGGAGATCGAAATGCTGGAGGGCGTCGCCGAGGACGAGCCCAAGAAGGCCGCCTCCTGCGAGAAGAAGATCAAGAGCCATCAGGCAAAGATCAACGAGCTGGAAAATCTACACAAGGCCGCCGTGGCCGCCACCGAGGAAGCGGAGAAGGTGCTTGCCGCCGAGCGCGCCAAGTATGCCGACGACCCGGAGTTCCAGAAGTACGAGGCCATGCTGGATGACGGCGTAGACCTGAAGCGCCTGAAATACAAGGAAATGCGTCTCCTGCGGAAGGATCTGCAGATCATCTTCCAGGACCCCTATTCCTCCCTGAACCCCCGGATGACCGTGGGTCAGATCATCGAGGAAGGTCTGATCACCCACAAGTTCTTCAAGCGCGGCTCCAAGAGAATGAAGCCCTACGTGTTCGAGACGATGAACAAGTGCGGCCTGCAGAACTATATGTACAACCGCTATCCCCACCAGTTCTCCGGCGGTCAGCGGCAGCGTATCTGCATCGCCCGTTCTCTTGCCGTGAAGCCCAAGTTCGTGGTGTGCGACGAGTGCGTGTCCGCTCTGGACGTGTCCATTCAGTCCCAGATCATCAACCTGCTGCAGGAGCTGAAGGAGAAGGACGGCCTGACCTACCTGTTCATTTCCCACAATCTGTCCGTCGTCCGCTACATTTCCGACCGGATCGGCGTTATGTATCTGGGCAACATGGTGGAGATCGCCACGACCGACGAGCTGTTCGCCGACCCCCGGCATCCCTACACCGTGGCGCTGCTGTCCTCCATCCCCACGACGGACCCCGACAGCCTGACCAAGGAGCGGATCATTCTGGAGGGCAACATCCCCAGCCCCATCAAGCCCCCGTCTGGCTGTAAGTTCCACACCCGGTGCTACATGGCCTGCGACAAGTGCAAGCGTGTGCCGCCGGAGCTGAAGGAAGTGAAACCAGGCCACTTTGTGGCGTGTCACTTCGCCGACCAGCAGAAGATCGATGAGAACGGCAATTATCTGTTCGACATCAAGACCACCACCAACCAGAGATAATGCTGAAAAAGAAAAACCTTGACCCGGAAAAGGAAGCGGAGCTGCAAAAGGAACCCAAGGAGAAGGGCGACGTGCCGGCTATGCTGCTGGCGGCGTTTCTGAACCTTTTTCTCCCTGCCGTCATTGCCCTGCTGATTTTCGCGGGACTGATCTGGCTGGTATTCCGGTAATAAAATCGTGTCGGAGTGAACAGCTCCGACACGATTTTATGTGCGGCGGAAAAATGTTTCTCCGTTTGATATGGCTGCGGTCTGTGAATAATAAAATGGCCGGAAGGATATCGTAAAACAGGGGAGAAGTGGTCAATTTATAGTTTCAACCTCGTCTTGATTTTTTGCGGATTCAATGATAGAATTACCAGAGAAGTAACGTGGATTCATAAATGTACCCTATATCCCAAGGAAATGAGAGATTTGTGATGAATATTGAATTTGACGCATATAAGCAGAAGCTGAACGACTGCCGCCCTGCGCTGGACGGACTGGCGGATTCCCTGAATCTGGAGGGGATGCGCAATGAGCTGGAGCGTCTGCACGCCATGCAGGAAGCCCCCGGTTTCTGGGACGACCCGGAGAAGAGCCAGAAGATCGTTGTCAAGACCCGCCAGACCGAGAGCAAGATCGAGCATTATGAGAAAATGCTGTCGAACTGGGACGACCTGATGACCATCTGCGAGATGGCGGAGGAAGAAGACGACGATTCCATGCTGGAGGAGCTGAAAACCGGCTTTGCCGCTCTGACAGAAGATATGGAGACCTGCCGTCTGGAAACCCTGCTCACCGGCCATTACGACAAGAACAACGCCATGATGAGCTTTCAAGCAGGCGCTGGCGGTACCGAAGCCCAGGACTGGTGTCAGATGCTCTACCGCATGTACACCCGCTGGGCGGAGCGTCACGGCTTCACCTACAAGATCATGGACTATCAGGAGGGCGACGAGGCCGGTCTGAAATCCGCTTCCATTATGATCGAGGGCGAGAACGCCTACGGCTTCCTGAAGGGGGAGAACGGCGTCCACCGTCTGGTGCGGGTATCGCCCTTTGACGCCAACGCCCGTCGTCAGACCTCCTTTGCCGCTGTCGAAGTCATCCCGGATATCGAAAACGACAGTCAGGACGTGGAAATTCGCCCTGAGGATTATGAGATGCAGGTCTACCGTTCCTCCGGCGCGGGCGGCCAGCACATCAATAAGACTTCCTCCGCCGTCCGTCTGATCCACAAGGCCACCGGCATTGTGGTTTCCTGCCAGACAGAGCGCAGCCAGTTCCAGAACAAGGAGACCTGCCTTCGGATGCTGCGCAGCAAGCTGGTGGAGATCAAGGAGCGGGAGCATCTGGACAAAATTTCCGACATCAAGGGTGTTCAGCAGAAGATCGAGTGGGGCAGCCAGATCAGAAACTACGTGTTCATGCCCTACACGCTGGTCAAGGACACCCGCACCGGCTGCGAAACCTCCAACGTAAACGCGGTCATGGACGGCGCGCTGGATCCCTTCATTGAAAGCTACCTGAACTGCCTCGCCACCGGCAGCTGGGTGCAGAAATAAAAAGTCCGTGAACTTTCCGAGTTTTTCGGGATTTGCCCTTGAAATTTGGAAAAACATATGCTATACTATTCGGGCTATCGGAAGGTTCGCGTTTTTTGACGAACCGTTTACTATTTGAGTCCGCGAATCTGGCGGAGGGAGGTTTTTGTAATGGGTGTTCTGGAGACGATTCTGATTGTTTTGGAGGCTCTGTGCAGCGTTGCGCTGATCGTGGTCGTGTTGATGCAGTCCGGCAAGGAGGCTGGTCTGTCCGCTGCGATTTCCGGCGCTTCCGAATCTTATCTGAGTAAGAATAAGAAGGGCGGTCTGGACCATACTCTGGCCGTGTCCACCAAGTGGATCGCCATTGTCTGGGTTCTGCTGACTCTGGTGCTGAGCTTCATGTAATGCGAAATGATGAAAGGCCACGGATGCTTCCGTGGCCTTTCTGTATAGTATTGGAGGGGAAGGACGATTGTGAAACCATTTGTTGCGGACGTACATATGCATTCGATTCTCAGCGGCCACGCCTTCGGCACCATCCGGGAGCTGGCGGCGGAGGCGTCCCGGCGGGGACTCAGCCTGATCGGCGTTACGGAACACGCCCCCGGCATTCCCGGGACAGTTGACCCGATTTACTTCCGGAACCTCTGCGATGCCCCGAGGGAGCTGTACGGCGTGGAGATGCTCTACGGCAGCGAGGTCAATGTTCTGAACGGCGGTGAGCTGTCGCTGGATCAACGGCACCTGAACTATCTGGACTACGCCATTGCCGGAATCCATGGGCTGTGCTACGAGGATGCGGGGGCTGTAAAAAATACGGACAACGTGATTCGCTGCATGGAAAACCCAAAGGTGAAGATCATTTCCCACCCGGATACCGACCAGTACCCCATGGACTATCTGGCACTGGTGGAGGGTGCAAAGGAATTCGGTGTTGCGCTGGAGCTGAACAACAGCTCTCTGAGAAAGCCCAAATCCCGGCTAAACTGCGTGGAAAACTACCGGAAAATGATTCCGCTGTGCATGGAGCGGGGCGTTTTCGTCGTGGTGGATACGGACGCCCACGACCCCAGCGCGGTGGGCAACTTCGATCTGGCGCGGAAGCTGCTGGAAACCATGGACATCAATGAGGAACTGATTCTCAACAACGATTTGCAGAAGCTTAAGAAATTCCTTTTGGATGGGTAAAAATGTGCAGGACTACGGATTTTTCCGTAGTCTTTGCTGTTTTCTGGTGAGAGATTGCGATAGACTTTTGATGGTGCCTGTGGTAGAATAAGGGTAAGAAATTCCATCCAATGAAAAGGAGTGTCTGTATGGAAACGAAACGATTGGCAGGTCTGGAGCCTGCTGCGGTTTTTCATTATTTTGAGGAAATCTGCGCCATTCCCCACGGTTCCCGGAATACGAAGAAAATATCCGATTATCTGGTGAATTTTGCCAAAGAGCATGGCTTGCGGTACATTCAGGACGCAGCAAACAACGTGATCCTCTTTGGAAACGGCACCTGCGGCATGGAGGATCATGCCCCGGTGATTTTACAGGGGCACATGGATATGGTGTGCGAAAAGGACATGGACTGCCCTCTGGACATGGAGAAGGAGGGGCTGGATGTCACTCATGACGATAAGTTTGTGTTCGCCAAAGGCACCACCCTCGGCGGCGACGACGGCATTGCCGTTGCCTACGCTCTGGCGCTGCTGGCGGACGACGCCATTCCCCATCCGCCGCTGGAGGTTATCATCACCGTGGACGAGGAGATCGGGATGCTGGGCGCGGATGTCATCGACCTGTCCGAACTGAAAGGCCGGACGATGATCAATCTGGATTCCGAGGATGAGGGGATTTTCACCGTGTCCTGTGCCGGCGGCGCTACCGCGACCATCAGCCTGCCCGCGGAGCGGAAGGCGGTCTATGGCCCCTGCGTCCGGCTCAGTGTGGACGGCCTGCAGGGCGGCCATTCCGGCGCGGAGATCCACAAGAACCGCGCCAACGCCAACAAGGTCATGGGCGAATTCATGGATCGCATTCAGAAGCTCATGCCGCTGTGCCTGACCTCCCTGTCCGGCGGCACCAAGGACAATGCCATTCCCCGCTCCTGCCAGGCGACGCTGGTGGCTATGGGCATTCAGCTGGAGCGGATCAACGCCGTGGCGGAGGAATTGCAGGCGGAGATTCGGGAAAAATACGACGAGCCGGATGCCGTCATTCAGGCGTTTGACGTGGATGCGCTGGGCGGAAACGGCCTGTCCACACAGGCGACGGCCAAGGTCATCGGCCTGCTCTGCGCCGCGCCCAACGGGGTGCAGGCCAGAAGTAAGGATATTGAGGGCCTTGTGCAGACCAGCCTGAACATGGGGATCACCAAACTGGGAGAGCGGTTCAACGTCACTTTTTCCGTCAGAAGCTCCGTCAACAGCGAGAAGGAAGATCTTCTGGAGAAGCTGAAAGGCCTTGCCGAGTTCTTTGAAGGGAATTATTCCCAGTCCGGGGAGTATCCCGCCTGGGAATTCAGGAAGGATTCCGTCCTCCGGGACACCATGGTGCGTCTTTACCGGGAGATGTTCGGCAAGGAGCCGCAGGTGCTGGCTATCCATGCGGGGCTGGAATGCGGATTGCTTGGAGAAAAGCTGCCGGGACTGGACTGCGTGTCCATCGGCCCGCAGATGCACGACATCCACACCAGCCGGGAAAAGCTGGACATCGCGTCCACGGAACGCACGTGGAATTTCCTGCTGGAAGTTCTGAAAAACCTGTAAAAACGCAAAAATGACCCGCCATAGCGGGTCATTTTTTATGCGCTTTTGGAGAATGTACGTGTTTTTGCAATGGCTTTTCCCCGGAGAAGCCCCTTGAGCCATGCGATGTCTTGCCGCCCCAGAACCCCGAACAGGCACATCAGACACCCCAGTAAGACGGGATATGTCCCCGCCCGAAGCACCGGGGAAGCAAAACGGGAGGCGCCCCACCCGGCGGCGAGGGCAGCCGCGACGGACAGCGCCGGGACGGAGAAGGGGATCGTCTCCCCGGTGATGATGAGAAGCCTTCGCAGGCTGAGAATGAAATTCACCAGATGGGTGATAAAAAAACTGAAAAAGTAACCTTCCATTCCGTATTTCGGCAGCAAAAAATACAGAAAAAACACATCCATGGAATTGGTGATGATGTTGTAGCGGACGCATACTTTCTGCTGCCCCAGACCTTTGGTCATGGCGTCGGTGATGGCGTCGCAGTAGAGCATGGGAATCAGCAGAGCGTACAGCCGCAGCCAGCGCCCCGCTTCGGCGTTGTGGTACAGGGAATTGCACAGCCCTTCGGCCAGCAGAAATTCCAGACCGCTGAACACGATGCCGTACAGCATGGCGGTGCGCAGACTCCGCCGCACCAGATAGGAGATGCGCTGTTTGCTTCCCGCGGCGGCGCACCGGGCGAGCTCCGGGATGAGCAGCTCGGCCAGCCCGAACAGGATACAGGCGGGGAACATCAGAACGGGGAACACCATGCCGCTGACGATGCCGAAGGCCGCAAGGGGGCTGTCAATGAGGGAGTTCAGCGCCAGACGCTTGGGAACCATCAGGTTTTCCGTGGTGTTGATGCCGGATTTCAGTACGTCCGCCATGGCAAGGGGGACGGCTGCCTGTAAAAGACGGCTCCTTATGGGGATTTTCGGCCCCGGCTTTACCCGTTCGGCAAGGCGCAGCAGCATCAGGCAGCACAGCGTCAGACAGGCGCCGAAGCATCCGCCCATGACCACGCTCTGACAGGCACGTCCGGGGTCGTCTCCCGCCCAGAGGGTCAGCACGGCCATGGTCACGACCATGGAGCACAGCTGCTCTGCCGCCTCCACCGCTGCCAGCGTCCCGATGCGGTTGGCCGCGGTGAAATACCCCGTCATGACGCCGCACAGGCAGGAGACGGGAAGAAACGCGCCAAACAGCCGCAGGGAATTCACCGTGCGCACGTCCCCAATCCAGTTTTCCGCCAGCGCAGGCGCGAGAAAATAGAGCGCGGCGGCCACGGCCGTGCTGCACAGAATGCTGTACACGAAGCAGCCGGATAAGACCCATGTCACGTTTCCGGGGCGTTTTTTCCCCAGTTCCTCGGCGGTCAGGTACATGGTGGCGGTCCGCACACCGGCAATTCCGGTCACCATGGCGAGGCTTCCCACGGACATGGTCAGCTGCAAAAGTCCCACTCCGGCAGCGCCGATACGCCCGGAGATATACACCTGAAAAGAAGTTCCCACCAGCCGCAGCAGCAGGTTCACCCCTGTGAGCAGCAGAGCGGAATAGAAGATCGGCAGCTTTTTGGGCAAAGAAATCCCCCCTTGTCCACAGCATATGCGGACAGGGGGAACGGCAGAACAGGAATGGAAAATATTCCGGAATTGATAGCTTTTGACTGCAAACGGCGCTGTTTTACGCCTGCGGATTGAACTCTTTACAGTACATGGTCAGCGGGCATTCGCCGCACATGGGATTCCGGGCGGTGCAGCAGTCCCGGCCAAAGAGGACGATCCGGTGGCAGAAGTCCGAGCTTTCCTCCGGGGGGAGGATCTTGCGCAGCTGCTGCTCCACTTTTTCCGGCTCCTTGCCTGTACTCAGCCCCAGCCGCCCGCAGATGCGGATGCAATGGGTGTCGCACACGACGCTGCCCGGGACGGCGTACAGGTCGCCCAGCAACAGATTTGCGGTTTTCCGCCCCACGCCGGGCAGGCGCAGCAGCTCCTCCATGGTGCCGGGGACTTTTCCGCCGTAGTCCGTCAGCAGCATCTGACAGGCGAGGACGATATCCCGCGCCTTGTGCTTGTAAAAGCCGCAGGAGCGGACGTAGTTTTCCACATCGGCGATATCCGCCGCCGCCATGGCTTCCAGGGTGGGGTAGGCGGCAAAGAGGGCGGGGGTCACCAGATTCACACGGGCGTCGGTACACTGGGCGGAGAGCCGCACGGCGATCATCAGCTCGTAGTCCTTCGCGTAATGCAGGGCGCAGGCCGCATCGTCGTAGCGCTGTTTGAGAATATCAATGATGGCTTTTGCCTTTTCTTTTTTGTTCACGAGAATCGTTCCTTTTATCTGTTTTGCCCCAATATACCACGAAAACCGTAGTTTTGCAACAAAAAAAGACAAGCCGTTACAGTAAATCCATGGGAATCTGGGCAGTGAGGGCGGAAATTTCATAGGCCGTTCGTTCCTCCGCGCCTTCCTCGGTCAGTTTCGTGTAGACGCGGCTCTGCAATCGGCCTGTAATGCCGATCTTATCCCGGGTGTGGCACCGGGAAGCCTCCTGCGCCGTCCTGCCCCAAAGGATGCAGGGCAGATAATCCGCCCGCTGGAACGCCCTCGGCACCGCCAGCATCACATCGCAGATCTCCCGGCCAAGGGGCGTGCGGCGGTAAATTGGTTCCCGGCAGAGGAAGCCCTCCAGCACCGCGTCGTTCAGCGCTTCGCCGTCCTCGCAGGTCAGCGCCGACGCGAAGACGAAGATCATCAGGTGCCGCCGCCCGTCGGTGCGGACATTGTGGGAGCGGATCTGGCCGGTGACGGTGAGCATCCCGCCCGGGTCAATTCCGGCGGATTCCAGAAGGGAGGCTTCCGCGATGACCGGCAGGGTGTCCGCCGCCCCGGAAAGCCTCGGCACCTCCAGAAAAAACCGGTAAAACTGTTTTCCGTGGTTCTCATGGGAAAACGTGGGAGGCGCGGACAGATTTCCCCGCAGGGTGATTTGATTTGCGTTATGTTCCATAGTACCACCTCAAATTCAGATGTATGGAACATCTTATGTCCGAGCGGGAGAAAGAGAACCGGAGGAACATCTGACGCAAAAATCAGCGGCATTCGCTTTCAAATGCCGCTGAAGTTTCACATTATCCAATTCCAGACCAGCGCCGCCAGAAACGGCTGCACGAAAAACATGACGCCGAAGGTCATGCCGCAGACGAGAAACACATCCTTTGTCCGCGCCGACGGCTCCGTCCCCGGGAAAAGCTTCAGCACGACTCTGGCAAGCAGATACCCCAGAACCGTACCGACGGTGTTGGTTATAAGGTCGTTGACGTCCGTCGCCCGGAAGGTGAAAATCTGCAAAAGCTCAATGAGCAGGGAGGTGCAGAAGCCGAACAGAAGCGTGTACCCGAAGGCACTGAATTTCTTCCAGAAAAGGGGAAGAAAGAAGCCCAGCGGAACGAACAGCAGCACATTCAGCAGACTGCTTCTATAGTCCGAAAACATATGCAGAAACGGGACGAAATTGTAGTTAAAATCCAGGCGGATATAGGTTATGCAGGGAAGCCCCACCACGGCGTCCACACCGGCCAGGTATATGGCGAAAATAAGGTAGCCGACTGTGCGCCCCAAATCATGGAAATAAATCCGGTTTACGACGAGAAATAACGGAACCAGAATTACCGCCGCCACGCCGGCTTCCAGACCCATGTCAAAAAATCTGTACATCGGCAGCCTCCGTCAGAAGATGGGGTTGGTCAGCAATACGGCCAGCACACAGCAGCAGGCGTTCAGGGCAAAGCGGGTATCGGTGTAGATGTTTGCCGCCTGGGCTTCATACTCCCGGTGGTAGCTGTAAATGGCTTCCATCACGCTTCCGGCGATTTTCGGGTTGACCTTGGGGTCTTGCTTCATGTATTCCAGAAAATGGTCTTGCAGCGCCGCTTCATATTCCCGATGATCGCTCAGGGCGGTAGGGAAGGTGTCGTTGTGGGCGTAGGTGAACGCGTCGGTGGTGTAGTGGATGAGCTTGCCGAGGGTATAGTAGTCGAACAGACCGAGCTTTTCCTTCTTTTCCAGCCGGGCGGAAATGGCACGCATAAAGCGCCGGGCGTTGCGGTAGTTGTGACCCCGCAGCCACTGGCAGCGGATGGAGCCTTTCAGGTATGTAGCGGGATTGCGGTCCGGCTCAATGCACCCCAGCAGAAACGCCTTCACATACCGCTCCGGGGTGTCGCTCATGTAGTGCTGCACCAGATATTTTCCCAGACAGCGGTGACTTTTTCCGCGCATGTTGCAGCTCCTTCCTTTTGAAGTTTCCGGGAAAGTATAACACATCTCCGGGGAAAATGTGTGAACAATTCCAAAAATCGTGGATTATCACAAGGCGCTTGGAAAACGCCATGTGCTTTTTGGACAAAAGTACATGGGGATTTTCCAGAAACACGAAAAAGCAGCTCTTTGGTGTACCGTGCGAGCACCCCTTGCCTCTCCCTTTGGGAGAGGTGGCCGAGTGAAGCGAGGACGGAGAGGGGAAATAAGGCTGCAATACCCTCTCAGTCACCTACGGTGACAGCTCTCCCGGAGGGAGAGCCAAGGGGCTGCATGTGCTGGCACAAGAAATAGAGCGTATCTGTACCGATACGCTCTATTCACTGCTTTACGACTGCCCAATAAAGACGGGGCTGTCTTGTGGAAAAATTACTCGGTAACGGTGAAGGTGATGACCGTAATGGCCAGACCGTTGAAGTAAATGCTGAGGGAGTAATCGCCGGGGGCGTCGGGGGCGGTGGGAACATCCAGCTCGCCGTAGTGGTAGTCACCCGCGTACCAGATCTCTTTCCAGTCGCCGGTTGCCTCGGAAATGTACTTGGGGATGACATTGCCGTAGCCGTCCCGGATGACAAAGAGGATATCCAGCGGATCTTCGGGGACGTAGAAATTGGTAGTGCCCTGCAGGACTACAGAAATCTTGTCGCCCACGGCAAACTCACTGGTATAGGCGGCGGTGCCGATGGACTCAAAATGCCAATCCTCCGTGTCCGGCGTCTTGACCAGATGGGTGGTGATGTGATCCGCGGACAGACCGTGGTCGTCATACACGCTGGCATTGCGGATGGTCTGGGTCTTGACGTTTCCGAAAATGGAGGTGCCGTCTGCCGCCTGAATGGTGAACTGGTACTTCGCGCTGGGGATCAGGGGCGAGATAACCGCAGAGGGCTGGGTGCATTTGACCACGTTGGGCGTCGAGCTGCCGTCGATCTGGTACATCAGCAGCCAGCCGCCGGAGGGGGCGGTGCCGGTGTATTCCCAAGTCACGGCGATCTGATCCAGCGCGCTGTCATCCACGTTCATGCTCGTAATGTTGATGGGATTGGCGGTGACGCTGGTGCGGGCGGGCTGGGTCATGCCGGCGGCGGTGACCTCGATGGTGTAGGCGACCGAGGGGTCGATGTCCGTGAAGTAGACTTCGGTATTGGTGACGGTGAGCTGCTTGTCGTAGCCGTTATTGTCGCTGTAGCAGCGGACGCTCCAGCTCTCCACGACCACATCGCCGGGGGCGTCCCAGCGGACGGTCATATCGCTGCCGCTGCTGGCGGCGACGGTCAGATTTTCCGCGAGAACCAGACGGGAAGCCGTGAATTCCAGCGTATTTTCTCCGGTGAAGGTCTCCTTGGAGGCGGCGCTGGCAGGCTCCAGCGTGAAGGTGTACAGCTTACCCACGGTCAGCCCCCTGACGGTGACGGTGTGGCCGGAGAAGCTTTCGCTTTGCGTCTCCTCACCCTCGGCAGAGTAGCTTACGACCCATTCCTCCGGGTCGGCGCCGCTGACCGCGAAGTTCAGCATGACGGAGCCATCCTCGGCGCCGGTGATGGCGGAGAAGCTGGCGATCCTAGTGGAACCCTTGGTGGTGAAGATGTCGGAGGTCTGACCCACCAGCTTATGGAAGCCGCTGATATCCAGCTGGATGCGGTACAGGGAATCCGGCAGCAGGTCGGTAAAGGTTGCCTTGCCGTCCACCACGCCCCGGGTCACGGCGTTGCCGTAGTTGTCCATGCAGATGACGCTGAGCTTGGAATCGTCTACTTCGGTGTCCACGCTGACAACCAGCTGGTACTGGTCGCCCTCGATGGAAATGCTGTTGATGGTTTGCAGGTAGTATTTCTGATACGCCCAGAACAGTCCCGCGCCGATGGCAGCGAGGATCACCAGCGTGATGACGGCTGTTGCGGCCTTTTTCGCCTTCTGTCTGCGTTCCTGCTTCTTCGCTTCTTTTTGCAGGCGCTTTTCTTCCTCCGCGTCGGCAAAGGGTTCGTTGCTGTTGTCGGGCAGCGGCTCGTTGTCCTCTTCGTCCTGTGCGAAGGAGAAGCGGTCGGGGGAATCCTCCTCCGGTTCCGGCGTGACCGCCGTCTGGGGAACCTCATGGGCAATCAGCGCGTCGGCCTCGTCCATGATCTGGGAAACTTCCTCGGACATCTGGTGGGGCAGAAGATCGGCCGCGTCCGCAGGCTCCGGGAGAGTTTCATCCTGCGTATCCTCCACGATGGTTTCCTCCTGCTGGGCAGGCGCTTCGGTGGGAGCGGGGGCGGGCTGCACCGGCACCACATCCTCCGGCTTGGCTTCGATGGGGGTGTAGATGGTGATGGGGGTGTCATTGATGGAATTGCGCTGCATGTAGGCGGCCAGCGCCTTACCCAGCTCCTTCGGCTCCTGCCAGCGTTTGGCGGGGTCGGGGTCAATGGCTTTCATGACGATCTCCGCGATCTCGTAGTCGGCATTGACGGGAGAAGGAAGGGCTTCGTCCGGCGCTTTGCCCTTGAAGGGCAGGCTGCCGTCGTTGTAGAGCTGATAGAGGATCATGCCCACGGCGTAGGTGTCCGCCGTCTCGTTCAGCGTGGCCATGGCGTCGTGCAGCTCCGGGGGAGAATAGGGGCTGCGGTACTTGTCCGGCAGGGACGTGTAGCGCAGCGTGTCCAGCGGGATGAAGCCCAGATCGCCGATGCGGTAGCTTTTTTTCTCGGTCAGGAAGATGTTGGTGGGCTTCAAGTCCACGTACAGGCATCCCGCCTGACGGCAGACGGAGAGCGCGGAGCACAGGTCAAGACCAAGATTGATCGCTTCCAGATGGGTGACCGGATTGCGGCGGATGTACTTTGCCAGCGAATGCTTGTAGGGGCTGACGAGGTAGACCTCGTAGCCTAAGCGGCGGCGCTTGATGGGCACGGTCTGCCAGCCGTCGTAGGGAAGAAAGCCCTCCAGCTTGGAAAGCTTCTGCAGGAACTCCGCTTCCTTTTCCACGTCGTCGGCTACGCCCTTGAAGTAGTCCATGGCGCCCGCCATGTCCTTATAGGCGCCAGCCAGAAGCATCGCATCCATCTGCGTCTGCGCGGCTGGTACGGAAATGATTTTGACTATGTATTTTTCGTCCGAATTTTCCTTGATGGCAGGACAGCAGCGAACGCCGTCATGGCTGCTCATGGGGTTTCCCATGGCAAATCCGTCAAGCAAAGGAGAAATCAGTTCGGTTTCGGCAAGTTCAGTCAATCGTAATCGCCTCCTTTAACCTTTATATCATAAAATAAAAATCTGAAAAAAGCAACCACTTTGTAGTTGTTTTATTTGGAAAAGAGTGTTATAATGGCGCTTGATAATGGTACAGTATGTGTATTTTTGTCAGGAGGTATCATATGAGCAAGGTAATTTGTGAGATTTGCGGAACGACTTACCAGGACACAGCGGAGTGCTGCCCCATCTGCGGCTGCCCCCGGGATATGTCCGGCAATGTTTCCGAGGATGATTTTGTCATGGATCAGATGCCCGCGCTGAACAAGGGCGGGCGCTACTCGTCCGGCAAAAAGAAAAAGGAAATTTTCGATTTTGACGAGCAGAGCGACGATTTCCCGGAGCCGGAGAATGAGCCATATTCCTCTGACCCGGAGGATGACGAAGACAATTATGACGAGCAGCCCCGGGAGCATAACACCGCCGTTGTGGTGATCCTGACGGCGCTGATCGTGATCCTGCTGGCGGGAACGGCGTTCCTGTTCTTCCGGTATCTGCTGCCCAATCTGCACGGCGTGAAGGACACTGCGCCCACCGTCCAGACCGAGCAGCCCGTCCAGACGGAGGCCGCGACTACCGAACCGCGGATCCCCTGCCAGGATCTGTCTCTCCCCGGCGGCGCGGCGGAGCTTACCCAGCCCGGGTATTATTTTCTGCTGAATGTAGTCGTCATCCCGGAGAATACCACGGACGAGCTGGTGTTCACCTCCGGTGACGAGAGCGTCGCAACGGTGGATGCCAACGGCCGTATCACCGCTGTGAGCGAGGGCAAGACGGTCATCTACATCACCTGCGGCGACAAGCAGCTGACCTGCCCCGTGACCTGCCAGTTTGAAGCGGAGACGGAGCCGTCCACGGAGGCCACCGTGGCGGCCCAGACGGAAGCGACCATCCAGACCGAGCCTGTGGAGACGAAGCCTCAGGTGGAGCTGAAGCTGGACAGAACGGACATGCGTTTGCAGGTGGGCTACAGCACCCAGCTGAAGCTGGTGGACTGCGGCGACCTCAAGCCTGAGGACGTGGAGTGGAGCGTGGAGCACGCCTACATTGCCAAGGTAGAAAACGGCTATGTCACGGCGCTGCAAAGCGGAACCACGGAGATCACCGCGAAGTACGGCGACCAGACGGTCAAGTGCATCGTGCGGTGCCACAACTGAATGTAAAAATTGGGCAGTTCCATTCCGGAGCTGCCCATAATTCATTCCCCATCCACAAACGTCTTCTTGCGGAACAGGAAGGAAATGCACCAGAGACCTGCCAACCCAACGATGGTATAAATGATCCGGCTGAACAGGGAGCCGGAGCCGCCGAAGAGCCAGGCTACCAGATCAAACTGGAAAATGCCTACCAGTCCCCAGTTGACACAGCCGATGATGGACAAAATCAGCGCAAGGGTATCCATATTCTTACCTCCATTTCACATCCCGGATGCTGATAGGATATGCGCATTTTCGGATTTTATCACGAAGAAGTTGCAAAATTCCAATAGTTCCGTTATAATAAAAAAAGATGCACAGAAAGGATAATTTTGCAATGACGACATTATATGAAGGCGCTTTTGCCAAAATAAACTTAACGCTGGACGTTCTGGGAAAGCGGGCGGACGGCTACCATGATTTGCAGAGCGTGATGCAGACCATCTCCATCCGGGATGATGTGGAGATCGACGTGGGGACGGGAAAGCCGTGGCGGCTGCTGTGTTCCGTTGATGGGATTCCCACCGACGAAAAGAATCTGGCGTGGAAGGCGGCGAAGGTCTACTGCGACGCCATGGACAAAGACCCGGAGGGGCTGGAGATCCGCATCGTCAAGCGCATTCCCGCCGGGGCGGGCTTAGGCGGCGGAAGCGCCGATGCGGCTGCGGTGCTGCGGGCGCTGAACCGGCACTATGGCGACCCGTTGTCCGTTCTGGCGCTGGCGGAGCTGGGCGCACAGGTTGGCAGCGACGTTCCGTTCTGCGTGGTGGGCGGCACGGCCATGGTGGAAGGCCGGGGCGAGCGCCTGAGAAAGCTGCCGGATATGCCCGACTGCCTGTTCGTGGTCTGCAAGCCGGACTTCTCCGTGTCCACGCCAGAGCTGTATGGGAAAATCGACACCGTGGCGATTCCCCACCGCCCGGACAATCAGGCCATGGAAAGCGCCCTGCTGGCCGGGGATTTAGGGAAGCTGGCGGAGAACGTATACAACGTCTTTGACCCGGTGGTCACGTCGGAGCATCTGGAGCTGAATTATATCAAGTCCATCTGCAACAGCTACGGTGCTCTGACGGAGCAGATGACCGGTTCCGGTTCCGCGATTTTTGCCATTTTGCCGAACTTTGAGTACGCCGCCGTGGTGTGCAGTATGCTGAAAGAGAACTATCCGAACATCTATATTGCCAAACCTGTATAATTCTGGCATTTGCCGTCCATACTGGAAGTATTTCCGTATGGACGGTGTTTTTTATGAAGAAACTTTTGAAACGAATCGGTATCTGTCTGGTGCTTGCCGCGTCCGTGTGGTGCGGGTCGCTGCTGGCCGACAGGCAGAGACTGAATGACGAGCTGATCCGCTTCCACGTGGTCGCCAATTCCGACAGCGAGGAAGATCAGTCCATCAAATTGCAGGTGCGGGACGCCGTGCTAAATAGCCTGCAAAACGACCTGAACAAAATCGCCGACGTAAACGAGGCGAGGGCGTACTTACAGGCCAAGCTGCCCCAAATTCAGGCCGTCGCCAACAGCGTTCTGGAAGCGACGGGGTGCGACTGCGAGGCGGTGGTGACGCTGTGTAAGGAAGCCTTTGATACCCGCTACTATGACACCTTCACCCTGCCCGCCGGTATCTACGAAGCCCTGCGGATCACCATCGGCGAGGGAGAGGGGAATAACTGGTGGTGCGTGGCATTTCCCAGCCTGTGCCTGAGCGCGACCTCTGAGGAATTCGCGGACAAGGCGGCGGGGGCAGGCTTTCCGGACAGCCTTACCGGCGCGCTGGACGGGGAAGAAAAATACGAGGTGCGGTTTTTCCTGCTGGACGCGCTGGGAGAACTGGAAAAATTTTTATATGCAGGATGAATCCCGCTCTGTTCATGAAAGCAAATTTGTGGTATCATGGACAAAAAAGAGAAGGGGGTGGGCAAATGCTGCACCTTTTGCTTGGCACAGACTGGACGGCCAACCGGGACGAAGTTATGAAGCGGATCGCGGCGGACGTTGCCGGGAGGAGGGGGAACCGTATTCTGATGGTTCCCGAACTCATCAGCCATGAAACGGAGCGGCGGCTGTGCGCTGCTGCCGGGGACACGGCCAGCCGGTACGCCGAGGTGCTGTCCTTTACCCGGCTGGCAAGACGGGTGGCGGATTCCATGGGAAGCGCCGCAGAGGAATGTCTGGACAACGGCGGCCGGGTGGTTGCCATGGCGGCTGCGGCAAAGAACCTGTCCAGCCGGTTGAAAGCCTACGCCGCCGTGGAGACGAAGCCGGAGTTCCTTACCGGCCTTATCGACGCCGTGGACGAATTCAAGCGCTGCTGCATTTCCTCCGGTGACCTGAGCCGCGCCGCCGGGGAGACGGAGGGCAGTCTGGCGCAGAAGCTGGAAGAACTGTCGCTTCTGATGGAGAGTTACGACGCTTTGTGCAGCCGTGGCAAGCGCGACCCGAGAGACCAGATGACGTGGCTTTTGGAACAGATGGAGCAGGGGGACTTTGCCCGGGAGCATGTGTTTTACATAGACGGCTTCCCGGATTTTACCCGGCAGCATCTGGCGATTCTGGAACATCTCATTCAGGCGTCCCCCGACGTGACGGTGAGCCTGAACTGCGACCGGGAGGGTTCCCACCTTCTTGCCTTTGAAAAGGCGGGGGACACGGCGTCCCAGCTGCTTCGCTGCGCCCGCCGCGCCGGGGTGGAGGTGAAGATCGAAACCGTTCCCGGAAAGCGCCTGCCCCTTTCTCCCCTGCGGGAGGGGCTGTTTCAGAGCGTAATCAGCCGGGGGGCGGCGAGCGGGTGCTTGGACGTGTTCCGGGCGGAATCGCCGTACCTCGAGTGTATGGGCGCGGCGGAGAGGATTCGGGGGCTTTTGGCCGCCGGGTGCCGCTGCCGGGACATTACAGTGGTCTGCACCGATATGACGGTGTATCAGCCGCTGGTGAATCTGGTCTTTCACCGGCTCCATATTCCGGTGTACCAGTCCGGAACCGAGGATATTCTGCAAAAAAGCGTCATCGCCACGGTGCTGATGGCGCTGGACGCTGCCCTGAGCGGATTCGACCAGAAAAGCGTCCTGCGCTATCTCCGCTCCGCCCTGTCTCCCGTTGACCCGGATACCTGCGACCGGATCGAGAATTACGCCATCATCTGGGGCATTCGCGGGCAGAAGTGGACGCAGAGCTGGGAAAACCATCCCGATGGCCTCAGCGGCATGTGGACGGAGGAAGACCAACATCGTCTGGAAGAACTGAACACGGCGCGGGAACTGGCAATCGCGCCGCTGACGCGGCTTTGGCAGGGCTTCCGGGACGCTTCCGACCTGCGGGGACAGATTCTGGCGCTGTATGGCTTTTTGGAAGACATTTCTTTGGAAATGCGGCTCTCCCGCATGGCGCAGGAGCTGGATGCCGCCGGGGACAACCGGGCCGCGCAGATTTTGAACCAGCTGTGGGAAATCCTTCTGGGTGCGCTGGAGCAGATGTACGACATGCTGGGGGACACCCATTGGGAGGGGGAGCAGTTTATCCGCCTTTTCCGGCTGCTGCTGAGCCAGTACGACGTGGGAACCATCCCACCGGTGCTGGACGCGGTGCAGGTCGGCCCCGTGTCCGCCATGCGCTGCCATCAGGAAAAGCATTTGATCGTGCTGGGGGCGGAGGAAGGCAAGCTCCCCGGCTACTCCGGCTCTGCCGGTGTCCTGACCGATCAGGAGCGCGTCACCCTCCGGGAGCTGGGCGTGCCCCTCACCGGCGGCGCGATGGAGGGCGTGCAGGCGGAGTTCGCGGAAATTTACGGCTGCTTCTGCGGCGCCATGGCGTCGGTGAGCGTGTTCTGCTCCGGCGACCAGCCGTCCTTTGTCTACCGCCGCCTGTGCGAGCTTGCGGGCGGGGAACAGCAGGTGAAAAACACATTGGGTTTTGCCCCGGCGGATGGACTGGAAGCGGGGGCGTACCTCGCCCGGTGGGACGCCGGGGACGCTGCCGGACGTTTGAATGTCCGGGATACATATCTGGAAACCTGCCGCCGGCGGGATTACCGCTTCGGAAAGGTGGAGCGGAAAACCATTGGCAAACTCTACGGCTCGACGCTGAATCTTTCCGCCTCTCAGATCGACCGGCAGGCGGAATGCCGCCTGTCTTATTTCCTCAAGTACGGCCTTCGGGTGCAGGAGCGGAAGGAAGCCGCCATCGACCCGGCGGAATTCGGAACCTATGTCCATGCGGTGCTGGAAAATTCCGCCCGCCGCATTCGGGAACTGGGCGGATTCCACAGGGTTTCTCTGGAAGAAACGCTGGAAATCGCCCATGGCTTCAGCGAGGAATACGCCCGGGAGCATTTCAGCCAGATCGAGTCGGAGCGGGTGACGTACCTGTTCCGCCGCCATATTCAGGAGCTGGACATGGTGGTTCGGGAGCTGTGGCAGGAGCTGAGCGAGGCGGCGTTTGCCCCGGCGGGCTTTGAGGTCGGCTTCGGCGACGGGGAGGGTCTGCCGCCCATCCCGATTCCGGGCGGCGGCATGAACGCAGTCCTGCGGGGCTTTATCGACCGGGTGGACATCTGGGACAACGGCGCCAGCCGCTATTACCGGGTAGTGGACTACAAAACCGGGAAAAAGGATTTTGACTACTGCGACGTGTTCAACGGCGTGGGGCTGCAAATGCTGCTGTACATGTTCGCCCTGAAAAGCAGCGGAAGCGATATGCTGGGCGACCGCCCGGTAGCCGCCGGTGTGCAGTATTTCCCTGCCCGTGCGCCCTATCTGACCTCCGACGGCAAGCTGACCGCCGAGGAAGCGGAGCAGGAGCGAATCTCCAAGTGGAAGCGAAAGGGACTGCTTCTGAACGATGAAGATGTCTTACAGGCGATGGAGCCGGGAGACGCGCCCAAGCGGATGTGTTACAGCGTGAAAAAGGACGGCACCATTTCCGGCGATCTTGCCGACCGCCAGCAGCTGAAGCTGTTGGAAGGGTACGTGTTCCGGATACTGTCCAGACTGGTGGAGGACATCGTTTCCGGCAATGTGGAGCCAAACCCCTACACCCGCGGTAGCACCCACGACGCCTGCCGGTTCTGCCCCTACGGCCCGGTCTGCCACCCGGCGGCCGTGGAGGGGCGGCGCAGCTATAAGATGATGGACGCTCAGCGGTTCTGGGAGGAAATCGGAAAGGAGATGGGAGATCATGGCGGATAAACTGACACCGCAACAGGAGATGGCCGTGACCAGCCGGGGCGGCAAGCTGCTGGTTTCCGCAGCTGCCGGTTCCGGCAAGACCAAGGTGCTGGTTGACCGGCTGCTGGGCTTTCTGACCCAGACGCATGACCCGGCCAACTTGGACGAGTTTCTCATCATCACCTACACCAAGGCCGCAGCGTCGGAGCTTCGGGGGAAAATCGCCAAAAAGCTGACGGAGGAAATTGCCCAACGGCCGGAAGAAACGCATTTGCAGCGGCAGATGCAGCGGCTATTTCTGACGAAAATCTCCACGGTTCACGGCTTTTGCTCCGATCTGCTTCGGGAATATGCCTATAAACTGGACATTGCGGCGGATTTCCGGGTGGCGGATGAAAACGAATGCCGGGAGATTCGGGAGACGGTGCTGGAAGGTTTGCTTGACCGCGCCTATGAAACGGCGGGGGATGACCCGGACTTCCGGGCGTTTGTGGACACGCAGGGCGTGGGGCGGTCGGACCGGCAGGTGCCGGAGATCATCGAAAAGGTCTACGACAGTGCCCACTGCCACCTGAACCCGGAGGCATGGCTGGACAAATGCCTGACCGACGCGGATGCTGAGGGCATCGGCGACGTGGGGGAGACGGTGTGGGGGCAATATCTGATTCGGAATTTGCAGGAATATCTGGACTGTCAGATCGCGGTGCTTCGGCAGTGCGCAGAAAGCGCCGACAACTGCCCCGGTCTGGAAAAGCCCGCCGTTACCCTGAGAGACGCCATGTACCAGTTGGAGCAGCTTCGCGCCTGCACGATCTGGGATGATATCGTGGCAAAACGGGAGCTCCGTTTCGGGTCGCTTCGGTTTCCCACCAAAGACAACCCTGACCCGGAGCTGACGGATCGGATCAAGGCCGCATGGTCGGCCTGCAAGGAGGGGCTGAAAAAGAAGCTGTCGGGCTTTTCCAACGATTCCGGACAGGTGCTGACCGACCTGCACCAGACAGCTGCCGCCCAGCGGGGGCTGGTGGCGCTGGTAAGGCAGTTCGACCGGGATTACACCGCGGCCAAACGCAGCCGCCGGGTGCTGGATTTTGGAGATTTGGAGCACAAAACGCTGGATCTGCTGCTGGGAAAATCCCGAAGCCAGCCCACAGCCGCCGCGCGGGAGATCGGGCGGCGTTACCGGGAGATCATGGTGGACGAGTATCAGGACTCCAATGGCGTGCAGGACGCGATTTTCGACGCCCTGACCCGGGAGAAGCAGAACTGCTTCATGGTCGGCGACGTGAAGCAGTCCATCTACCAGTTCCGTCTGGCCGACCCGGGGATTTTTCTGGAAAAGTATGAAAAATACGCCCCGGCTCAGCAGGCAGAGCCGGGGCAGGGGAGAAAAATTCTCCTGAGCCACAATTTCCGTTCCGGCGCAGAGGTCATCGACGCGGTGAACGACGTGTTCCACACCTGTATGCGCCCCAAGGTCGGCGGGCTGACCTACGGGGAAGCGGAGGAACTCCGGGAGGGAATTCCCCACACGCCGCTGGAAGCCGCCGTGGAGCTTCACGTGATCGAGACCCGGGACGACCAGTATCAGGAGGAAGCGGCCTTTGTGGCGGAGCGAATCGTCCGGATGCTGCGGGAGGGAACGCCGGTGCGGGATGGCGACAGCCTGCGGCCGGTTTGCCCGGAGGACATTGTGATTCTGCTTCGTTCTCCCGGCAGCGGCGGCGGGTATTTCCAGAAGGCGCTGGAAGCCCAGGGCATTCGCTGTGCGTCGGGCGGCGGCACAGACTTGCTGCAAACCGAGGAGATCGGCACCTTGCGCTCGTTCCTGCAAATCATCTGGAACCCCCGGCAGGACATTCCGCTGGTCAGCACACTGGCAAGCCCCATTTTCGGCTTTACCGCCGACGAGCTGGCGGAAATCCGAAGCGCGAGGAAAAAGGGCGCGTTCTATGACGCACTGCTGCTCAGCGACAGCCCGAAGGTCAAAACGTTCCTGAACACGCTGGACAGGCTGCGCCGGGAGGCCAGAATGAACCCCCTGACCGCACTGCTGGAAAACTGCTTCGCCCTGACCAGACTGGACAGCGTTTACGCCGCCATGCCCGGCGGGGAGGCGAAAACCGCAAATATCCAGACGTTTTATCAGCTTGCGGCGGATTTTGAAAACGGAAATCTGAAGGATTTGGGGCAGTTTCTGGATTTTTTGGACGCAATGGAGGAAAAAGGGCTGATTTCAGCGGCTTCGTCTCCTGCCGGATGCGTGACCATTATGAGTATCCACAAGTCCAAGGGACTGGAATTTCCGGTGGTGTTCCTCAGCAACCTTTCCAGGAGGTTCAACACGGAGAGCCAGTGCGCCCAGATCCTCTGCGACAGGGATCTGGGAATGGGACTTTCCGTGGCGGACAGCGAAAATCGCGTGCGCTATTCCTCTATCGCAAAGCGTGCCATTGCCGCGAAAATGGCGGCGGAGAGCCTGTCGGAGGAACTGCGGGTGCTGTATGTCGCCATGACCCGGGCACGGGATCGTCTGATCATGACCTACGCAGAGAAAAATCCCGGAAAGATAATTCAGAATATCGCCCTTCGGCAGGATTTTGACGGGGGAGAGCTGCTGTGCCGGGAGGCGGCGCGTCCCGGACAGTGGGTCTTGCTGGCGGCAGTGCGCCATACGGAGGCGGGAGCGCTTCACGCGCTGGGCGGCCGACCCGGCGAGACAAAGCTGGGAGATCACCCATGGGTGATTCGCATTTCTGATGCCCCGGAATCGGAAGACGCCGTTGGAAAAGAGATGGACACCCGCCCCGCAATGCCCGACGGTGTGGAGCAGGCGCTGCAGGAAGCGTTGTCCTTCCAATATGCCTACGATGCGGCGACCCGCGCACCCTCCAAGCAGACGGCGACCAACCGCAAAGGCCGCGCCAAGGACGAGGAAGCGGCGGAGGATACGCAGGAGCCGAAATTCCCCACCCGGGATTTCCGGCGCCCGTCCTTCCTCACAGAAAGCCGCGGCGGCAAGGCCTACGGCAGCGCCATCCATGCGGTTCTGCAATACCTGCGCTACGAAAACTGCGGCAGTGAGGATGATGTAAAAGCGGAAATTGCCCGGCTGGTTTCTCAGAAATTCATCACCGAGGAACAGGGAAAATTGGCGGACAGCGGGAAAATCGCGGCGTTTTTCGATACGGAAATCGGCCGGAAGCTCCGCACCGGATGCCCCTGCCTGCGGGAATTCAAGTTCTCCATCCTCGACGACGGCAGCCATTACGGCGACGGCCTGGAAGGGGAGCAGGTGCTTCTGCAGGGCGTTGTGGACTGCGCGCTGCTGGAAAAGGACGGCATTGTTGTGCTGGACTTCAAAACCGATCATGTAACGGAAAGCACGGTAGCCGCAGCGGCAGAGCGCTACCGGCTCCAGGTGCAGACCTACGCTGAAGCACTGAGCCGCATTTATGAAATGCCGGTCAAGGCAAAATACCTCTATTTCTTCCAGCTGGGAAGATTTGTGGAAGTATAAAAAATTTACGGGCGCCCGGAATTCCGGGCGCCCGTTTGCCGTCAGCGGCAGTTCATTGGGAATCTCTAAACAAATCGTCTTCGGCTGGGCAGCGAATCTTTTTTCCTATCCGTGCGGTTTCAAAAGCGGGAAATACATACAGTATTCCTCCGCTTTTGGAACCTTCGGCTAGGAAAAAATCTCTCGCTGCCAGCTCTCGCCGATTTATTTAGAGCTTCCCTTGTTCTGAGACTGGTTCTCGCTGCGGTTCTCAGTACGGTTCTCTTTCTCGTTCTTATTCTGGTTGCTGTTCTGATTTCTGTTCTGGTTCTGGTTATTCATACTTTTCTTCCTCCAGTGCTAAAATCTGTCTCGCGGTTTTGCCGCTGACATAGCTTGCCCGGAAATTCAGGATTTATCCTTCGCTTTGAAAATCAGGCTGGCGATCAGTCCCGACAGAATGGCGGCGGTGATGCCTCCGGCGGAGGCTTTCAGCCCTCCGGTGAAAATGCCGAGGAAACCGTCTTCCTGCACCACCTCCTTGACGCCCTTGGCAAGGGTGTTGCCGAAGCCAGTCAGGGGGACAGACGCGCCCGCTCCGGCAAATTCCGCAAGGGGCTGATATATCCCCACCGCGCCCAGAAGCACGCCGATGACCACATAGCTCACCAGAATCCGCGCCGGGGTCAGCTTGGTCTTGTCAATGAGGATCTGGCCGATGAGACACAGCAAGCCGCCGACCAGAAAGGCTTTTACATAATCCATATTACGTTCCTCCCGCAATGCACACTGCGTGACAGACCCCGGGTATGGGAAGCCCCTGCTGGGTGGAGGTGGGGGAGAGCAGTGCGCCCGTGCCGCAAAACAGTATTTTTTTCAGTTTTCCCCCGTTCAGCTGCCCCAGAAGATAGCCGCACAGGGTAATGGCGCTGCACCCGCAGCCGGAGCCGCCGGCGTGAACGTCCTGTTTGTCGTTGTCGAAGACCATCGTTCCGCAGTCCGTCAGCTTTCCGCCCAGAGAGACGCCGTCCCGACGGGCAAGCTCCAGAAGCATTTCCTTGCCCAGCTGCCCAAGGTCGCCGGTGACGATGAGGTCAAAATCCTCAGGGGCGGTCTTCATGTCGTCAAAATGGGCTTTGATGGTGGCATAGGCGGCGGGAGCCATGGCCGCGCCCATGTTGTTTGCATCCTTGATGCCAAGGTCGGTAACGGTGCCGATGGTGCAGCCGGTGATTCGGGGGCCATGGCCGTCACGGCGCACCAGTGCAGCCCCGGAACCGGTAACCGTCCATTGGGCGGTGGGGGTTCGCTGCCCGCCGTAGCCCAAAGGAAAGCGGTACTGCCGCTCGGAGGACGCAAAATGGGAAGAGGTCATGGCCACCGCGTTATCCGCGAAGCCGCCGCCCACCGCCATGGAGGACAGCAGCAGACTTTCCGCCATGGTGGAACAGGCGCCGTACAGCCCGAGGTGGGGAATTCCCAGATTGCGAAGGGTGAAGGACGAGCCGATGCACTGGTTCAGAAGGTCGCCGGAGAAAACAAGGTCGAAGTCCTCCAGCTTCATGTTTGCCTTTTCGGCCAGCTTCCCGAGAGCCAGCTTCTGCATCTGTTTTTCGCCCTGTTCCCATGTTTTCTGCCCGAAATAGGTATCCTGAGATTTGATGTCGAAGGTATGGGCAAGAGGACCTTCGGACTCCTTTTTCCCGGCCACGCTTGCCCAGTGGGTAATGACCGGTGGATCAGACAGAAGGAAGCTCTGCCGTCCCCGTTTCTGATTTGCCATAAAAACACCTGCTTTTCGTTTTTCTGTGGAACCGAGGTGTTTCTAGTATGTGTCGTGCTTGCTTTTGTGATTCAATCTGATAAAAAACCCAGACGCCAAATTCGACGTCTGGGAAATTATTACAGAAGATGTCACACCATTCGCCGGGCACCGTAGTAGTGCTGCGCCCAGTAACCGCTGGTGAGGTCGGAATAGGAGACCGTGGAGCGGGAATTGGGGGAATGGATGAACTGGCCGCCGCCAACGTAAATGCCTACATGGGAAATGCCGCTGGCATATGTACCGGCAAAGAAAACGATGTCGCCGGGCTGCAGGCTGCCTTTTTCAACGTAAGTACCCTGATTGTACTGATCGGCGGGGGTGCGGTAGGGGGAGAAGCCCAGCTGCTTGAGGACGTAGTACACGAAACCGGAGCAGTCAAAGCCGCTGGGAGAAGCGCCGCCGTAAACGTAGGGGATGCCCAGATACTTCTGAGCTTCCGCCACGATGTCGGAACCGGCGGCAGAAGGAGCCGTGTCAGCGGCAGGTGCGGAACTGACGGAAGAAGAGTCCGAAGAAGAATCCGCAGAGGCGGAGCTTCCCACGGACACGGTGCCGTTCAGCGCAGCGGCGCTGGGGGCAACGCCGGTGGACTTGCCGAGACGATAGAATTTGGGGCTGTTGGGAGAAGCCTGATTTTCGTAGGGAATTTCCGTCAGGCTCAGGTAGTCGCTGCGGATGTAGCAGATGCTGCCATTGTAGATGACCTTGTACCAGCCGTTGTTCAGGCCGAGAATGTAGCATTTCTCGCCGCTGGAAGCGACGGCCACTTTCCCGTAGGTAGTGGAGGGGCCGGAACGCAGGTTGACGCCGCTTCCGGAAACCTCGCCGTAGCCAAGCTCGGCGTTTTCACGGGTAAGTACATTCAGGTAGTCCTGGTGCATGTAGCCGATTTGCAGATTGTAATTGACCTTGTACCACTCGCCGCTCTTGCTGATGACCACTACGCAGTCATTGCGGGGGGCATAGACAAGGGTTGCGGAATTTGCGTCGGGTTCGCTGCGGAGCCGCAGGGAGCTTGCATTGACAAAGCCGATGCCGTACATGGTTTCTTCTGCGGCGAACGCGGTGATGGACATGGCGCCGATAGACAGCACCAGCGCCAGCACCATGCTGAGGATTCTTTTGATCTTCATACTTTTGCCTCCGTCTTTGGTAGGCAGCCTAAGCTAGGGAAGCTCTGATTCAGTCGGCGAGAGCTGACAGCGAGAGATTTTTCACCAGATGAAGGTATTAAAAGTGGAGGAATACTTTGTGTATTTCCCGCTTTTAATACCGCACAGCTGGGGAAAAAGACCTGCTGCTCAGCCGAAGACGATTGATTCAGAGATTCCCTCGGACTGCGGGGAATTCTAGAGAATTATTTACCGGCCAGCGCGCGTTCCAGCCAGACACAGCCAAAGTCAAGGGCGGTGTACAGGCCGTCTTTCTCGCTCTTTTTCACGATCCGGTCGCGGCTTCTGGCGGTGGGGTCGGTCAGCTGGAGCTGCACGGAAACCCGGGTGGCAACGTCCAGATCGTTCACTTTTTTGGTCTCGAGAACCTGAAGCATAACGATGTGACTGTCAGCCATGGAGCCGTAGTAAATCAAGTTGTCTTTCCGCATCAGCGGATGTCCTTTATACATCAGAACTGCATTTTCATCAGCCATCAAAGGTACCTCCTATGCAAAATGTAATCAGATTGTAACACACTGTAATGAGAATGTCAAGCTTTTTGTTGGAAACGGTCGGGAAACGACCCTCGTTAACATAACTTTTCCTGAAAAAAGGTTGAAAAACGGAAAGACGGAGGAAGAAAGTATGAGATTGTCAAGGTGCATGTCGGCCGCATTTGTTTGCATATTTCAGGGGAAGCTCTGATTAAATCGACGAGAGCTGGCGGCAGAAGATTTTGGCTCAGCCGAAAGTTCTGAAAGCGGCGAAATACTTTGTGTATTTCCCGCTTTCAGAACTGCGCGGATGGGGCAAAAGATTCGCCGCCAGCCGAAGGCGATTTATTCAGAGGTTCCCCAAGCTCGCGGCCAAAAAGCAAGGGGCTTTTGCCTTGGCAAAAGCCCCTTGGCTGGGTCAGGTTATTGGGCTTCCTTCTCGAAGAGGTACTCGCGCACCAGCACCTGCATCAGCTCGTCCCGGTCGATCTTGCAGATCATACTCCGGGCGTTGTTGTAGTTGGTGATATAGGTGGGGTCTTCGGTCAGCAGGTAGCCGACGATCTGGTTGACGGGGTTGTAGCCTTTTTCGGTGAGGGCTTCATACACATTCCGGAGAATACGGCGCATATTCTCTTTGTCATCGCTGGGGACGGTGAATTTTACAGTGTCCTTATCCGTCATGGTTTCAGCCTCCTTTTATATTTGTACTATTGTCATTATAACCGAATTCTTTCGGGCTGTAAAGCCCTGAAATCGGAAATTTTTGTGAATCTTTGCAGAATTTTTGCCGAAGTACCAAATTATCGCAGAGCAGCGTCCAGCTTTTCCTTCAGCGCGGCCAGAACCTTGGTCACGACGGCTTCGGAGTCCGTATCGGTGAGGGTACGGTCGTCCGCCCGCAGCTCCAGAGAGAAGGCCATGCTCTTCTTGCCATCGGGAACGCCGGGGCCGCGGTAGATGTCGAACAGCTTCACATCCCGCAGCAGCTTTCCGGCAGCGGCGGTGATGACGGCTTCCGCCTGCGCGACGGTGACGTCCTCAGAGCAGACAAGGCTCAGGTCACGGGACACGGTGGGATACTTGGGCAGGGGGGTATAGGTGGCGTCGGGCAGCTGCATCTCAAACAGCTTGGTGAAGTCGATCTCGGCGCAGTAGACGTCGGTGTCGATGCCGTAGTTCGCGGCCGCCAGAGGATGCACCTGACCCATCACGCCCACGTCCACGCCGTCGATGCTCACCTTGGCGCAGCGGCCGGGATGGTAGCTGGGGTTGTCCTTCACGGCGGTGTATTCCGCTTTCTTCAGCCGCAGACCGGTGAAGATGGCTTCCAGCTCGCCCTTCAGGGTGAAGAAGGTCTCGCCGGCGCCGTAGGTGCCGAGAACCAGCATCTTCGGCTCCTCGGGCAGAGGCTGACCGGCTACGGGCAGGTAGATCTTTGCCAGCTCGTAGAGCTTCACGGCCTTGTTATGGTAGGCGTTGTTCCGGGAGAGGATTTCCAGCATGGAGGGCAGGGCGATGGTGCGCATGATGGAGGTGTCCTCGCCCAGAGGATTCTGGATGCGCAGAGCGTTGCGCAGGGGAGAATCGGCGGGCAGCCGGATCTGGTCGAAAACGGTGGGGGAGACGAAGGAATAGGTGATGATCTCACTGTACCCCATGGCGCGGCACAGGGTCCCGGCCTTGGCTTCCAGCTTCATCACGGGGGAATAGCCGCCCTGGGTAGAGGTCTTGAAGGCGGTGGTGGGAATCTCGTTGTAGCCGTAGGAACGGCCCACTTCCTCAGCGATATCCGCCATCAGGTTCAGGTCGGGACGGAAGGAGGGAACGAGAATGGTGTCGCCCTCCACGGGAATTTCCAGCCGGTTCAGGTACTTGACCATATCTTCCTTGGAAATGTCGGTGCCCAGCAGCCGGTTGATCTTCTCCGGCTCCAGCGGCAGCGTTTTTTCCTCGGGGACGTAGTTGATCACATCAATGGTGCCGTTCAGCACATCGCCGCAGCCCAGCATCTCCACAAGCTCGCAGGCACGCTGCACGGCAGGGACGGTCATCATGGGGTCAAGGCGCTTTTCAAATTTGCCGGAGGCTTCGGTGCGCATACCCAGCGCCAGAGCGGTCTGGCGGATGGAGGTGCCGTCGAAGTTGGCGGACTCGAAGACTACCATGGCGGTATCGTCCTTGATTTCGGAGTTTTCGCCGCCCATGATACCCGCAAGGCCGATGGGCTTGTTCTCATCGGCGATGACCAGCATACCGGCTTTCAGGTTGCGCACATTGCCGTCCAGCGTGGTCAGGGTCTCGCCGTCCTCGGCTTCCCGCACCACGATCTTGCCGGAGGAAACATAGCGGTAATCAAAGGCGTGCATGGGCTGGCCGTACTCCAGCATGACGTAGTTGGTGATGTCCACGACGTTGTTGATGGGACGCACGCCGTTGGCGCGCAGACGGCGGCGCAGCCACTTGGGGGAGGGGGCAATCTTTACGTTGGCAACCATCCGGGAGGTGTAGCGGTTGCACAGCTTCGTTGCGGGGACGTCCACGTCCAGATGGTCGTAAATATCCCCGGCGTCGGAGCCGTGAACCACAGGCTCGTGGTGACGCATGGACTTGCCGAAGGCGGCGGCAGCTTCCCGGGCAAGGCCGATGATGCTGTAGCAGTCGGGGCGGTTGTTGGTGATCTCAAAATCCACAACGGTGTCGTCGTTGCCGATGACGAGGTTGATGTCCTCGCCAACCGTGCAGTCCTCGTCGTTGAGAATCCAGATGCCGTCGGCGAACACGCCGGGCAGGTCGTTCTGGGTCAGACCCAGCTCGGCGAAGGAGCAGAGCATACCGCACGACACTTCGCCCCGGAGCTTGCCCTTGGTGATGTGAACGCCGCCGGGGAGCCATGAGTTATGCAGTGCCGCGGGAACCAGATCGCCCTCGTGGACGTTCTGTGCGCCGGTGACGATCTGCACGGGGGCGTCGCCGCCCACGTCCACCTGACAGATCCACATATGATCGGAGTTGGGATGGCGCACCATGGACAGAACCTTGCCCACGACCACGTTTTTGATCTCCGCGTCCAGCCGCTCCCAGGTTTCCACCTTCTGACCGAAGACGGTCAGGGTTTCCACGAATTCCTTATCGGAGACGTTAGACAGGTCTACGAATTCCTCGTTCAGCCATTTTCTGTTGAGTTTCATTGTTTTTCCCTCCTTAGAACTGGTTCAGGAACCGGATGTCGTTGTCGAAAATCAGTCTCAGGTCGTTGATCTTCATGCGGCCCATGGCCATACGCTCCAGACCCATGCCGAAGGCAAAGCCGGAATATTTTTCGGGGTCGATGCCGCAGTTCTCCAGAACCTTGGGGTGTACCATACCCGCGCCCAGCAGCTCGATCCAGCCCTCGCCGTGGCAGGTGGAGCAGACCTGACCGTCGATCTCGCCGGTGCCGTGGCACTTGTGGCACTGCATGTCCATTTCACAGCTCGGCTCGGTGAAGGGAAAGTGATGGGGACGGAACCGCATCACGGCGTCCTCACCGTAGATCTTCCGCATGATGGTGGTCAGTGCGCCCTTCAGGTCGCCCATGGTAATGTTCTCCGCCACCACCAGACCCTCGATCTGATGGAACATGGGAGAGTGGGTAGCGTCTGCCTCGTCCTTGCGGAACACGCGGCCGGGAGCCAGCATGCACAGCGGGGGCTTGTGCTTTTCCATATAGCGGATCTGCATGGGGCTGGTCTGGGTGCGGAGCAGGACGCTGTCGTCATCGGTGAAGTAGAAGGTATCGGAGCGGTCGCGGGAGGGGTGGCCTTCCTCAATGTTCAGGCGGGTGAAGTTGTAGTCCGCCAGCTCCACCTCGGGGCCGTCCACCACCTGATAGCCCAGACCTACAAAGATGTCCTTGATGGTTTGCAGCACCTGATTCATGGGGTGCTGATGGCCGATGGACACGGCCTTGCCGGGGATGGTCACGTCGATGGCCTCAGAAGCCAGCTTGGCTTCCAGCGCGGCGGCGTGGATGTCGGCCTTCCGCTTTTCCAGCTCCTGCTCGATGCTTGCCCGGACGGAATTCGCCAGCTGACCCATGACGGGACGCTCCTCAGCGGAGAGCTTGCCCATCTGCTTTAAGACGGCGGTCAGCTCGCCCTTCTTGCCCAGCAGCTTGACGCGAAGCTCTTCCAGAGCCGCCGGGGTGGCGGCAGCTTCCAGCGCTGTCAGGGCATTGGCTTTGATTTGCTCTAACTGTTCTTTCATGTTCATTCCTCCTGAAAGGTCTAGGGAACCTCTGAATAAATCGTCTTTGGCTGAGCAGCGGATCTTTTGCCCCCAGCCTGCGGTATGAAAAATGGGAAATACATACAGTATTCCCGCATTTTCCATACCTTGCCTGGAGACAAAATCTCTCGCTGTCAGCTCTCGCCGATTTAATCAGAGCTTCCTTTACTACAAAAAAATAGACCCTTCATCCCACAATCGGGACGAAAGGCATTCCTTCCGCGGTACCACCCGCAATTCGCCGAAACGGCGCGCTTTTCGGATGCAGACACATCCAAGACCGTTAACGCAGTCATGCGGCCAACTCTACTTTTCGTTCAAGCGGCAGCTCCCGGGAGAAAGCCCGGCATTGCACGCAAGCGGATCTCACCATCCCGCTCTCTCTGACAGCGCAAACCAACACAAGGCAGCCCATTCAACGCTTTTTCCGTATCGCCCTCATATTAGCATATACGGCTAAAATATGCAAGCATTTTTTTCACGGAACCCGCCCAAAACGGGAAATCTCTTGACGAAGGCGCGGGGGAGTGATATGGTTGGAGTATCGAAAAAACAAAGGAGTGCATTGCCATGAAATATGAATCCGTACAGCAGGCGCGAGAAGCCCTCAAGAAGCTGGAACAGACCCAGGCAGCGTATAACCACGCCTTGGGCGTGCTGTATCTGGACGCCACCACCGCCGCGCCCAGCGACACATGGGAGGGGCGGGGCAAGACCATGGAGGTCATGTCTCAGATCACCTATGATCTGCTGGTGAACGATGAGAATGACGAGCTTCTTTCCTATCTGGAAGCCCACGCCGATGAGCTGGATGCCCAGACAAAGCGGGAGGTAGAGGTTCTGCGCAAAAGCTACGACCAGATTCACCGTATCCCGGCGGAGGAATACGTCGCCTATTCCGTGCTGATCAACGACGCCGAGAGCGTATGGCACAAGGCGAAGCCGGAGGACGATTTTGCCGCATTTGCCCCGTATCTGGAAAAGATCGTGGACTATAACCGGAAATTCGCGGGGTATTACCATCCGGAAATGGCGCCCTACGACGCGCTGCTGAACGAATACGAGGAAGGGATGAACGTCGAGACGCTGGACGCCTTCTTCGCTCAGCTCCGGCAGACCATCGTCCCCCTGATCGAGAAGATCCGGGCGACGAAGCAGATCGACGACGCTTTCCTGTACCGCCATTATCCTGTGGAGATTCAGAGAAAGCTCTCCGATTATCTCATGGAGGTCATGGGCATTGACCGCACCCACTGCGGCATTGCCGAGACGGAGCATCCCTTCACCACCAATTTCAACAACAAGGATGTGCGCATCACCACCCATTATTTTGAGGACAATCTGGTTTCCTCCATGTTCTCCGTCATTCACGAAGGCGGCCACGCCCTGTATGAGCTGGGGGCGGACGACTGCTACAATTACACCGCCCTCGCCGGCGGCGTGTCCATGGGCATTCACGAGAGCCAGAGCCGGTTCTATGAGAACATCATCGGCAGAAGTCCCGCCTATGTCCACGCGGTTTTCCCGAAGCTGAAGGAGCTGTTCCCGGAGCAGCTGGCCGATGTGGACGAGAATATGTTCTACCGCGCCATCAACAAGGCAGAGCCGTCTCTCATCCGGACGGAAGCCGACGAACTGACCTACTGCCTGCACATCATGGTGCGCTACGAAATTGAAAAGCAGCTGATTGGCGGGACGCTGGCAGTCAAAGACGTTCCTGCGGAACGGAAGCGGCTGTATAAAAAGTATCTGGGCGTGGACGTTCCCAGCGACCGGGAGGGCTGCCTTCAGGACAGCCATTGGAGCGGCGGCAGCATCGGCTACTTCCCCTCCTATGCCCTTGGCAGCGCCTACGGCGCACAGATGCTGCACAAAATGCAGGAGGAAATCGGCGACATCTGGGCGGACGTGGCAAAGGGTGACCTGAGCAAGGTCACGGACTGGCTGAGAAGCCATATCCACCGCTATGCCAGCTTCAAGAAGCCCGGCGAGCTGTTTGAATCCGTGTGCGGCAAGTTCGACGCAAAGTATTATACCGACTACCTGACGGAAAAGTACACGAAGCTGTACGGCCTGTAAGACCATGATAAGACGGCTGAATCACGAGTTGGTTTTGTCCCTCCTGCCTGACCGGAATCCTTGGGGGCACAAGGGGAATTTCGGCAAGCTCCTGCTGCTGTGCGGCAGCCGGGGGTATACGGGGGCGGCGTTTTTCGCCGCCATGGGCGCTCTGCGCTCAGGCGCGGGACTGGTGTTTCTTGGCGTGCCTGAGAGCATCTACGGCATTGAAGCGGTGAAACTCAATGAGCCGGTGATTTTTCCCCTGCCCGACGCGGGCGGCAGGCTCAGCGCCGATGCCGTGCCGGAAATTCTTACACGGTTTCCTCAAATGGACGCCGTGCTGGTCGGCCCCGGTCTTGGGCAGTCCGAGGGAACGCTGGCGGTGGTCAGGGCGGTGCTGGAAAAAGCGGAATGCCCGGTGGTCGTGGATGCAGACGGCATAAATGTTTTGTCCGCGCATAGAGATTTACTGCGCGGAAGGAAATCACCCACCATTCTGACGCCCCACGACGGAGAGTTTGCCCGTCTGGGCGGCGTCATCGGGGAAGACCGCATGTCTGCGGCTGCTGCCCTTGCCGAAGAACTGGGATGCGTTGCCCTGCTGAAGGGTCACGAGACCTGCATCACCGACGGCACGGACGGCTATCTTAACCCCACCGGGAATCCCGGCATGGCCGTCGGGGGCAGCGGGGACGTGCTGGCGGGTGTCATTACGGCGCTGCTGGGGGCAGGATTGCCGCCGCTGGAAGCCGCCGCCTGCGGGGCGTGGCTCCACGGCGCGGCGGGGGACCGGTGCGCGGCGGAGCTGGGGCAGTACGGAATGCTGCCCACGGACATGCTCAGCGCCCTTCCGCGACTTATGAAATAAGGCGGGGTTTCTTTGAAAAAAATCGCGGCGGCCATGGTGGTGCTTGTATTTCTCACCGGGTGTTCCGGCGGGTCAAAGGAGATGCAGCGGGGGCTTGACCTCCGATCGGAACTGCTGAAGGCTTCCGAATGCCGTTTTTCCTGCGAAATTACGGCGGACTACTCAGACAAAGTGTACACCTTTTCCATGGACTGCCAGTGTGATTCTCAGGGTGATCTGACCTTCGCCGTCACCGCGCCTGAGACCATCACGGGCATCACCGGCAAGGTATCCGACGCCGGGGGAAAGCTGACCTTTGACGACACGGCGCTGCAATTCGATCTGATGGCGGAGGAACAGCTGACTCCCGTCAGCGCCCCGTGGATACTCATGAAAACCTTGCGAAGCGGCTATATCACCTCCGCCGGGATGGACGGCGGGCGCCTGCGGCTGACCATTGACGACAGCTACGAGGACGACGCGCTTCATCTGGACATCTGGCTGGGGGAGGACGATTGCCCGGAAGACGCCGAGATTCTCTACAAAGAACGGCGCATTCTGTCATTGAAGGTCACAAATTTTGAAACGGTGTAGCTTTTTGGAAAAACCGTGCATAGGATATTTTACCAGCGCAGCCGTATAATACTATTTCTTCATAAAATGATTTCATCATTTTATTTAGGGTCTATCTGAAAACCGTTAACACGCCCAAACAGCGGGTTTTTTCCGCCTGCTGTGCACCATTTTTCCTTGCAATACACAAAGTATTCCTGCGGAAAAATGGCTTCAGCAGGCGAAAAATCCCTCGCTGTTGGTCATATTCCCGGTTTTCAGATAGACCCTAAGCCGTTTCACGGCAGACCGCCTGGGCGGCTGTAAGAAATGTATTGACTTCGTTTTTTAGCGGCAGTGGCCGCTGGCCGCAATCCTGCGGCCTAATAAAACGCTTTTAAGCGTTTTATTAAAAACTCGTATAAATCCGGTCATGGCGTGGGAGAATAGGATTACCGCGTTACATATGGATTCATCCGGTAGCGTGGGTATTGATGCACGGAGAGTGAACACTATGACGGAACCATCAGTCAAACGGGGCGACATATTCTATGCCGACCTGTCGCCGGTCGTGGGCAGCGAGCAGGGAGGGACCCGGCCTGTTCTGATCGTGCAGAACGACACCGGAAACCGCCATTCCCCCACGGTCATTGCGGCGGCCATCACCAGCCAGACGGGGAAAGCCCGGCTTCCTACCCATATCAACATCGCGGGGGGAAGTGTGGGGTTAAGCAAGGATTCCATCATCCTTCTGGAGCAGATTCGCACCATCGACAAGCGCCGCCTGCGGGAGCACATGGGGCATCTGGACGAAAACCAGATGGCGCAGGTGGACGACGCCATTGCCGTCAGCTTCGGCCTTCCCGGCGGCGGACGGGCAACATGATTCATAATGAAGCCCCCTGCGGCATAGAATGCGGCAGGGGGCGTTGCATTTGGAAGAAAATTACGGCGTATATTTCGGAAACCGTCCGGTGGGAAAGGTGCAGGTGACAAGGCAGGGGCTTTACTATCATTTCCTGTGCCGCTGCGAGCTGACCGGGGACGTGATGTGCAGACTCTGGGTAACTTGCGCTGACAAGCGGGAAAGTCTGGGGCTGGTGGTGCCGGTGGACGGCGGCTTCGGGCTGAACACCTCGCTGCCGGTCAAACGGCTGGGGGAAGGAGAACTGACATTTTCACTCCTGCCCAAGCATGACAAGCCCGCCGGAAAATTTATCCCCATTTCCCCGGAGGAACCCTTTGCCTACATAGAGCGCCTGAAAAAAAGCTATCTGGTTCGGAAAGGGGAACAGGTGGGGATCGAAATTCCGGAATAACAAAATGGCAGGAACGGTTTCCGTTCCTGCCGTTTTGACGTTACAGTTCGATTTCCAGCCCCACCGGGCAGTGGTCAGAGCCTTGGATGTCCGAATAGATGGGCGTGGCGGTGATTTTGTCCGCAATGCGGTCGGAGACGAGGAAATAGTCGATACGCCAGCCCGCGTTGTTCGCCCGGGCGTTGAACATATAGCTCCACCATGTGTACGCGCCGGTGGCGTCCGGGTGGAGACGGCGGAAAGAGTCGGTGAACCCGGCGTCCAGAAGCCGCCCGAAGCTTTCCCGTTCCTCGTCGGAGAAGCCCGCGTTGCCCCGGTTGGAGGCGGGATTTTTCAGGTCAATCTCCTGATGGGCGACGTTCAGGTCGCCGCAGGCGATGACAGGCTTTTCCCTGTCCAGCTCGCTGAGGTATGCCCGAAAGGCTTCGTCCCACTTTAACCGGTGGTCGATGCGGGCAAGCCCCCGCTGGGCGTTGGGGGTGTAGCAGGTGACGAGGAAGAAGCCGGGATATTCCAGCGTAATGAGCCGCCCCTCGGTGTCCAGCTCCGGCTGTCCAAGACCGTAGCGCACGGAGACGGGGGCTTGCTTCGCGAAGATGGCCGTGCCGGAATAGCCCTTTTTCTCGGCATAGTTCCAGTATTGACTGTAGCCATCCAAAGGAAGGTCGATCTGTCCCGCTTGGAGCTTCGTCTCCTGTAAGCAGAAAAAGTCAGCATCCAGCGCGTTGAAGGCGTCCAGAAAGCCCTTGCCCACACAGGCGCGCAGGCCGTTTGTATTCCATGAAATGAATTTCATTTGGTTTCCTCCGTTGTGGAAGCGGTGCTGTCGTCAATGAGGGTCAGACTGTCCCGGCTCATGGTGACGCTTCGGCTTCCGCTGGTGATGGTGACCTCGTCCCCGCCGGTGATGGACAGGGTGGTCATGGTCAGACAGGCGCAGGCGAGGGTGAATTCCGTGTCCGTCATGGTAAAAGAGGTGTCTGTCAGCTCCAGCGTGATGGCGCCGTCCTGCCGGTTTACCCCAAGAAGCCGTGTTCCCCATGGCAGGGGAGAGACCAGCTCGTCGCTGGACGGGCCGATCAGGTACAGGGAAAGAAGGTAGTGCAGATCGTCCGCGTGGCCGGAGGCTTCCCGCTGCTCGCCGGAGATCACGCCGTCCTCCGCGCCGTACTGGTATTCCCGCCGGGGATAGTAAAAGGTGACGGGGTTCTTCATCAGCTCGCCGGAACAGCCGGGCAGAAACAGGCACAGGCAGAGAAAAAGACAGAAAAACCGCTTCATGACTTATCCACCTCCGTGTCAAAGGCGGGGAAGGTGACGGTAAAGACGGAACCCTTGCCCACCGTACTGGAAACGGAAATTTCGCCCCGGTTGCGCTGGACAATGGTGCGGACGATGGCAAGCCCCAGTCCGCTGCCGCCGCTTTTCCGGGAACGGGCCTTGTCCACCCGGTAAAACCGCTCGAAAATATGCGCCAGCGCATCCTCGGGAATTCCCATGCCCGTGTCGCTGACGGTGAGCACCGCATTGTCCTCCTGACGGCCAAGATGCACCGTCAGTGTTCCGCCGGGCAGGTTGTACTTGATGCCGTTTTCCATCAGGTTGAAAACGATCTGGTACAGGTCGTCCTCCAGAATCAGGACGGGGGTGTCCTCGTCCAGCTCTAAGCAGAAGGTCACGCCCGACCAGCTGGCGTTCGTCCGGAGCATTTTCGCCACCCGCTGCACCGTGGGCGCCATATAGATGATCTCGCTTTCCTGTGGCTGGGGATTTTCGGCTCTGGTGAGGGAAAGCAGCTTGGCGGTCATGCGGTTTAAGCGGTCGGCCTCGTTGCCGATGTCCTCCACGAACTCCTTCACCGTGTCCATATCCATGTTGTTCTGCAAAATGGAATCGGTCAGCAGCTTGATGGAGGCCAGAGGGGTTTTCAGCTCGTGGGAGGCGTCGGAAACGAACTGACTGCGCTTGCGCTCGGAGGTTTGCAGCCGCTCTGTCAGGTCGTTGAATTCCTCGCCCAGAACGGTCAGCTCATCGCTGCCGCCCATGTCCACCTTGTGGGAGTAATCCCCCTCCCGGATGATGCGCATGGAGGCCATGATCCGGTTCAGACGCCGGGAGAAGGCGTTGGAAAAGGCCACGGAGAAGGCTGCGACGATAATCTCCAGCATCAGCGTGATGCGAAGCAGGGTCTGCTGGAGAGATTTGATCAGTGTGCCCTGCGTGGTATCGTACTCCGTCATGTATACGCAGCCCACCACGGTGCCATAGTAGACGATGGGGGTCGCTGCGCGGGAGTCGGTGATGCCGTCGTGGTACGTCCATGTAAAGACGTTGTTCCCCTCCGGGGCCTGCTTGCTGACGGTAAGCGCCTGTAAGATCTCCGGAAGCAGAACGTAGGTGCCCACGGAAGCGCCGCTGCTGTCATACAGCGCCGCGCCGCTGTGGTCGGTGACCACGAGCCGGGTGACCTTCAGACTTTCCAGCTGATTGACGATGCCGGTGACGGTGGAGCTGTTCAGCACCTCAAGGGTGGAAATTTCGTCGGAAGCAAGCAGACATTTTTCAATCATGGAGGCTTCCTTGCTCTGGTAGAACAGCTTGTGGCTGACGCCGGAGCAGTAGATATTCAGAAAAAACAGCACGACCAGCGTGACCACCACGTAGGTCATGGCATACCGGAACTGGGTATTGCCGTAGCCCCGGAAGCCGGTCTTTTTACTTGCGGAAATAATAGCCAACGCCCCATTTCGTTAAAATGTACTTCGGCTCTGCCGGATTTTCCTCCAGCTTCTCCCGCAGACGGCGGATGTGGACGTCCACGGTACGGATGTCGCTGCGGTATTCATAAGCCCAGATGGTGTCCAGCAGCGCTTCCCGGGAGTAGACCCGGTTGGGATTGCGCATGAGAAACTCAATGACGTCGAATTCCTTTGCGGTCAGGTCGGCCAGCTGGCCGTTCCGGTAGGCGTTCCGGGCGTCCAGGTCCAGCGTGATGGTGCCGATGGTCAGGCTGTTTCCCGCGGCCTTTTCCTCGGTGCGTCCGGCGCGGCGCAGCAGGGCGCGGATTCTCGCCTTCAGCTCTAAGATGTTAAAGGGCTTGGTCAGGTAATCGTCCGCTCCGTGGTCGAAGCCGATAAGCTTGTCCATGTCGTCGCCCTTGGCGGTGAGCATGATGATGGGCACGTCGGAAAACTCCCGAATCTTGGCGCAGGCGGAAAGGCCGTCCATGTTGGGCATCATCACGTCCAGCACCACAAGGTCGGGGTGCTGGGTCTGCACGGCCTGCACGGCTTCCAGACCGTCGCTGCCGGTGATGACCTCGTAGCCCTCGTTCTGCAAATTAAAGCGAATGCCCTTTACCAGAAGGGCCTCGTCGTCAACAACTAGAATTTTCATTTTCATCCTCCAACTGTAATAAGGTCAAGTATGGCTTCCAGACGCTTTTCTCCGATACCCTCCACGTTCTTAAGCTCATCGGTGGAAAGAAAGCTGCCGTTTTCCTCCCGGTATGCAATGATGCGCTGGGCAAGAACCTCTCCGATGCCGGGAAGTGCTGTGAGCTGCTCCGTGTCCGCCCGGTTGATGTCGATGGGGAACGTAACGGCCACGGTTTCCGGGGTGGTCGGCTCCGGAAGGGTGGTCTGGGGCGGGGACGTCTGCATGGAAGCGGGAACGGATAACTCCACGCTGCCGTGATTGCCGTTTCTGCCCAGAAAGAAGCCAAGGGTGAATACGGCGAAAAGAAGGGTTACGGCGATCAGAATGCTGAGCCGTGGTTTTTTCATGGGAATCTGCCTCCCGGATTGACTAGAGGGGGAAAAGCTGTTATAATATCTCCATCATTATACACGACTTTTCACCGCCGGACAAGTCCGGTGAAGAAATATTGAGGGGAAAATATGAAAAAATTGAGATTGCTAAGCTTGCTCCTGTGCGCCGCGCTCCTTTGTCAGATGGCGGTTCCGGCGTCTGCCGCGGAAACCGGCGCGTCAACGCAGGAAACGCAGCCCGCCGAGCAGCAGGCTGCCCAGATCCCCTTCGGCCGGGTCTGCATCGATAACGGCTGCCGCACTCTGAACGGCATGCGCCCTCTGGCGGGAAGCGACAGCCGGCTGGATACGGCGCTGGCGGCATTCGCTTATGAGACGAATACCGAGACGGTCATCTACTCCTATAACCCCGATACCAAGCTGCCCACCGGTACCCTTGCCAAGATAGTCACGGCGCTGGTGGCGATCGAAAACAGCAATCTGGACGACATTGTCACCTGCTCTGACGGCATCCAGTCCAAGGTGCCGGGAAGCAGTCTGAAAATGAAGCCAAATCTGAAAAGCGGCGAGCAGCTGACTGTGAACGATCTGCTTCACGCGCTGCTGATGATCGGCGCCAATGATGCCGCCGTGGCGCTGGCGGAGCATGTGGCCGGTACGACTGACCGCTTCAAGGAAATGATGAACGACCGGGTCAAGCAGATGGGCTGCATCAGCACGGAGTTCGGCAACATTTCCGGTCTGGATACGGCGACGTCCTACACCACCGCCCGGGAAATGGTGAAGATCACCATGGAAGCGACGAAAAATGAGACTTTCGCGGAAATTTTCAAGACGGGAACCTATAAAATTCCCGCAACGAATCTTGTGAGTGAAGAACGCCCTCTCACCACCACAAACTATCTGGTTGACGACCACGTCATCACACAGTTCATGAGCTCCCGCTATACCGGCGGCATTGCCAGCTATACGGAGAATTCCGGGGCGAGCATTGTCGGCACAGCGGAACACAATAACATGCGGGTCATTTTCGTGGTTTTGGGAGCTGCCCGTAAGACGACCGAGAAGGGCATCGTGGAAACCTATGGTAACTTTGAAGAAATAACCGAACTTGCCAATTACGTTTTCAACAACTATAAGGTCAACCGCATCATTTACGACGGTATGGCGGTGAACCAGTGGCCGGTGTCCGGCGGCGAATGTCAGGTAGTGGGACAGTCCTTTACGGACGTGGATACGGTGGTTCCCGCCGGTGTTCAGATGAAGAATTACGTCATGAACTACACCGTGGAGGGCGGCGGCCTGACCGCACCTATCAAGAAGGACGATCAGATCGCCACGATGGAGGTCTGGTATCAGAATTCCTGCGTCACGGAGGTGGAGCTGTACGCCATGGCGGACGTCCGGGCGACGGGGGACACCGGCGTGTCCATCCGCTCCAACGGAGAGAAGGACGGCGTCGGCGGCTCCGGGGTGCTGTCCACCATCGGAACCATCTGCGTGATCGGTCTGGGGCTTGTGGGCGCATATCTGGCGTTCAATTCCTTTATGCGCTCCCGCATCCGCGCCCAGCGCCGCCGGAGACGGGCAGAACGCAGAAGGAGCCGGTAACGATGCTGAACTGGGACGGACTGAAAAGCGTCTGCGCCGACTGCACCCGCTGCGGCCTGTGCGAGACGAGACATAACGTGGTGTTCGGCGTGGGAAAAGAGGACGCGGACATCATGTTCGTGGGAGAAGGCCCCGGGGAACAGGAGGACTTGAAAGGCCAGCCCTTTGTCGGCCCGGCGGGAAAGCTGCTGGACGATATGCTGTGCATCATCGACCTGAGCCGGGAGACGAACTGCTATATTGCCAACATCGTCAAGTGCCGCCCGCCCCACAACCGTGACCCGCTGGAGACGGAACAGGACGCCTGCATCGGCTATCTGCGCAATCAGGTGGCGCTGGTAAAGCCGAAGATCATCGTCTGTCTTGGGCGCATCGCCGCCAAGCGGCTGATCGACGCGGACTACCGCATTACGAGGCAGCACGGCCAGTGGGTGGAACGGAACGGCGTCTGGATGACGGCGATATACCACCCGTCGGCGCTGCTGCGGGATGTATCCAAGCGCCCGGAGACCTTTGATGATCTGCTCGCCATCCGGGCGAAAATCCGGGAAATAGATGCAAATATGTGAAAAATCCGCTGTTTTCGGAAACGAAAACAGCGGATTTCTGCTCGTTAACAAACGCAATCGTTGCCTGCCTTATGAAGAAATTGCATTATGGCTGCCGGTGACGGAAAACTCTACCCACTCGGCAATGTTCGTGGCATGGTCGCCGATGCGCTCAAAGTATTTGGCGATCATCAGCAGGTCAAGGGCGTATTCTCCCTCGGCGGGGTTCTTGGCGATCATGTCGATCAGACCGCTCTTGATCCGGGTGAAGTAGTTGTCCACCACGTCGTCGTGCATCTGCACGGCCTTGGCGAGATATACGTCCTGCTTGACGTAGGCGTCTACGCTGTCCGTGACCATGGCAATGGTCTCCTTTGCCATCTCCCGGATCTTGGGGTATTCCTCGTGGGGATGGGCGATCATGCAGGGGATGATCTCCACAATGTCCTCCGCCTGATCTCCAATACGCTCCATGTCCGTGATCATTTTCAGCGCGGCGGAGACGGCACGCAGGTCCCGCGCCACCGGCTGTTGGCGCAGAAGCAGACGCATACAGATGGTCTCGATGGTGCGCTCCTCTTCGTCGATCTTCGCGCCGACCTTGGAGACCTTCTCCCCCAGCTCTTTCGTGTAGGAACCCAGCGCCTGGGTGGCAAGGGAGATGATCTCCTCGCACAGGGAACCCATTTCCGTCAGTTCCTGATTCAGCAGCAGAAGCTGCTCTTCAAATAATTCCCGCATTATCCGAACCTCCCCGTGATGTAATCTTCTGTCCGTTTGTCCAGAGGCTGAGAGAAAATCTGTTCCGTTCCGCCGAATTCCACCAGCTCGCCCAACAGGAAGAACGCGGTGTAATCAGAGATACGGACAGCTTGCTGCATGTTGTGGGTGACGATGACGATGGTATAGTCTTTCTTGAGAGACGCGGCCAGTTCCTCAATTTTCAAGGTGGAAATGGGGTCAAGAGCGGAGGTCGGCTCGTCCATGAGAAGTACCTTCGGCTCCACCGCCAAGGCTCTCGCGATGCACAGCCGCTGCTGCTGGCCGCCGGAAAGACCCAGAGCATTCTTTTTCAGCCGGTCCTTAACCTCGTCCCAGATGGCGGCGTCCCGGAGAGAACGCTCCACGATCTCGTCCAGCTTGGCCTTGCTGTGAATGCCGTGGGTGCGGGGGCCGTAGGCGATGTTGTCGTAGATGCTCATGGGGAAGGGGTTGGGCTTCTGGAACACCATGCCCACTTCCTTGCGCAGGTTGTTGACCTCTGCCTGAAAAATGTCCTTGCTCTCGTAGCGCACGTCTCCCGTGATTTTTACGCCGGGAATCAGGTCGTTCATGCGGTTCAGGGTTTTTAAGAATGTGGATTTGCCGCAGCCGGAGGGGCCGATGAGGGCGGTGATGCTGTGCTCCGGGACGGCGATGTTAATGGATTTCAGTGCCTGGGTATCCCCGTACCAGAGGCACAGATTTTTCGCGGTAATAATGTCAGCCAATTCGATTCTTCCTCCCATAATACTTACTTACCAGAGACGCGGACAGGTTAATGAGAAATGCCAGCACCATCAGAATGGCGGCAATGGCAAAGGCGACTCCGAATTCTCCCTGCTCCTTGGCGTAGACGTACAGGGCAACCGTCAATGTCGCGCCCGCGCTGTTTCTCGCAGCCCAGAAGCCGCCCAACACATGGGCAAATCCGGCGGTGAACAGCAGCGCGGCAGACTCACCCAGAATGCGGTCGATGGAAAGGATGCAGCCGGTGACGATTCCGTCCACGCAGTTGGGAAGCACCACCGTGCGGATGACCCGCCACTTTCCCGCGCCCAGACCGAACGCGCCCTCCCGGTAGCTCTGGGGCACGGTTTTCAGGCTTTCCTGCGTGTTGCGCATGATGGTGGGCAGGTTCATGATGACGAGGGTCAGCGCGCCTGCCAGCAGGGAAGTGCCCATATTGTTGGAAAACAGCAGCATACCCACAAGACCGTAGATGATGGAGGGAATACCGGAGAGGGTCTCGGCGGCGTACTCAATGACCGCGACGACCTTTTTATTGTGGGCGTACTCCGTCAGATAGATCGCCGCGCCCACGCCAAGGGGAAGCACCAGAATCAGGGTGTAGATGATGATGTACAGGGTATTGAGAATGTCCGGCAGAATGCCAATGCGGTCGGCGAGGTAGCTGGGCTTGGTGCTGAGCAGCTCCCATGTGATGTTGGGAATGCCCTTCGCCAGAACGTAGACCATGAGAAACAGGGTCAGTCCGGCGGTCAGTGCGGTGGCAAGATACATCCCGCCCCGAACCGTCCAGAGAAACAGCTTTCGTTTTTTGGAAATCATTTTGCTTTGTCTCCCTTCAGGAAGAAATTCAGAGCGGCGTTAATGAGCATGATGAACAGGAACAGCACCAGCGCGATGGAGAACAGCGCCTGTTTTTGCAGGCCGCTGGAATAGGACATTTCGCTTGCCACGGCGGTGGTGAGGAAGCGGACGCTCTGAAACAGGGAAGTGGGCATATTGGGGACGTTGCCTGCCACCATCATGACGGCCATGGCCTCGCCGATGGCTCTGCCCACGCCCAGCACTACGGCGGCGGCAATACCGCTTTTGGCGGCGGGGACGGAGACACGGAAATAGGTTTCCTCAGGCGTCGCGCCCAGCGCAAGGGAAGCGTCCTCGTATTCCTTCGGCACCGCTTCCAGTGCAGTGATGGACATTTTGATAATGGAGGGCAGAATCATCACAGCGAGGACGATGATGGCGGCGAACAGGCTGGAGCCGTCGGGAATGTGAAAGAGCTTCCGCAGTCCCGGCACCAGCACCATCATGCCGACAAGGCCGTAAACCACGGAGGGGATGCCCGCAAGCATGGAGACTGCCTGCTCCATAAAGCGTTTGACGGGCTTTGGCGCCATTTTCGCCAGATACACCGCCGTTAAGAATCCAATCGGCACGCCGATGATGACAGCCCCGGCGGTTCCGTAGACGCTGGTGAGAATGAAGGGGAGAATGCCGTATTCCGGCTGCGCCGCCGTGGACGCCCATTTCTTGCCGAACAGGAACTGGAACAGGCCGATCTGACGAATGGCGGGAATGCCGGAAATGATTAAATATATGGTGATCAGAAGCACGCAGCCCACGGTGATCAGTCCGAGAATCAGGAAAATACCGTGGACGACGGCCTCAAAAATGTTTGACTTATGTTTCATGTTATCAGCCTTTCGAGAAGGTTTACCATCTTACCGAATTGAGAAAACGGCAGTTGGCTCCCCCGGGCGGGGGAGCCTTTTTGCGTTTGCTTAGCCGTTGGCGGGAACCACACCGGAAGCGGTGATGATGTCATTGGCCTGACCCTTGGTGGTGTAGTCGAAGAACGCCTGAGCAACGGGGCTGAGCTCAACGCCTTCCTTGGTGACCAGCACGAAGGGACGCTGGATGAGGTATGTGCCGTCCTTAACGGTTTCCTCGGTGGGAGTCACGCCCGCGACCTTCAGAGCTTTGACGGAATCCTTGACGGAGGCGAGAGAGGCGTAGCCGATGGCGTCGGGGTTCTGCGCGACTGCGGTGATGACGTCGCCGGTGGAGGTCAGCTCCTGACGGTACTTGCACTTGTCAACGGTCTCGGTCAGTTCCTCGAAGCCGCTGCGGGTGCCGGAGCCGGCTTCACGGCCGACCAGAACGATCTCAGCGTCAGCGCCGCCGACCTCGGACCAGTTGGTGATCTCGCCGGTGTAGATCTTGGCGATGGTCTCGATGTCCAGATCTTCCACGGTGTTGGCGGGGTTGACGATCACGGCGATGCCGTCGTAGGCAAGGACGGTGCCGACCAGACCGGACGCAACCTCGGAATCCTTCAGAGCACGGGAGGACAGTCCGATGTCGCAGCGGCCTTCGGACACGGCGGTGATGCCGGAGCTGGAGCCGGTGGGGTTATAGGTGAAGTTTACGCCGGAGTTCGCTTCCATGAAGGCTTCACCCAGAGCGCCGATGACCTTCTCCATAGAGGTGGAGCCGTCGGTGGCGACGGTGCCGGAGAGCGCGGCGGGGGCTTCGGTCTGAGGAGCGGCGGTCGTCTGTGCCGCAGTCTCGGCAGGAGCGGCGGTGGGGGCGGGCTGGCTCTGAGAGCAGCCGGCCATGGCGACAACAAGCATGGCAACCAGTGCAATGGAAATGACTTTTTTCATAATCTTACTTCTCCTTGTAGGCTTTATTTTTGATGTACTCGGGATTTATCCTACGATTCGCATTTTACTAGTTTAATGTAAATTCCAAAATCTTCGCTATGTAAAATCAAAATCAAAGAGCAAAGCGAATTGTAAAGAATGAAAAGTCCTTGACAGAGACGCACGATTCTTCTAAAATAGGAGCGAAGGGTGATACCGCCCTCCATTGGATAGACAATACTTTCGCGGAAAAGGAGACGCTATGTATCGTATTTTGGATTTGAATCCCCAGCTTGAGCCTTTCGCCGGGGATATTGATTTGCGGATGCACCTGTACCGGTCGGCAAAAAAACGTATTCTGTCCGAGGGACAGAGCCTGAATGATTTTGCCAACGCTCACATGTACTTTGGCTTCCATCACGTGGATGGCGGCTGGTACTACCGGGAGTGGGCGCCCAGCGCCTACCAGCTGTATCTGGAGGGCGAATTCAACGGCTGGAACCAGACCTCCCACCCGCTGACCAATCTGGGCAACGGCAACTGGGAGCTGTATCTCCCCGGCGACGACGCCCTGTGGGACGGCTGCAAGGTCAAGACTGTGGTGGACGCCAACCTGACCCGCACGGAGCACATCCCCCTGTATGCCCGCCGGGTGGTGCAGAACAAGCAGAACATCACCTTCGAGTGCGAGGTGGTGGATGACCGTAAGGCATTCCCGTGGACGGACAAGGGCTTTACCGGCGAGGACGAGCTGTATATCTATGAGGCCCACATTGGCATGGCGCAGGAGGAGGGCAAGGTCGGCTCCTACCGGGAGTTTGCCGACAACATCCTGCCGAGAATCCACAAGGCGGGGTACAATACCCTCCAGCTCATGGCCATTATGGAGCATCCCTATTACGGCTCCTTCGGCTATCAGGTGAGCAGTTTCTTCGCCGCTTCCTCATGGTTCGGAAAGCCGGAAGACCTGAAATATCTGGTGAACAAGGCGCACGCCATGGGCATCCGGGTGCTGCTGGACGTGGTGCATTCCCACGCCGTCAAGAATACCGCCGAGGGCATCAACATGTTCGACGGCACCACATGGCAGTTCTTCCACGACGGCCCCAAGGGCGACCATCCTGCGTGGGGAACAAAGTGCTTTGACTACGGCAAGACCGGCGTTATCCACTTCCTGCTGTCCAACCTGAAATTCTGGATGACGGAGTACCATTTTGACGGCTTCCGCTTTGACGGCGTGACCTCCATGCTGTACCATGACCACGCCCTCGGTACGGACTTCACCTCCGACGGCAAGTATTTCTCCTACAACACCGACACCGAGGCGGTGACGTATTTGCAGCTTGCCAATGAGCTGATCCGTCAGGTGAACCCCAAGGCCATCACCATCGCCGAGGACATGTCCGGTATGCCCGGCATGTGCCTGCCCATTGCGGACGGCGGTATCGGCTTTGACTACCGGCTGGGTATGGGATTGCCGGATATGTGGATCAAGGCGGTGAAGGGGCAGGACGAATTCTGGGACATCAATCAGATGTGGGGCAGTATGTGCCTGCGCCGTCCCGGAGAGAAGACCGTGGCCTATGTGGAGTCCCACGATCAGGCGCTGGTGGGCGACCAGACGATGATCTTCCGCCTGGCCGGGGCGAACATGTACACGGACATGAACAAGGACTGCCACAACCCTGTGATCGACCGCGCCATTGCCCTGCACAAGATGATTCGTCTGTTCACTCTGTCCGGCGGCGGAGAAGCGTACCTCAACTTCATGGGCAACGAATTCGGCCATCCCGAATGGATCGACTTCCCCCGGGAGGGCAATGGCTGGAGCTTCCATTACTGCCGCCGCCAGTGGAGCCTGAAGGACAACGGAATGCTCAAATACCAGTGGCTGGGCGACTTTGACGAGGATATGGTTCGTTTGACCAAGGAGAACCGGATTTTCGACCAGCGGATGGCAGACCTGCTGCTGATGAAAGCGCCGGAGCAGACCCTTGCGTACTACCGGCACGGGCTGGTGTTCGTGTTCAACTTCCACTTCGGTAATTCCCTGAACAACGTTCTTGTCCCGGTTCGCCAGCCGGGCGAGTACACGGTGGTTCTGTCTACCGACGACGAAAAGTACGGCGGCTTTGGAAACGTGGCAAAAAAGACCTACGCTACCAAGCGTTTTGACGGCAGGGACTACATTGAACTGTACATTCCCGCGAGAACCGGCTTCGTGCTGAAGGAAAAGGTGATCCTTCCCGAAACGCCCGCAGCCCCGAAAAAAGCAGCAAAATAACGGAAGACGGCGTGACCGGGTTCGGTCACGCCGTTTTTGTGCGAAAATATGCAGTAAAACAAATTGACGTGTGCAGGAAACTTTGTGCATTTCATAGATTTCTTGACTTTTGAGACGAAAAATGAATTTTTGCCCAATCTGATGTTGCATTTTTGGGACTTCGGACATATAATATACACGTAAAACTTGTCAAAATGCCGAAAGGATGATCGATATGACTCCCTATTCCTGCATGACCCGGGAAGAACTGGAACGTGAATACGGCAGTGTGCTGGCGTCCTACGAAGCCTGCAAGGCGCAGGGGCTGAAGCTGAACATGGCCCGGGGCAAGCCCGCGACGGAACAGCTGGACATGGTCAGCGGCCTGCTGACCGTGCTGCAAACCCCCGAGGACTGCTACGACGACGGCGTGGACGCCCGGAATTACGGCGAACTGGCGGGTATTCCCAGTGCCCGGAGGTACTGGGCGGATGTGCTGGGCTGCAAGGCGGATCAGGTGTTCGTCGGCGGCGCGGCTTCCCTGAATATGATGTTCGACGTGGTGTCCCGCGCCTATACCCACGGTCTGCTCCACAGCCCCAAGCCCTGGTGCCGGGAGGAAAAGGTGAAGTTTCTCTGCCCCGCCCCCGGCTATGACCGGCATTTCCAGATCGGCGAGTTCTTCGGCGCGGAGCTGATTCCCGTCCCCATGACTCCCGAAGGCCCGGATATGGATGTGGTAGAGGCGCTGGTGAAGGACCCGCAGGTCAAGCTCATATGGACGGTTCCCAAATACTCCAACCCCGACGGAATTATTTACTCCGACGAGACCATCCGCCGCTTTGCCCACCTGAAGCCCGCCGCCCCGGACTTTGCCATCATCTGGGACAACGCCTATGGCGTCCACGAATTCGAGGGCGACTATGTCCCGTTCCCGGACATCCTCTCTCTGTGCGACGAGGCGGGGCGGCCGGATATGGTCTATGAGTTCGCGTCCACCTCCAAGATCACCTTTGCCGGCGGCGGCATTTCCTGCATGGCTGCCAGCGAGGCCAATATCTGCTATTTCACCGGTATTTTCGGCGTGCAGATGATCTCCTACGACAAGGTCAACCAGCTGCGCCATGTGCGTTTTCTTAAGGACAAGGCGCACACGCTGGAGATCATGAAGCTCCACGCATCCGTCATGGCACCGAAATTTGAGTGCGTCGCAAAATGGCTGAACCGGGAGATTAGGCCATTGGGCATTGCCCATTGGAACGACCCGAAGGGCGGCTATTTCGTCAGCCTGTTTGCCATGCCCGGCACGGCGAAGCGGGTCTGGACGCTGTGCAAGGAGGCCGGTGTGGTGCTGACCAACGCCGGTGCGACCTACCCCTACCGCAACGACCCGGACGACTCCAACCTCCGCATTGCTCCCAGCCTGCCCCCGGTGGCCGAGCTGGAAAAGGCTATGGAGGTGCTGTGCCTGAGCCTGCGTCTTGCGGCGCTGGAAAAGCTGCTGGCAAAATAAATACACCGCATACGGGACGGCGTGGCTTCGGCCACGCCGTCCTTAAGCTGTCAAAAAAGGCCGTTGGCCTTTTTTGACAAAGGAGTTGCAGTCTGCTGCGCGCACTCCTTGGCCGCCGCAGGCGGCCAACTCGCACACTTCGCAGCCTGTAAGGTATTTTCTGTCAGGTACACGCCCCGACAGAAAATGATTTAATTTTATTTGCCGCCTGCGGGCGGCAAACTCTGCGAGGCTTTTTTGGCACACTGACGACGGCGTGGCTTCGGCCACGCCGTCTTTTCGTATTCAAAAATTTCTTGAGAATTCTCCCGAAATGTGTTAGGTTTTGAGTTGAAAATCCTTCTATCAGGGTGAAGGACAAAACACAGGAGGTGCGTTGAATGAACGATGAACAAATCATACAGCTGTTCTTCACCCGAAACGAAGACGCCATCCGTCAGACGGACGACCGGTATGGCGCGAAGCTCACAAGGCTGTCGGAGAATATCGTAGGGAGCAGGGAGGACGCACAGGAGTGTGTCAATGACACCTACCTCAAGGCGTGGGACACCATTCCACCCACGAAACCGGTTTACTTTTTTGCCTATCTCGCAAAAATCTGCCGCCACCTTGCCTTTGACCGGCTGGACTGGAACAACGCGGCAAAGCGCAAGGCCGAGGTCGTCACGCTGACGCAGGAGATGGAAGCGTGCATTCCCGGCCAATGGCAGGAAACGGACGTGAGAAGCGCCGAGATCAGCCGGTTGGTGGGCAGCTTTCTATGGAAGCAGACGGCGGACAACCGGATGATTTTTGTCCGGCGGTACTGGTTCGGCGACAGCGTCAGCGAAATCGCTCTGCGCTATGAGATCAGCCAGAGCGCCGTGCTGATGCGGCTGTCCCGGATGCGGGAAAAGTTGGCTATTTACTTAAAAAAGGAGGGTTTTCAGGTATGACAGGCAAGGATATGTTGCAGGGCATTCAGAATCTGGATGCGGAGCTGATCGAGGAATCGGAATTCGGAACATTCGGAAGGGGAAAAGCAAGGGGCTTCGGCAAAAAGAAGCTGCTGCTCATTCTGGCGGCGGCGCTGATTATGGCAACCATGACGGCGGCAGCGGCCATCACCCGCTGGACGGCGACCATGCAGTACGGAGACAACGGCGGCACAACGCAGCAGATCTCCGAGCAGGTCAAGAAGCAGGCAGAGCAAAGCGGCCTGTCCGCGACGCCCACCGAGACAAAGGACGGAAAGAAGAAAGCCGTTTCCGCGACGGACAACGGCATCACCGTCACCCTCGCCCAGACGCTGATGGATCAGTACGGCGGCAGAGCCATTTTCCGCATTGAGGGTTTACAGCTGGAAGAAGGGCAGGCACCTTGGGCATGGTGGGACTACCGGGTGGACGGAGAAGTGATGCCCATGAGCTGGGGCGCTCATTTTTTTGACGGCGTGCTTTGGGATGCCGACCACAATCCCACATATGCAAAGAATGGTCAGCCGGTTCCCCGGGTGGGAGAAGACCAACAGCTGCTTCTGGACTATCAGCTGGCCGACGGGAGCATTGAATTCAGCATCGATTTTGCATTCTCTCCGGATGAGAGCATGTTCGGAAAGGAAATGGCCGTGACCTTCACCGGCTTCGGCATTCAGGGCGAGAAGTTTGAAGACGAGGATATCATGACCACCCCCGGCAATTGGGTGCTGCGCTGGACGCTGGAAGGCACCACGGAGGCGCCGAAAAAGTGGACGCCCAACGCCAAGGTCGGAGATTTGTGGGACGTGACACTGGTAGAGGCGGAAATCGGCCAGTACAGCATGAAGTTCGCCTTCCGGCTGGGGGACGAATATACGGACAATTTTGATTTTACGGAGAAAACGGGCTGGTCGCCGACCCCGGCGAGCATCCGCCTGAAGGACGGCACCGACATTCGGCCTTACGGCAACGGCGGCGGTTCATGGGATGCTGACAGCCACACGTACACGTGCATTGAGCACACCCTCAACATAGTTCTCGACCCGGAACAGATCGCAGGCGTGAGCTTCTACAACGGCAGCGAACTGAACGATCAGGGCAAACGGGTGAGTAAGCCGTATTACTATGTTCCTTTTGAATAAGCAAAAGGCAGGACACCAATCGGTGTCCTGCCTTAAACTTATACTGCGGCGGTTTCTTCCTCGGCCAGACGCTTTTTCGCGGTGGACAGCATCAGCTTGATGCGGTTGAGCTGATTGACCTCCGACGCGCCGGGGTCGTAGTCCACGGCTACAATGTTGGACTGGGGATAGGCTTTTTTCAGCGCCTTGATGACGCCCTTGCCCACAACGTGGTTTGGCAGGCAGGCGAAGGGCTGAATGCACACGATGTTGGGCGTGCCGGAGAGAACCAGCTCCGCCATTTCTCCCGTGAGGAACCACCCTTCGCCGTACTGGTTGCCGATGGAGAGGAAGGGCTTCGCCAGCTCTGCCACCTGCTCAATGGGCATGGGCGGCTCAAAACGGCGGCTCTTTTCCAGTGCGTCCAGTGCGGGCTTGCGTATCAGACGAATGGCGTCCACGCCGAGCTTCGCCGTGGCGGCGCTTGTCCAGCCCGCGCCTAAAAATTCATGCTTGTAATCGCCGTTGTACACGCAGTAGTTCAGGAAGTCCATCAGGTCAGGCACCACGGCCTCCGCCCCCTCGGCTTCCAGAAGATCCACCAGATGGTTGTTGGCCAGGGGCATGTACTTGACCAGAATCTCGCCCACCACGCCGACTCGCGGCTTGCGCAGGGTTTCGTCAATGGGAAGATTGTCAAAGGCTTCCACAATGCCGCTGCAAACGGCCTTGTACGACCACTTGCTCTTGCTGCTGACCAGAGAATCGATGGCGATTTCCAGCCACTTCTGATGAAGGGCGTTGGCGGAACCCTTCTCTTTTTCATAGGGGCGAACCCGGTACAGGCAGCGCATGAACAGGTCGCCGTAGACCATGCCCCGCAGGGCGGTGAACAGAAGGCCGGGGGAGAGCTTGAAGCCCTCGTTGGTCTCCATGCCGTTGGCGTTCAGGGAGATGACCGGGATATGGCCAAGTCCCGCCTTGTCCAGCGCCCGGCGGATGAAGCCGACATAGTTGCTCGCCCGGCAGCAGCCACCGGTCTGGGTCATCATCACGGCCAGCTTGTCCGTGTCGTATTTCCCGGAAAGCACCGCGTCCATGATCTGCCCCACCACGGTGATGGAGGGAAAGCAGGCGTCGTTGTTCACGAATTTCAGACCCATGTCGATGGCGGCGCGGTTGTCGTTGGCAAGTACCTTAATGTGATAGCCGTACTTTTTGAAAATCGGTTCCAGCAGGTCAAAGTGAATGGGGCTCATCTGGGGGGCGAGGATGGTGTAGCCGGATTGGTACATTTCCTTGGTGAATTCCGACCGGTGATAAGCGGCGGGCTTGGGCTGGGGGCGGATGCCCCGCGCCTGACGCTGGTTCATGGCGGCCAGCAGACTGCGGATGCGGATACGGGCAGCGCCCAGATTGTTTACCTCGTCGATTTTGAGGACGGTGTAGAGCTTGTTGCTGCCCTCCAGAATTTCGCACACCTGATCGGTGGTGACAGCGTCCAGACCGCAGCCGAAGGAATTCAGCTGAATCAGCTCCAAGTCCTCCCGATTCCGTACAAATTCCGCCGCGCTGTACAGCCGGGAATGGTAGACCCACTGGTCGTTGACCCGGAGGGGGCGTTCGGGGGTGAAATCGATGGGCAGGCTGTCCTCCGTGAGGACGGCGAGATCGTAGGAGGCAATCATTTCCGGAATACCGTGGTTAATCTCAGGGTCGATGTGGTAGGGCCTGCCCGCGAGAACGATGCCCCGGGCGTGATTTTCCGCCATCCATTGCAGCGCCTTTTGCCCCTCTGCCCGGACGTCGGCCTTAGCGTGCTGCTGTTCTTCCCAGGCACTGTGGACGGCGGCGCGGACTTCTTTGGCGTCGATGCCCCATTCTTCCTTGCACAGGGCGGCCAGCCGGTCGGCGGCGATCTTCTCGCTGGTGAAGGCGAGGAAGGGGCGGATGTAGCGGACTTCGCCGTCGGCGACGGCTTCCACGTTGTTTTTCAGATTCTCCGGGTAGGAGACCACGATGGGGCAGTTGTAGTGATTCTGCGCGCCGGGGGTCTCCTGATGCTCGTAGAACACGCAGGGGTGAAAAATGGTCTTGACGCCTTCATTGATGAGCCATTGCACATGGCCGTGGGAGAGCTTGGCGGGGTAGCACTCGGATTCCGAGGGGATGGACTCCATGCCCAGCTCGTAGATTTTTCGGTTGGACTTGGGGGAGAGAACCACCCGGAAGCCCAGTTCCCGGAAGAATGTCGCCCAGAAGGGGTAGTTTTCGTACATATTCAGCACTCTGGGAATGCCGATGACGCCCCGGGTGGGATTTTCCAGCGGGGGATAGTCGAACATCCGCTTCAGCTTATAGGCCATCACGTTGGGGCCTTTCCGCCCGGTGCCGGTGCCGCCTAAGCCCTTTTCACAGCGGTTACCGGTGACATGGCGGCGTCCGCCGGGGAATTTGTTGATGGTCAGCATACACCGGTTGGAGCAGCCGCCGCAGCGGGTGGTGGAGGTGGTGTAGGTCAGACTCAGAATGTCGTTCAGGGGTAGGGTGGTGCTTTCCTGACCGTGGTAGCGCTCCCGCGCTACCAGCGCCGCGCCGAACGCGCCCATAATGCCGGAAATGTCGGGGCAGGTAGCTTCCACTCCGGCGATTTTCTCAAAGGCGCGAAGCACCGCCTGGTTGTAGAAGGTGCCGCCCTGCACCACGATGTGTTTGCCCAGGTCGGCGGGGTCGGCCAGCTTGATGACCTTGTAAAGGGCGTTCTTGATGACGGAGTAGGCGAGCCCCGCAGAAATATCCTGCACCGTCGCGCCCTCTTTTTGCGCCTGCTTGACGTTGGAATTCATGAACACGGTGCAGCGGGTGCCGAGATCAATGGGATTTTTGGCGAACAGTGCCTCTTTGGCAAAGCCCTCGGCGCTGTAGCCCAGGGAATTGGCGAAGTTCTCGATAAAGGAGCCGCAGCCGGAGGAGCAGGCTTCGTTCAGCAATATGGTGTCCACGCTGCCGTTTTTCAGCTTGACGCACTTCATGTCCTGTCCGCCGATGTCCAGCACACAGTCCACCTCCGGGTCAAAAAACGCGGCGGCGGTGCAGTGGGCGATGGTTTCCACCTCGCCCTCGTCCAGGCAGAAGGCGGATTTTAGGAGGGATTCTCCGTAGCCCGTGGAGCAGGAGCGGGCGATGTGCGCGCCCTCGGGCAGCTCGTCCCGGAGCCGTGCCATGGCCTCCATGGCGGTGCGGATGGGATTGCCCTGATTGTTCGCATAGTAGGAGAAGAGAAGCTGGCCATCGCTGCCGATGAGCGCCACCTTCGTGGTGGTGGAACCGGCGTCAATGCCGAGGAAACAGTCACCCCGATACCCGGACAGGCTCTCCCGGCGGACGACGGCTTTGCTGTGGCGGGCGCAGAACGCCTGATGGTCTTCCCGGGTGGCAAACAGGGGGTCGAGACGCTTTAATTCAAAGGCCATTTCCACGCCCTTGTCCAGCCGGTCGATCAGGCCGTCCATGCTGACGGCTTCGGCGTCGCCGGTTTCCAGCGCCGCGCCCATGGCGGCGAAAAGATGGGAGTTTTCCGGGTCAACGGTGGTTTCGGGGGTGAGCTTCAGGGTGCGGATAAAGGCTTTTTTCAGCTCCGGCAGAAAATGCAGGGGGCCGCCCAGAAATGCCACACACCCCCGGATGGGCTTGCCGCAGGCAAGGCCGGAGATGGTCTGATTGACCACGGCCTGAAAAATGGAAGCGGCCAAGTCGGCGGTGGTCGCGCCCTCGTTGATGAGAGGCTGAATGTCGGTTTTCGCAAACACGCCGCAGCGGGCGGCAATGGGATAGATTTCCTGATAGTGCTCGGCCTGTGCGTTCAGTCCGGCGGCGTCGGTCTGGAGCAGGGACGCCATCTGGTCGATGAAGGAGCCGGTGCCGCCTGCGCAGACGCCGTTCATCCGCTCCTCCAGTCCGCCCCGGAAATAAATGATTTTGGCGTCCTCGCCGCCCAGCTCAATGGCCACGTCGGTCTGGGGCGCGACGGCCTGCAATGCGGAGGCGACAGCCACCACCTCCTGCACGAAGCCGATACCCATGGCCTTGCCGAGATTGATGGAGCCGGAGCCGGTGATCTTCACCTGCAAAAGGCAGGAGCCGACCTGTTCCCGGGCTTCGGCAAGGAGCTGCCCCAGCGTCTGCTGGGTGTGGGCACAGTGGCGGCGGTACTGCCCGAACAGGATTTCCCCGTTTTCGTCCAGCAGCACAAGCTTGACGGTGGTTGAGCCGATGTCGATACCGGCGCGATATGTATTCATAGCACACTTCTCCATCTTCTGTTTTTGTAACAATTCTACAAAACGATATTTGATATTATAGCAAATATGTTGTAAACAAAGTGTTAATTGTGAAAGAATTTTAACCGCTTCTTTGCAAAAAGAAAGGGTCGGCCACCAAATTCTGGTGACCGACCTTAACGTCAGGTAGTTTCGTTTACAGCGGGTGTTTCCGATTTTACGGCTTTCTTCTTGCGGCGATGGTGAACCAGAAGAATGACCACCAGCAGCACAACCAATGCCGCACCGCCAGCACCGGTGATCGGCAACCATGAGATCGACTTTTTCACTGACCCGATCAGGCAGAAGCTTTGATCGCCGTCCTCTATGGCAAAGACCAGATAGCTGCCGTCCTGAGTGTGGGAAACCTCCCGCCAGCTTCCGTCCGCGCCCTTTACCATGACCCGGACATTTTTCTGTTCAGTTTCCGGCAAGTAGCGCAGCGTATCGGCTGTACCGGCGGGGAGGGTAAAGGCGTAGCCCTCAAGGAACTTGTCATGTGCGCCCGGAGCGGGGCCTTTTTCCATCTTGGTCAGCTGGATGGGCGTATCGCCGGAGAAGTGGCCCTGTGCCAGCAGCGTGGGCAGTTTGCTTTCGCCAAGGGCTTCGCTCTGCACCGTTTCCAGCTCTGCGGTGTACACTGCCGGGAACGAAACATCGAAGCGGATGTCGGACAGATCGGCGTCCGCGAGACCGTCCCAGCGACCGACATAACCGGCCTTTTCGGGCAGTTTGGGAATGCTGTCCGGCGACAGCGCCTCACCGGGGGTGAGGGTGACGGTGTGCATCATGCCGTCGTCATAGACGAAGCGGACGGAAATGACTTTGAAGATCGGGTCAAGACCTTCCAGCGCTACGAAATCGTCATGGGAAAGGGGCTGGGCGGTGTCAGCATAGCTCACGCCGTCGATGGCGCCGATGTCGGAGCCGACGGTAAAGTAGTAGTTCCCAGTGACAGTTTCTTCGTCAGTCTTCTCGCTGTCGTCGGTATTGTCCTTGAGGAATCCGGTGCGTTCACCCCGCATACCCAGAACCGCGCCGGTTTTCTCGGAGCCGGTGAGCTGCACCATGCTGCGGCAGTCGGTGACGGTGAGACCCTCGCCCACAATGCCGCCCACATAGGCGCTTCCGGTAATGTCGGCCTTGGCGCTGCACTGGCGGACATACCCGCTGCTCTTGCCCACGACGCCGCCTACATAGTCGGCGTCCTCCGCGTCAATGCTGCCGGTGCTGAGACAGTTTTTTGTAAGCCCCAGTGCCATCCAGCCCACGATGCCGCCCACGTTCTGGCGCTTCGCAGTAACGCTTCCGTTGTTTTCGCAGCCGAGGATCACGGCGCGCAGCTGGGTGTCAAAATTCATGGAGTTGTCCCCGCCGATTTGCAGATCGTCCTCCGGATCCAGGCGGTTTTCATAGGCAATGGCACCCACAACGCCGCCTGCGTTCAGGTCGCCCAGAACCGCACCGGAATTGGTGCATTTTTCCACCTTACCGGAGAGAATTTCTGCGGTGTCCCGGTCGGAAATGTCCTCAATGGTGCCGCCCAGATTCTGGGAAGCGTTGCCGACGGTGGCGCTCATGGCGCTGATTTGCCCGGCAATGGAGCGCATGATGCGGCTGAGGGAATCCGCCGTGTCGTTGACGGAATCCATGATGGCGTACAGAGAGGAACCGGCGGCGGCAAGGCTGCTGTTGGCGTTGTTGATGGCCGCGTCGATGGTGTCCCGGTCGGGGGGATAGGGGTCATCCCCGTTGGGCAGCAGGGTATCCAGAGCGTCCTTGGCATCCACGAGGGAATTGTAGAGGTCGTCCACCTGGACGCCCATGTCCGAATTGCCGTCCTGAATGGTGGAAAACGCCTGCCCCGTGAGATTGCTTACGGTGCCAAGCTGGGACTGGAGAATCTGCATTGTGTCCTCGGTGTACTCGATGAAGGTGGTCGGCTCCATCTGGCCGACGATGCCGCCCACTTCCTTGCGGCCATAAACCTGAGCAAAGTTTTCGCATTTGTAGAGATACCCGGTCTGGGTTCCGGCAATGCCGCCGACGTTGTAGCCCATGTGCTGATAGCCCACGTTGCCACGGTTTTTGCTCTGGCGGATGACGCCGCTGCTGGTACCGGCGATACCGCCGATGTCCGTTACGGTGCTGACGGATTCGCTTCCGGTGATGGTCTCCAGGGAAATGTCGGAGAGCTTAATCTGGTTTTCTTCGGCGGTGGTGTTGACCCCGGAGCGGTTGTTGCAGCTACGGACAACGCCAAGGTTATTTCCCACGACGCCACCGACCCGGTGGTCGCCGGTGATGACGCCTTTGGAATGGCAGCCGTCGATGATACCGGTGATGGCGTTGATGCCGGCGATGCCGCCCACGTCATCCGAGCCGGAAACCGTGCCGTCAAAGAAGCAGTTCTGGATTTTACCGGCATTGTGTCCGGCAATGCCGCCTACGGCGCTGCGGCTTCCGTCAGGCGTGACCGCTCCCGAAACGGTGAGATTCTGGATGACCGCAGAGGCGTCAACATAGCGAAACAGACCCATGTTGGAGCCGTCCCGGGTGATGCTGAGGCCGGAGATGGTGTGACCGTTGCCGTCAAAATTGCCGCAGAAAATGGGAATCCCTGCAAAATCCACGCCGGTGAGGTCGATATCCGTCAGCAGAATCACACTCAGGTTCCGGCTGTAGCTGTCCAGACGGCAGTTTTCTGCAAAATCCAGAAACTGCTTCTGACGCAGAATGCGCAAGGTCGTTCCTTCTTCGGCGGCCGCTGCCTCATCGGTGTCCTTGGCTTCCTCGGCCAGCGCCGTTATCGGCAGGCTGAGAACGAGAAGCAGACACAGCAGAAGCGCGGAAATCCGTTTTATCAGGTTACGCATTGTCTTCTCCTCCTTCCGCTTCGGATTCGTCCAGCTTTTTGACCTGAGTACTGGTGGAGACGATGGCGTGCATATCACCGCGGATCGTTCCGGTGAATTCACCGTCCAGAACGCCGCTGACCTGACCCCGCAGATGCCCACTGACATACATGGTGCCGCTGGCGGTTCTGGTGGGAAGCTCGATGCCCTTCATCTTGAAGGAGGTGCGGTTGATGATGGAGTCGCTGAGCACGAGCGTGGCAGGCAGAACACCCAGAACGATGACAATGGAGATGATCGTACCGCGGCCCAGACAGGTGCCAAGAATGGAGATAACGGGGTTGGTGGAAATGTTGCCGATCAGCAGAGCGGCGGCAGACAGGATGGTGCCGGAGGTGAAGATGGTGGGGAAGGAGGCGTTCAGCGCTTCCACGATGGCTTCCTTATGGGTCATCGTGGCCTTCAGCTCCTGGTAGTGGCTGGAAATGACGATGGCGTAGTCGATGTTCGCGCCCATCTGAATGGACTGCACGATGAGGTAGCCAAGGAAATACAGCGGCTGATTGGCCAGAGTGGGGAAGGAGAAGTTAATCCAGACACTTCCCAGAATACAGGCGATGAGCAGAATAGGCAGTCCCGCTGACTGGAAGGTGAACAGCAGCACCAGAATAACGAACAGGGAGGACAGAATGGAGATTACCAGATTGTCCTTGACAAAGGAGGACGACAGATCGCGGGAGCTGGTGGAATTGCCAACCACGTAGTAATCGCCGTCGTAGTATTTCCCCACAATGTTCCGCATTTCGGTCAGGAATGCAAAGGTCTCGTCGCTTTCCTCCGGCAGATTCAGGTAAACCACCATCCGGCTGTAGCGGTCGCTTTTCAGCTGCTTCTGAGCCATATCCAACTGGGAGAAAATATCGTTCAGAGATGCTTCGTCCATGTCATCCAGAGAAATATTATGGGAATCCAGCTGGTCTTTCAGGAACATCAGCATATCGAACAGGGGAACGTCGTACTTATCCAGCCCCTGTACGAATTCTCCGTATTGGTCGTTCTCAATGGCGTAGGCGGAATAGAGAAGCTGGGCTACCTCGTAATCCATGCCCACCAGCTCGGAAAGCTCTCTGGGGTTCAGGCTGTCCGTCAGGGTGTAGCCGTCCATGGCCTCGATGTTGGCAAGGCCCATGGTGCTCTTGACCTCCGGGCGGGTATCCAGTTCCTCCAGAATTTTCGCTTCCGCGTCATAGTTGCCGCTGGGAACCACCAGCGCGACCATGTTGGTCGTGCCGAAGGTATGCTGGATTTTAAAGTAGGCCGCCTGACGTTCGTTCATATTCGCGGTCTCGATGTTGTTATAGCTGTAAACAAAGGGGCAGCGGTTGGACAGGATGAATGCCCCAACCAGAAGAATGGCAAACAGCGGCGGCACAACGCGCCGGGTTTTCACCGCGAACTTGCCGATAGGCGTGATGTTTGGCAGTAGTTTTTTGTGGCGGGTGCGGTCCATCAGCGGGCTGAACAGCATCAGAAGTCCCGGCATCAGGGTAAACACGGACAGCAGGCTGAACAGAATGGCCTTGACCAGAACCAGCGCCATGTCCAGACCGATTTTGAATTCCATGAAGCCCAGCGCCGCAAGGCCGGACACCGTGGTCAGGGAAGAGGCGCTGATCTCCGGGATGGCCTTGCTCAGGGCGGTGATGCAGGCGTCCCGGGCGGTGCGGGTCTCCCGCTCGTCGGTGAAGCGGTGGCACAGGATGATGGCGTAGTCAATGGCCAGCGCCAGCTGCAATACCACAGCCACGGAGTTGGAGATGAAGCTGATGGTGCCCAACTGGAAGTTGGTGCCCATGTTCAGAATGGCCGCCACGCCGAAGGTGATCATCAGCACAGGGACCTCGGCGTAGGAGCGGGAGGTCAGGGTAAGCACGACGATGATGATGACCACCGCTATGATCAGAATAACGGACATTTCCCCCTGCAGGGTGGCGTTTTCGTCGTAGCCGACGTCGGAGTACACGCAGTAGTCGTAGCCGTTCATCAGCGCTTCCACATCCGATAGCGCCCGCTCGCTGATCTCGTCGGAGACAATGCCGTCGAAGCTGATATCGAACAGCGCCGAGGCGTTGGTGTAGTGGTCGGGGGTGTCGTCGAAGGTGACCATGCTGACCCCTTCCACATCCGCGATCTGCTGGGACAGTTCGTCCGCCGTCTCGTAGGTGACGTTGGATACCATGATCTGGGCGGTGGCGAAAGTGGTGAAGTTATCGTTCATTGCCACGATGCCCTGCCGGGTCTCCGTGTCCTCCGGGAGGTAGGTGGTGACGTCGTTTTCCACATTCACCCATCCGGAGGAAAACGCACAGAAAATCACGGCAAATATGTACAAAAGGAAGAACAAAGTCTTTTTGTCCACAATAAATGTGGCAAGCTTTGTCATGAAATTACTGTCCGGCGGGTTCTTTTCAGACATAATATCCTCCTAACACGCGCCTTCGGGCAAAAATCCCACACGAAGGCGAAACGAAAGTTGACTTTTTGGATAGGAACTATTATAATCAAAATGTGGAAAGACTGCAAGCACTAAATTGGATAAGATACGCCAAATTGTGCTTTGCGGGTCATCGTTTTTTCAGCGTGTTTACAGTCTCTTAAAGAATTATTTCGTTAGTGTTTAGAAAAAATGAATAAACTGGAAACAAGATAGAAAAAGGAGAATCCTTATGAGGCTTAGTCTGGCACTTGCGTTTTTCTTCTTTATCGGCTCGTGCTTCGGATGGGTGCTGGAGCTGCTGTACCGCAACCTGACCCACCGCCACAAAAAGTGGATCAACCCCGGCTTCTGCACCGGCCCGTATCTGCCGATTTACGGCTTCGGCCTGTGTACGCTGTTTCTGCTGGCGTCGCTGGAGGATCTGCACCTGATTGCAGACCCCGTCTGGAACCGGGTGGTGCTGTTTCTTGCCATGGCTGTCGCCATGACGCTGATCGAGTACATCGCGGGTCTTGCCTGCCTGAAATATCTGAAAGTCCGGCTGTGGGACTATTCAAACCTTTGGGGCAATATTCAGGGGATCATCTGCCCGCTGTTCTCCTTCTTCTGGGCGGCGCTTGGCGCGGCGTACTATTTTCTGGTGCATCCCTATATCCTGAATGCGCTGGCGTGGTTGTCCAACAATCTGGCGTTTTCCTTCTTCATTGGTATGTTCTTCGGCGTGTTCATCATCGACGTGGTGCATTCCAGCCAGATCATCGTCAAGCTGAAGCAGTTCGCCGAGGAAAACAAGGTCGTCGTGAAATACGAGAGCATCAAGGACCACATCCGGGATTTCAACCAGAATGCCGCTGCCAAGTATCACTTTTTCTCCCCCTTCCGTTCGGACAGCCCTCTGGCCGAGCACTTGAAGGAAATGTATCTCAAGCTGGAAAAGCAGAGAGACAGTCGAAAGTAAATTTCCCCAAGCCGCCGCGATTTTTGCGGCGGCTTTTTGCCGGATTTTGGGCAAATGGAACAAAGATACCGGAAGAAAACAGGATTTCTTCTGCCTTGTAAAGTGTTTCTCTTTGTGCTATCATTACCCCAGAGAACAATGGCGTTCCCGCAGAGGGCATTTTTGCCCTTTGAGCGGAAACGCCGTTTATTTTTTGTAGCCCGAAGGAGAAAAAGCTATGGAAAATTTCACCGAACGCACAACACCTGCCGGGTTGTACGATTCCCGGTTTGAACACGACAACTGCGGCATCGGCGCGGTCGTGGATATCAAGGGACGCAAAAGCCACCGGACGCTGGATGACGCGCTGCAGATCGTGGAGCATCTGGAACACCGGGCAGGGAAGGATGCTGAGGGAAAAACCGGCGATGGCGTGGGCATCCTGTTGCAGGTCAGCCATAAATTCTTTGCAAAGGCCGCCGCGGCTGCGGGCATCACGCTGGGCGCGGAGCGGGAATACGGCGTTGGCATGTTCTTCTTCCCGCAGGAAGAGTTGCAGCGCAATCAGGCAAAGAAGCTGTTTGAGATTATCTGCAAGAAGGAGGGGCTGCCCTTCCTTGGCTGGCGGCAGGTGCCGGTATGCCCGGAGTATCTGGGGCAGAAGGCACGGGACTGTATGCCCAGCATCTGGCAGGCGTTTGTGGGAAAGCCGCCGAGAATGGTCGCTGGTATCGCCTTTGACCGGCGGCTGTATGTGGTTCGCCGGGTGTTCGAGCAGTCCAGTCAGGAGACCTACGTGTGCAGCCTGTCCAGCCGCACCATCGTGTATAAGGGCATGTTTCTGGTCAAGGAGCTGCGGCAGTTCTACCCGGATTTACAGGACGAGGACTATGAGACCGCCATCGGCATGGTTCACAGCCGTTTCTCCACCAACACCTCCCCCAGCTGGAACCGGGCGCACCCCAACCGGTTCATCCTCCACAACGGTGAGATCAACACCATCCGGGGCAATGTGGACACCATGCTTGCCCGGGAGGAGACCATTGCCAGCCGCTTTTTGAAGGAAGACATGACCAAGGTGCTGCCCATTGTCAACCAGGGCGGTTCCGACTCCGCCATGCTGGACAACACCCTGGAATTCATGGTCATGAACGGCATGGATTTGCCCCTGGCGGTGATGGTCACCATCCCGGAGCCGTGGAGCAACAACCGGAACATGGATCAAAAGAAGAAGGACTTTTACCAGTATTATGCCACCATGCTGGAGCCCTGGGACGGCCCCGCGTCCATTCTGTTCAGCGACGGCGACGTGATGGGCGCGGTCCTTGACCGCAACGGTCTGCGCCCCAGCCGCTATTACATTACCGACGACGGACGGTTGATCCTTTCCAGCGAGGTTGGCGTTCTGGACATCCCGCAGGAACACGTCATCCGCAAGGATCGCCTGCGCCCCGGCAAGATGCTGTTGGTGGACACGGTGAAGGGCGAGCTGGTGGACGATGAACACCTGAAAGCGGAGTACGCCAGCCGCCAGCCCTACGGCGAATGGCTGGACCGGAATCTGGTGAACCTCTCCGACCTGACGGTGCCTAACCGGAAAATCCCCTCCTACACAAGAGAAGAAATGGTGCGGCTTCAGAAGGCCTTCGGCTACCGCTACGAGGATTTGAAGACCATCATGCTCCCCATGGCGAAAAACGGCGCGGAACCCTCCGGCGCGATGGGCAGCGATACTCCGCTGGCCGTCCTCAGCCATACCCGCCCGCCGCTGTTCGAGTATTTCAAGCAGATGTTTGCGCAGGTTACGAACCCGCCCATCGACGCACTGCGGGAAAGAATCGTTACCTCTACCACCGTGTACGTGGGCGCCCAGGGTAATCTGCTGGAAGAGAACGCGGAAAACTGCAAAGTCTTAAAAATCAACAACCCCATCCTCACGGAGACGGACTTGCTGAAAATCAAGACCATGGACGTTCCCGGTTTCAAGGTGGAGACCGTGTCCATTTGCTACTACAAAAACACCCCGCTGGAAAAGGCCATCGACCGGCTGTTCGTGGACGTTGACCGGGCTTACCGGGACGGCACGAACATCCTGATTCTGTCCGACCGGGACATTGACGAGTATCATGTCGCCATTCCCAGTCTGCTGGCCGTCAGCGCGGTGTCCAAATATCTGGTTCGCACCCGCAAGCGCACTGCCATGGCGCTGATTCTGGAAAGCGGCGAACCCCGGCTTGTCCATGATTTTGCCACGCTTCTGGGCTTCGGCGCCTGCGCCATCAACCCGTATCTGGCGCAGGAGAGCATCGGCAATCTGATCAGCGACGGGCTGCTGGAAAAGGATTTTTACGCCGCTGTCAACGATTACAACAAGGCGGTGCTGGCGGGTATCGTGAAGATCGCCTCCAAGATGGGCATTTCCACCATCCAGTCCTATCAGGGCAGCCAGATTTTCGAGGCGGTGGGCATCAGCAAAGAGGTCATTGACAAATACTTCACCAACACCGTCAGTCGGGTGGGCGGCATCACCATCGACGATATCCAGAAGGACATGGAAGACCGCCACCAGCAGGCCTTCGACCCCCTGGGACTGGACATTTACATGGATTTGCCCAGTGTGGGCGCGCACAAATTCCGCAGCGGAAGCGCGGCGGAGCAGCACCTGTACAATCCCCAGACTATCCACCTTTTGCAGCAGGCGGTCTGGACGGGGGACTACGGCAAGTTCAAGCAGTACACCGCCGCCGCGGCCAACGAGGGCGGCGACGATATGCACCTGCGCAGCATGCTGGAATTCAACTACCCCGAAACCGGCGTCCCCATCGAGGAAGTAGAGGACGTAGAGTCCATTGTCAAGCGCTTCAAGACCGCCGCCATGAGCTACGGCGCGCTGTCCAAGGAAGCCCATGAATGTCTTGCCATTGCCATGAACCGTCTGGGCGGCAAGTCCAACACCGGCGAGGGCGGCGAGGACGAGGAACGCTACGGCACCGAGCGGAATTCCGCCATCAAGCAGGTCGCTTCCGCCCGGTTCGGCGTTACCAGCAAATATCTGGTTTCCGCCAAGGAAATCCAGATCAAGATGGCGCAGGGCGCGAAGCCCGGCGAGGGCGGCCAGCTTCCCGGCGGCAAGGTTTATCCATGGGTGGCAAAGTGCCGCCACTCCACCACCGGCGTGGGACTGATCTCCCCGCCGCCCCATCACGATATTTATTCCATCGAGGATCTGGCGCAGCTGATCTACGACCTGAAATGCGCCAACCGCAGCGCCGCCATCAACGTCAAGCTGGTGAGCGAAGCGGGCGTCGGCACCATTGCCGCCGGCGTGGCCAAGGCCGGCGCGGAGGTCATCCTGATCTCCGGCTTTGACGGCGGCACGGGCGCGGCGTCCATCAATTCCTCCATCCACAACGCCGGACTTCCCTGGGAGCTGGGCATCGCTGAGGCGCACCAGTGCCTCATCATGAACGGTCTGCGTTCCCGCGTCCGCATCGAGTCCGACAGCAAGCTCATGAGCGGTCGGGACGTGGCCATCGCCGCCATGCTGGGCGCGGAGGAATTCGGTTTCGGCACCGGCCCGCTGGTAGCCATGGGCTGCGTAATGATGCGGGTGTGCAATCTGGACACCTGCCCCATGGGCATCTGCACCCAGAACCCCGAGCTGAGAAAGAAGTTCATGGGCAAGCCTGAGTACGTGATGAACTTCATGAAGTTCATGGCTCAGGAGCTGCGGGAATATATGGCGAAGCTGGGCGTGCGCACGGTGGACGAACTGGTGGGCCGCACGGACTTGCTGAAAGTTCGTCCCGCCCCCGCCGGTTCCCGCGCCAGCGAAATGGACTTGTCGGGATTGCTGAAAAACCCGCTGGTGGAGAACACCAACGTCCACTTTGACCCCAAGGCAGTTTACGATTTCAAGCTGGAACAGACTCCCGACATGAAGGTGCTGATGAAGAAGTTCAGAAAGAGCTTCGATATGGCGGAACCAAAGCCTATGACCGTTCAGATGGAGGTGGGCAACACCGACCGCACCTTCGGCAGCATTTTTGGCAGCGAGATCACGGCAAAATTCGGCAACACCCTTCCGGACGACACCTTCCGCGTGGTCTGCACCGGCTACGGCGGCCAGAGCTTCGGCGCGTTCATCCCCAAGGGGCTGACGCTGGAGCTGATCGGCGACAGCAACGACTATCTGGGCAAGGGACTTTCCGGCGGCAAAATCATCGTCTACCCGCCGAAAAACGTGACCTATGACCGCAGCGAAAATATCCTCATCGGCAACGTGGCCTTCTACGGCGCCACCGGCGGCAAGGCGTTCATCAACGGCGTGGCCGGAGAACGGTTCTGCGTCCGCAACTCCGGCGCTGTCGCCGTGGTGGAGGGCGTGGGCGACCATGGCTGCGAGTACATGACCGGTGGCACAGTGGTGGTGCTGGGCAAGACCGGCAAGAACTTCGCTGCTGGCATGAGCGGCGGCATTGCCTACGTGCTGGATGAGGATTGGGACTTCTACCAGCGGGTGAACAAGGACATGGTCACGCTGGAAAGCGTGGAGCATAAGTACGATGTGTCCCTGCTGAAAGACCTGATCCGGGAGCATGTGGAGGCCACAGGCTCGCCCCGGGGTAAGGAAATCCTGGAAAACTTCGGCGAATATCTGCCGAAATTCAAGAAGGTTCAGCCCCACGACTATGATAAGATGCTTCGCCTGATTGCCAAGATGGAGGAAAAGGGCGAGGACAGCGAGCAGGCGCAGATCGAGGCGTTTTACGCCATGAAAAACGGGAAATAAGGAGGCGGGAATATGGGAAAACCCACCGGATTTATGGAGATCGACCGGCAGACCAGCCGGGAGATCGCTCCTGAGGAACGTATCAAAAATTTCAATGAATTTCATATTCCGCTGCACTGCGACGAACAGCAGGCGCAGGGTGCGCGGTGTATGGACTGCGGCGTACCCTTCTGCCAGAGCGGCATGATGATCGGCGGCATGGCAAGCGGCTGCCCCTTAAATAACCTCATCCCCGAATGGAACGATCTGGTATATCAGGGGCGGTGGGACTTGGCGGCGAAGCGGCTCATTGCCACCAACCGCTATCCGGAATTCACCAGCCGGGTCTGCCCGGCACTGTGCGAAGCCGCCTGCACCTGCGGCATGGCGACGGGGTCGCCCGTGGCGGTGAAGGAGAACGAGCGGGCGATCGTGGAGTACGGCTACGAAAGCGGCACGATCCACGCCGTTCCGCCACCGGCGCGCACCGGAAAGCGGGTGGCGGTGGTCGGCACCGGTCCCTCCGGGCTGTCTGTTGCCGACCTGCTGAACAAGCGCGGTCACAAGGTGACCATGTATGAGCGCGCCGACCGGGTGGGGGGTCTGCTGATGTACGGCATTCCCAACATGAAGCTGGAAAAGTGGGTCATTGACCGCCGGGTGAAGATTCTGAAAGACGAGGGCATCGAGTTTATCACCAACGCCGACGTGGGGCGTGACGTCTCTGCCGAGGAACTGAAAGAGAATTACGACGCGGTGGTACTCTGCTGCGGCGCGAAAAAGCCCCGGGACATTGGCGTACCCGGACGGGACGCTGAGGGAATCTACTTTGCCGTGGACTACCTGACCAGCGTGACAAAAAGTCTGCTTGACTCGGATTTTGCCGACGGCAAGGCTGTCACGGCCAAGGGCAAAAAGGTGCTGGTCATCGGCGGCGGCGACACGGGCAATGACTGTGTAGGCACCGCCATCCGTCAGGGCTGCACGGGTATCATGCAGCTGGAAATGATGCCTTGCCCGCCGGAGACCCGCGCTCCCGGCAACGCATGGCCGGAGTGGCCGCGGGTGCTGAAAACCGACTACGGCCAGCAGGAGGCCATTGCCATGTTCGGCCACGACCCCCGGGAATACCAGACCACCGTCAAGGAGTTCTACAAGAACGAAGCCGGGCAGGTCTGCGGGGCGCTTATTGCCCGTCTGGAAAGCAAGGTGGTGGACGGGCGGCGGATGATGGTTCCCACCGGGGAGGAATTCTCCGTGGAGTGCGATCTGGTGCTTATCGCGGCGGGATTTCTGGGCTGCGAGAGCTATGTCGCCGAAGCCTTCGGCGTGGATATGACGCCCCGGGGCAATGTGGCGGATGTGAAGTACGCGACCAGTCAACCCAAGGTATTTGTCTGCGGCGATATGCGCCGGGGACAGAGCCTTGTGGTGTGGGCACTGCGGGAAGGCCGGGACACCGCCGCCGTAGTGGACGAAAGCCTGATGGGCTATACAAACCTGTAATTGGCAAAAAACTCCCCGTTTTCCATCGAAAACGGGGAGTTTTGCTATAGAACTCATACTGAACTCCAATTAAAATCTTTAGAAAAGATTTTAATTGCCCGAAGGGCAAGGAGTTCATACGAGACTTGTTTTGTGATTTCTTTCCTTATAAATCACAAAACTGGCAGCGCCATCAGGCGATGCCTTCCTGATTGAAATCAAAGATTTTAATCAGGAAATAGTATCAGTCAAATACGTACATACCGAAAAACGCGATCAGACCGTCGCCGCAGGTATATTCCATACCGCACAGGTCTGCCAGCTTCTTGACGAAAATGCAGTATGCGGACATGCAGGAATATTTCAGGTCGGGGAACCGGCAAGGCTCGTTATTTTTTCTTGTGCAGGGGGAACACAGGGCGCAGCCGCTGGCGCCCACCAGAAAGCCGTCGCACCCTTCGTCACGGCAACGCTTCATCAGGCGGATCGCGGCGGTGTTGTGGCCGGATTTCCCCTTCTTGATGGCGGGAGTGTCGGTGTAGCTTTCCAACTGCCAGATGCTTTGCAGCACCAGCGCCTTTTTGTGGGCAAGCACCTTCTGCTTCATTTCCTCCGGCGTGCCGCAGTCCGGGGGACAGGAATGGTTCGCGCCGTACTGCCCGCAAAGGTTTTCCTCGCAGTAAGGCCGGAACGAGGGGTCAAAGACGATGTCGGCGGTATCCACCACTGCGGCGGCGGAAAAGCCTTCCTCGTAGGCATATTGTACCATTTGTTCTGCTGTCATATTGCATCACTCCATTTTTAGGCTCGATGGCACCCAGTATAGCACATTCAGATCAAATCCGCAATATCCTGAACCAAGCGAATTGTTTCCTCCCAGCCGAGACAGGGGTCGGTGATGGACTTGCCGTAAACGCCGTCGCCGATCTTCTGACAGCCGGGCTCCAGGTAGGATTCCACCATGAAGCCCTTGACCATGGACTTGATTTCTCCGCTGTGGCGGCAGGAGTGGAGCACTTCCTTGCAGATGCGGGGCTGCTCCTGATACTTTTTGCCGGAATTGGCGTGGTTGGCGTCCACGATCAGCGCCATGTTTTGAAGCCCCTTGGCGGTGTAGGCGTTGTACAGCCGTTCCAGCTCCTCAAAGTGGTAGTTGGGCATGGACTCGCCGTGCTTGTTCACGTAGCCCCGGAGGATGGCGTGGGCAAGGGGATTGCCGGTGGTATCCACCTCCCAGCCCCGGTAGATGAAGGTGTGGGGGTGCTGGGCGGCCATGATGGAATTGAGCATGACGGAAATATCCCCGCTGGTGGGATTTTTCATGCCTACGGGAATGTCAATGCCGCTGGAGGTCAGACGGTGCTCCTGATTTTCGACGCTCCGCGCGCCCACCGCCACGTAAGAGAGCAGGTCGGAAAGATAGCGGTAATTGTCGGGGTAGAGCATTTCGTCGGCGGTGGGAAGGCCGGTGTTGGCCAGCACATTGGTGTGCAGGCGGCGGATGGCGATGACGCCCTCCAGCATATCGGAGGTTTTCCGGGGGTCGGGCTGGTGCAGAAGCCCCTTATAGCCGTCGCCGGTGGTGCGGGGCTTGTTGGTGTAGACCCGGGGAATCAGAACCAGCTTGTCCGACACCGCCTCCTGCAATTTTGCCAGCCGCTCGCAGTATTCCAGCACCGCGTCCTCCCGGTCGGCGGAGCAGGGGCCGATGATCAGCACCATTTTGCTGCTTTTTCCGGTGAAAACGTCGGCAATTTCCTTGTCCCGGCGGGCTTTGACCTGCGCCAGCTCGGCGGTCAGGGGATACTGCTCCTTGATCTCCTTGGGAATGGGCAGTTTGCGCTTGAAAATCATATTCTGCATGATGGTGTCCTCTCTTTACTTTTTTCTGTTTATGCGGTATGATAGGTGATATGATAGGAAGAAAAAGGAGTGGTTACTGTGACCGACCCGAAACGGAAATACTATGAAAAACGCGCCAAAGTGCTGATCAAGAATCTCCACAGCCGCCATTTTGAAGCCTGCTACTGCGCAGACAAAGCCGAGGCGCTGAAAAAGGCGCTGGAATGGATTCCCGCCGGTTCCAGCGTGGGCTGGGGCGGCGCGATGTCCGCCCAGCAGATCGGCTTGTTAGACACCGTACGGACAGGGGACTACCGTGCCCTCGACCGGGAGCGGGCTGCGACCCCGGAGGAGCGGAAAGCAATCATGAAGCAGTGCCTTGGCGCGGACGTGTTCATCACCGGCGCGAACGCGCTGAGTCTGGACGGCCAGATGGTGAACATCGATGGCAACGGCAACCGGGTAGCGGCCATCGTCTATGGGCCGGAATCCGTGATCGTCATTGCGGGAATGAACAAGGTGATGGATTCTCTGGACGCCGCCGTGGAGCGGGCAAGAACGGTTGCCGCGCCCCAGAACAAGCAGCGCTTCGACTCCAAAACGCCCTGCGAGGTGACGGGCGCCTGCGCCGACTGCAAGAGCGACGGCTGCATCTGCAACCAGATCCTCATCACCCGCAACTGCAATCCCCCCGGGCGGATCAAATTTATCCTGGTAGGGGAAGATCTGGGCCTGTGAGGAGGAAAAACATGATCGAAAAAATCCGTGCTTTTGTGGAAAAGCATTGGGACATGGTCAGCTATCTCTTTTTCGGCGTGCTGACGACTGCGGTGAATTATCTGGTTTATCTGCCGCTTTACAATCTGCTGGGCATCAGCGCGGCCGTCAGCAATATCATTGCGTGGGTGGCGGCGGTGGCCTTTGCCTATGTGACGAACAAACCCTTCGTGTTCAAGAGCCACGACTGGTCCATGAAAACCGTTTTGCCGGAGCTGGGCAAATTCGTCGGCTGCCGGGCAGCGTCCGGCGGTCTGGAAACGGTGCTGATACTCCTGACCGTGGACATCTTGGGCTGGAACGGAAATATCTGGAAGCTGATTATCAGCGTTCTGGTGGTCATTCTGAATTACGTCTCCAGCAAGCTGCTGGTCTTCCGCAAGTGAGCGTTTCCCCATTGCCAAAAGGCAATGGGGGATTTTTTACCCGTAGCGCTCCTTGAGGTACAGCATGGCCTCCCGGTAGCCATCAAGGCCATGGCCTTTGATGGTCTTCACACAGGCCATTCCCGCATAGGAAATCTGCCGGAAGGGTTCTCTTGCGTCCACGTCGGAGATGTGGACCTCCACGGCGGGGATGGAAACGGCTTTCAGGGCGTCCAGAATGGCCACGGAGGTATGGGTATAGGCGGCGGGGTTGATGACGATGCCGTCCACCTTGCCGTATGCCCACTGGATTTTGTCAACAAGGTCCCCCTCGTGGTTGGACTGGTACTGCTCCACCTCCAGATCCTCGGCGCTGGCGGTTTCGTCCAGCAGCCGCAGAAGATCGGCGAAGGTGTTTTTACCGTAGATACCCGGCTCCCGGATGCCAAGCATATTCAGGTTGGGGCCGTTGATGACCAGAATTTTCATATCGGTTCCTCCATGATCGACAAAATTGCGGCGACGGTTTCCTCGGCGGAACCGTCATTGCTGACGGCGTGATCGGCAAAGGCGGCGTACATGGGGGCGCGCTTTGCGAACATTGCGTCCAGCGGGTTGGCCTGGGACAGGGGACGGCCGTCGGTGGGTAGCTTGGAAATGTCCCGTTTCAGCCAGAAAATCACGCCGTTCTGGTGAAGCATCGGGTAGTTTCGCGGCTGGGTCACACAGCCGCCGCCGGTGGCGATGACCAGCGCGGACTGTTTGCCCAGCTGGGACAGCGCTTTCGTCTCCCAGTCCCGGAAAACGGTTTCGCCGTCCTCTGCAAAAATGGCCGGGATGGGCTTGCCCGCAAGACGGACAATTTCCTCGTCGGCGTCCACCAGCTTCCGGCCAAGTTTGTCCGCAAGCAGAGCGCCGACGGTGCTTTTCCCGCACCCCGGCATTCCGATGAGGACGATGTTTGCCATCTGAGCGGCAAGCTTTCCGTGGATTTCGGCAATGGCGGCGTCGTCAATGGACTTGCCGGTAAAATATTCGGCGGATTCCTTGGCCTGCGCCACCAGCATCCAAAGGCCGTTGGCGCAGGGAATATGAAGCGCTTCGGCGTCCAGCAGCAGCTGGGTGCGGGCGGGGTTGTAGATCACGTCCAGCACCCCTTCCAGCTTGGGGAACCGCTTCAAATCCACGGGAGAAACGCCGGTATTGGGATACATGCCGACGGGGGTCGCGTTGACGATGACGGCGGCGTCTTCGTGACGCTGCAGGTTCTCGTAATTGTTTTCCCCGGAACGGGAAATGACCACGGCCTCAGCACCCAGCCCAGTCAAAACAGCAGTGACGGTATTGGAAGCCCCGCCGCTGCCCAGCACCAAAACCTTCTTTCCGGCGACATCCAGACCGCTTCGCTTCAAAAGGGAAGCAAAGCCAAAATAGTCCGTGTTGTGGCCGAAAAGGGTGCCGTCCAATCTACGGACGACGGTATTCACCGCCCCCAGCTTTTTAGCAGCCGGGGACAATTCGTCCAAATAGGGGATGACCGCTTTTTTGTAGGGAATGGTGACATTCAGCCCGGTAAAGTCCCCGTTTTTCAGGAAATCTTCAACTTCCTCCGGCTCTTTTTCAAAGAGCGTATAGGAATAATCCCCGAGACAGGCATGAATCTGGGGGGAGTAGCTGTGCCCCAGCTTCCGACCCAGCAGTCCGCATTCCATCAGACCACCTCCGTGTAGCTGCCTAAGTATTTGAATTCCTCACACATCTCGTCCAGCTCGCACATCAGCTGAACGAATTCCTCGGAATAAATGGAGGTTTCCAGATCGAAATAGAACATGAACTCAAATTCCCGGTCGGGAATGGGGCGGGATTCCAGCTTCGTGACGTTGATGCCCAGCGTGTAAAGCCGTGCCAGCACCTTGTAAAGCGCGCCGGGCTTGTGGTTCAGAACCATCATGATGGAGGTCTTGTCGGAACCGGGGTAAATTTCCAGATTCCGGCTGATGCAGATGAAGCGGGTGCGGTTGTTGCCCTTGTCCTGCACGGAGCTGCGCAGACAGTCCAGTCCGTACAGCTCGGCGCAGGCGCGGCTGGACAGGGCGGCGACATCCTTTCTGCCGGACTGGGCGACCATCTGGGCGGCGAGGGCAGTGTTGTCCACGGGAATGACATTCACGCCGGGGAGACTGTGGAGGAAGTTACCGCACTGGTTGATGGCCTGCTCGTGGGAGTAGACCTCCTTGATGTCGGCGAGGCTCGTGCCGGGATTAACCAGAAGATTGTGGTCGATTTTCAGCCGGAAGGTGCGGACGATGGAGAAATTATGCTCGATCATCAGGTCGTACACCTTGTTCACGGAACCGGCGGTGGAATTTTCGATGGGCAGAATGCCGTATTGGCACAGCCCCTGATCGATGGCACTGAACACGGCCTCAAAGGACTTGAAGTACATAATAAAGGGATTTTTGAAGATTTTTTCACAGGCGATCTGGGAGTAAGCGCCCTCTACGCCCTGACAGGCGACCATGGGCGCCTGCGGGAAAAGCTTCGGCGTATGCTCGATGGCCTGCGTGATGTTCCGGTAAAGGGGGCTGCATTCCCCGTTGCGCTTGGACTGGTAGCTGCGGCTCAGCTCGAACAGCATGGAGTACAGCACCCGGGTGTAATTTGCCATTTCGGGGCCGGCCTTTTCCGCCACGTCCTGAAGCTTCGCCCGTTCCCGGGCAGGCTGGAAAATGGGCAGGTTATTGGCCTTTTTGTAGTCGGCGACCTGAGCGGCGGCATGCATCCGCTGGCAGAACAGGCGAACCAGTTCGTCGTCGATTTTGTCGATCTCACTGCGAATCTCATTTAAATCCATTTACGGTTTCCTCCTGTCTGTCTGGGTGTTGCCCAGAATCATGTCGAAAATGGCGATGGCGGCCGCGGCCTCGATCACCGGGACGGCTCTGGGGACGATGCACGGGTCATGACGGCCTTTGACGATCAGCTCCTGAACTTTTCCATCGTTCAGATCGACGCTCTGCTGGGGGCGGGAAATGGAGGGGGTGGGCTTGAGGGCTGCCCGGAAAATCAGGGGCATTCCGGTGGTGATGCCGCCGAGAATTCCCCCGGCATTGTTGGTGACGGTGCGGATTTGCCCATCCGAAATAACGTAATCGTCGTTATTCTGGCTGCCCCGCAGATTTGCGGCGGAAAAGCCCGCACCGAATTCCACACCCTTCACGGCGGGAACGCCGTAGACGATTTGGGCAATTCGACTCTCCACGCCGCCGAACATGGGTTCTCCCACCCCGGCGGGAAGACCGGTGACGGCGCATTCCACAATGCCGCCCACGCTGTCACCGTCACCCTTGGCGGCGGAAATGGCATCCCGCATCTGTGCCCCTGCGTCCGGTTTTATCACCGGGAAATCCGGCTGGATGGAATCCATATCCGGGACAAGGGGGTCAAAAGGCGTGTCGGAAATGCCCGCAATGGCGGCAATATGGGCGAAAACCTGAATTCCCATGCCCTCCAGCCATTGTTTGCACAGTCCTCCCGCAATGCAGAGCGGCGCGGTCAGACGGCCGGAAAAGTGTCCGCCCCCGGCGGCGTCCTGGAATCCGCCGTATTTGATCTGGGCGGTGAGGTCCGCGTGTCCGGGACGGGGGCAGTCCTTCAGATTGGCATAGTCCCCGGAGCGGGTGTTTTTGTTGTAAATGGCGGCGGCAATGGGCGCGCCGCAGGTGAAGCCGTCCAGAATTCCGGAGAGAAACTCCGGCCGGTCGGCCTCTTTTCGCGGCGTTGACCAGTCGTTCTGACCGGGGGCGCGGCGGTTCAGGAAGATTTGCAGCGCGTCCGTGTCCACGGGCAGACCTGCCGGAATGCCGTCCAGCGTCATGCCGATGGCCACGCCGTGGGATTGGCCGAAAATGGACAATTTCAGATTTTCACCGTAGGTACTGCTCATAGTTACCTCCTAAACGGGCGTATTCTTCAAAGAATTTTGGATAGGATTTTCCCACGCACTCCGCGCCAAGAATGGCCACGGGTGCTTTGCAGGCAGTCGCGGCAATGGCGGCGGACATGGCGATGCGGTGATCGTTCATGGCATCCACCGTCCCGCCGACCAGCCCCGTGCCGTACACCGTCAGGGTGTCCTCGGAAGCCTGTGCCTTTCCGCCCAGCGCTTCCACCATGGCAATAACGGACGCGACACGGTCGGATTCTTTCAGCCGCAGCCGCCGGATGTCCGTGAACACAGCGCCATTTTTACACGCCGCCGTAACGGCGAGAATGGGGACTAAATCGGGAATATCAGCGGCGGAAATGATGGGATGGTCTTCCAGCGCGGGAAGCAGATCAAAGACCGCCCGGTCGCCCTGGGGGGAATCCGGGGAGAGGTTCGTCACCTCTACACTGCTGCCCAACGCCTTTGCAGCAAGGAAGAACGCGGCGTTGCTCCAATCGCCTTCTACCGTCAGCGTGCCGGGGGAGTGGAACGGGGTGCCGCCGGTCACGACAAAATCCGACGTTTCTTTTCCAAATATTTCCATTGCCCGCTGGGTCATGGTGATATAGGGGCGGGATTCCACCTTCCCGGTCAGACGGATGCGGCTTTTTCCCGGAATCAGGGCGGCGGAAAGCAGCAGCCCCGTAATAAACTGGCTGGAAACGCCGCCGTCGATGACGTATTCTCCCGCTCGCAGACGCCCGGTGCAGCGAACGGTATCCGCGGTCGGGCGGGTGAGGGTGCAGCCCATACGTTCCATTTCCTCCCACAGCGGAGAGAGAGGGCGGCTGGGGAGCCTGCCCTCCAAATGAAACATTGCGTCAACGCCCAAAGCCCCGGCCACTGGCAGCAGAAACCGCAGGGTAGAGCCGCTGTCGTGGCAGCGAAGCGCTGTCTGCCGGGGGATTTCCTTCGCCGGGATGACCCGGTAGCCGGAGTCGGTTCGTGTGATGTCCGCGCCCAGAGCGTTCAGGCAGCCCATGGTCGCTTCGATGTCCCGGTTGGTTTCGGGGCAGAAAAGAGTGGTGGGCGCGTCGGCAAAGGCGGCGCAGATCAGCAGACGGTGCGCCTGAGACTTCGAGGGGATGGCGCGGACGGTTCCCGAAAGTTTCCCGGGAAAAATGGTGATATCCATATCAAAGACCTGCCTGAATAAAGGATTTCAGGGATTCGACCTTGGTCGGGACAATGGCGCAGTCGCCGATGGCGCGGGGGATGATGAGATTCACCGTGCCGCCGGAACGCTTCTTGTCCGAGAGGGTGTAGCTGAAAAGATCGTCTGCGGAGTAGTCCGTCCGGGTGGGCAGACCGAATTGTTCCAGAAGCGCCACGATTCGCGGCGTATCGGCGCAGGCGGATGCCCGGCTGACGATGGCCATGCCAATGGCGACGGCCTTGCCGTGGGAGATGGCAAAATGGCTTTTGGCCTCCACGCCGTGACCGACGGTGTGACCCAGATTCAGCTTCATCCGCGCGCCGGTGTCGAATTCGTCCTCCATGACCACGTCCCGCTTTAATTCCACACAGCGGGTGATGACCGCTTCCCGGTCAAAGGAAAGCCCCTTTTCTTCCAGATGGGCGAACAGCTTCGGGTCGTACAGCACGCCGTACTTGATGACCTCGGCGCAGCCGTCCCGGAAAATGTCAAGGGGGAGGGAATTCAGGGTATCCGTGTCGCACAGCACCAGACTTGGCTGGCAGAACGCCCCGGCGAGGTTCTTCCCGGCAGGAAGGTCAATGGCGGTTTTGCCGCCCACGGAGGAATCCACGGCGGCAAGCAGGGTCGTGGGAACCTGAATGAAGCGGATGCCCCGCAGGTAGCTTGCGGCGGCGAAGCCCGCCAGATCGCCCACCACGCCGCCGCCCAGAGCGACGATCAGGTCGGAGCGGGTCAGCCGGTTTTCCGCGAGAAAGTTCAGAAGATCGAGGAAAATCTGCCCGTTCTTGCTTTCCTCCCCGGCAGGGAAAACATAGGAAACCACGGAAAAACCTGCGCTTTTCAGGCTCTCTTCTACAGCTGCGCCGTAAAGGGGATAGACGTTGCTCTCGCTGACGACGCAGATTTTCTGCGCTTTCCCCAGCTTTTTCGCTTCCGCGCCCAAAGTGGGCAGCAGCCCCTGACCGATCAGAATATCATACTGTCTGGAGGCGCGGACGGTAACGGTATTCATCCGTCCACCTCCTCTTTGCGTTTTTTGCCCTCGTCCAGCAGCCGGACTAATGTGTCCATATCGTCCGCAGCAATGGCGCCCCGGTAGGCGGACAGGCTCTCAATATAGCTGTCCAGCTCGAAAAGAACATTGTCCTTGTTTTCCATGAACAGCTCCGCCCACATCTGAGGATTCAGCCACGCGACGCGGGTCAGGTCTTTGTAGCTTCCGGCAGAAAATCCCTTGTGCTTCAAAGCGGTGGGGGACTTGATGAAGGCGTTGCTGAGGATGTGGGGCATCTGGGAGGTAAAGGCAATCATTTTGTCATGCTCTTCCGCTGTTGTGACGGAGAAAAAGCCGAAATGACAGGGTTTCAGTGCGGTTTTCACCCGGTCTAACAGCTGAATGTCGTCAAATACCGGCGGAACCAGCACCATGGGTGCGCCCGCAAAGAGGTTTGCCCGGCTGTATTTGAAGCCGGAGAACTGGGAGCCTGCCATGGGATGCCCGCCCACGAAGGTGAAGCCGTACCGTTCGGCGAGAGGGAAGCACCGGCTGCAAACCTCCCGCTTGATGCCGCAGCAGTCGATGACCAGCGCGTCCTTGGATACAAGGGGCGCGTTCTTTTCCAGCCAGTCGGCGCAGCCGCCGGGGTAGATGGCAAGCAGGATCAGGTCGCACGCCGGAATGGTGGTTTCGTCCAGCCGCCCATGGACTGCGCCGGAAAGCATGGCGAAGGAGAGCATACTTTCGTTTCGCTGAATGGCGTAGACGGTGTGCCCCTCCAGAGCGTAGGCTCTGGCAAGGGAGCCACCGATCAGGCCAAGACCCAAAATACCGACTTTCATACAAGAACCTCACGAATCTGCCGGACTTTCCGGCTGATCTCATCGAACTGGGGCGGCGTGATGGACTGGGCGCCGTCGCACAGCGCGTGGGCGGGATCGTTGTGGACCTCCACCATGATGCCGTCTGCTCCGGCGGCGGTGGCCGCGTAGGCCATGGGGGCGACCAGATCGGCCTTGCCGGTGGCATGGCTGGGATCGACCACCACGGGCAGGTGGGTCAGATTGTGCAGAACGGGGACTGCGGAAAGGTCGAGGGTGTTCCGGGTGGCGGTCTCAAAGGTGCGGATGCCCCGCTCGCAGAGGATGACCTTGCTGTTGCCCTCGCTCATGATATATTCGGCGCTCATGAGCAGCTCCTGCAGGGTGTTGGCAAGTCCCCGTTTCAGCAGAATGGGCTTGTCGGTCTTGCCCAGCTCTTTCAGAAGGTCAAAGTTCTGCATATTCCGCGCACCTACCTGAATGATATCCACGTCGGCGAACAGATCGAGGGTGGAAATGTTCATGATCTCCGTGACGATGGGCAGCCCCGTGGCCTTTTTGGCCTCCAGAAGCAGCCGGATGCCCTCGCCCTTCATGCCCTGAAAGGCGTAGGGGGAGGTGCGGGGCTTGAACGCGCCGCCCCGGAGAATGGATGCGCCGGATTCCTTGACGGCGGAAGCGACGGCAATGATCTGCTCCTCGGATTCCACGCTGCACGGGCCTGCGATCATGGCAAAATACCCGCCGCCGATGCGGGCGTTTCCCGCCTCGATGATGGTGTCCTTGGGGTGGAATTTCCGGTTGGCCTGCTTGAACGGCTCAGAGACCCGCTTGACGGTCTCCACCATTTCCAGACTTTTCAGAAGATCGATGTCCACCCGGCTGGTGTCGCCGACCAGACCGAGAATGGTGACCTCCGAGCCTTCGGAAATGTGAACGTCCAGATTCATATTTTTGAGCCAGTCCACAAGGTGCTGGATCTGGGAGGGCGTGGTGCCGTTTTTCAATACTGCGATCATTGCTTAACATCTCCTGATAATAAAATAACGCCGCACGGCAATTCGTGCGGCGTCTTGAGATAACCCTTTAAGCTCCTGAAAATTTTCTGCAGCACAAATCGCTATTACTTTTTTCGGGTAAAAAAGTAATAGTAATAAAAGGAAAAGCGCACAGAAGAATTCATGGTGACCATGATAACAGTCTCCTTGTTCAGTAGCTGCGGACATTATACCATGGGCGGCGGAATATTGCAAGAGAAATTTACAAAAATCGTCCCATTTTTCCAAAGCCGGGGATCACTGAATATGCGTATGATTGTTGATATGATCCTGACAGTAGCAGTAGTAGCCCTTGCACTTGGAGCAGTAGCGGAATTCCAGCTCCGGGTTCGTCACGTCGGTGCGGCCGCAGATCGTGCAGCGGTGGGTGTAGGGGGCTTTCGGCGTGGCGGTGGAGGCTTCGTAGGAACCGGCGTTGAAATGAATGACCTTCGCCTTGGGCTGCTTGGGCTTCCTGCGGAACAGGCGGCTGGCATTAGCACGCCAGGACATGGGGATCACGTTCAGCACGTCCTTGCCGAAGAAGAGAAAGTAGTTGGCAAGGGCGATTACGGAGAACAGATTGTAGGGGAAGGGGTCGGTAAACAGACTGAGCAGCACCATCGCCAGATCGATCAGCGCGAAAATCCACGCTTTCACGGGGATGATGAAGAAAAGCAGGAAATTCGCGTCGGGGTACAGCGTGGCGTAGCTGAGAAACAGGCTCAGGTTCAGGTAGGTGACGCTGGCCTGACCGCCGAAGATCATGCAGTAAATGTCCATCATCACCACGCCGGTGAGGTAGAACAGGTTGAACCGCAGGGTACCCCACACATTTTCCATGGCTCTGCCCAGGGAGTAGTAGCACAGCAGAGTGATAGCGGTGAACAGAATGTTTCCGGCGCTGTAGGTCAGCGGATAGGTGATCAGCCGCCAGACCTGACCCTGAAGAATGGCCTCCCGATTGAAGCAGAGCGCACTGTACAGAAGCATGCTGCCGGACATCTGGCTGAACAGGTAGACCACGGCGGTGCCGATGACGATGTAAAGCATCAGATTGGGGATGCCCTTATCCCGGTTTTTGAAGCAGAAAAGCTCAAATTTTTTGCGTAAATTTTTCACGGTACTCAACTCCTGACACTATTTCCTGATTAAAATCTTTTCTAAAGATCATAATGGAGGTTCAGTATAAAAAACGTATCCCCATTCTATCAGCAATTCATTCAAATGTCTATATCGGATTTGTAAACAAAAAGCTTGACTTTTTTAGAAAATTGTGTAGAATACAGTGTTGAACTGCATACAAGCCTTATCAAGAGTGGTGGAGGGAACGGCCCGATGAAACCCGGCAACCTGTTTATACAAGGTGCCAAATCCGGCGGCAAACGAAAGATGAGGATTCGATAGAAGCGCACATCGAATCTTCGGTGTGCGGTTTTTCTTTTTCAATTTAGATAGACAGAAAGGAAAAACAAAATGGAAAAAAGACTTTTTACCTCTGAATGTGTCACCAACGGACACCCTGACAAAGTAGCGGACTCCATCTCCGACGCCATTCTGGACGCCTGCCTTGCGCAGGACCCCCATTCCCGCGTGGCCTGCGAGACCATGGTCACCACGGATTTCTGCATCATCTGCGGCGAGATCACCACGAAGGCCACCGTTGACTACGCTGCCGTTGCCCGGGAGGCCATCCGGAAGATCGGCTATGTCTACCCCGGCGACGGCTTCGACGCCGACACGGTGGAAATTCAGTGCCGCATCCACACCCAGTCCGCCGATATTGCGCTGGGAACCAACGACGAGGTCGGCGGCGCGGGCGATCAGGGCATGATGTTCGGCGGCGCCTGCACCCAGACCCCGGAACTGATGCCCCTGCCTGCAGCCCTCAGCCGCGCCCTGTGCAGCCGCCTGACCCAGTGCGTCCACGAGACGGACTTGCTCCGCCCCGACGGAAAGACCCAGGTCACGGTGGAATTCGACGAGCAGGGCAACGTGGTGGGAATCGACACCGTGGTCGTCTCCATCATGCACAGCGCGGATTTCCCAATCGAGGCGCTGAGAAAATATGTCCGGGAGAACGTGATTGCCCCGGTTCTGGAGCGTTACGGCTTCCACATTGAGAATGTCGCCCATATCCACATCAACCCCACCGGCAATTTCGTCATCGGCGGCCCCAACGGCGACACCGGCCTGACCGGCCGGAAGATCATCGTGGACACTTACGGCGGCTATTTCTCCCACGGCGGCGGCGCATTCTCCGGCAAGGACCCCACCAAGGTTGACCGCAGCGCGGCGTATATGGCCAGATACATGGCGAAAAATCTGGTTGCCGCGGGCCTTGCAACCAAGGTGCAGGTGCAGCTGGCCTACGCCATCGGCGTCGCCCAGCCGGTGTCCCTTCGTGTGGACAGCTACGGCACCGGCAAGATCTCCGACGAAAAAATGACGGAGCTTCTCCGGCAGACCTGCGACATGACCCCCGCCGGGATCATCCGCAAGCTCGACCTTCGTCGTCCCATCTACGCAGACACCGCCGCCCACGGCCACTTCGGCATCGAGAGCCGCCCGTGGGAGCAGACGGATCTGGCGGACAAGCTGCGTGAGCTGGCAGGAATCTAATATAAGACAGCGGGGGAGGGCAAATGGCCTTTCCCCGCAAGTTTTTTATATTCTCTTGGCAAATCGGGAAGAATATGGTATGATACCCTCAGAAAAAGATCGGGAGGAATTCCTATGCTGGATTTTATCAGAATTGCCTGCGCCGTACCGGCGGTCAGGGTGGGGGATACGGCGAAGAACGCGGAGGATATCTGCGCCTATATCGAAAAGGCCGACGGGGAGCGGGCGGATATCGTCCTGTTCCCGGAGCTGGCGCTTACCGGGTATTCCTGTCAGGATTTGTTCTTTCAGGACGCCCTCTGGACGGGGGTTCAGCAGGGAATCCGAAAAATTGCCGACTGCACAAAAAATCACCCCGGCGTAACGGCGGCGGTGGGACTGCCCGTCCGGACGGGAATGCGGATGTACAACTGCGCCGCCGTCATTTCCCGGGGAAAGATTCACGCCCTGGTGCCGAAGACCTACATTCCCAATTATAATGAGTTTTACGAAAAGCGCTGGTTTTCCTCCGGGTCGGAGGTGACGGAGGATGTGGCGGAGCTTCTGGGCGAGCCTGTCCCCATTCTCCCGAGAGCCGTTTTCCGCGTTGGCGGAACGCTGCTGGGCGTGGAGATCTGCGAGGATATGTGGACGCCCCTGCCGCCGTCTACGTTTCTGGCGCTGAACGGCGCGGAGGTGATTCTGAACCTCTCCGCCTCCAACGAAACCATCGGCAAGCGAGCCTATCGCCGGGGGCTGGTGCAGCACCAGTCCGCCGCGCTGAACTGCGTCTACGCCTACTGTTCCGCCGGTTCCACGGAGTCCACACAGGATTTGATTTTCTCCGGACAGAGCCTGATCGGGGAGGACGGAAGGCTCCTTGCCGAAACGGAAGAACCCATCGCGTCGGACTATATGCTGGTCTGCGACTGCGACCTGGGCAGAATCCGCGCCGACCGGATGAAAAACAAGGGCTTCAAGGACGCCGCCCGGCAGAATCCGGGACATCCCGCCGTGCTTGTTGACACCCACGCCCCGGAGCTTCGCAGCGACGGCACGCGCTACCCGTTGGCGAAGCTGCCTTTCGTCCCCGCGGGGAAGCAGAACCGCGTCCAGCGGTGCATGGAGATTTTCCACATGCAGGTGGCGGGGCTGAAACAGCGGCTGTCCATTCTGGGCAGCGCGAAAGCGGTCGTCGGCATTTCCGGGGGACTGGACTCCACCCTGGCGCTGCTGGTGTCCGTGGAGGCCATGCGCCGGCTGGGGCGGCCTGCGTCCGACGTCTGCGGCGTGACCATGCCCTGCTTCGGCACCTCCGACCGGACGTACAACAACTCCTGGGAGCTGATGCGCACGCTGGGAATCTCCTGCAAGGAAATCAATATCAAAGACGCGGTGAACCTCCACTTTTCCGACATCGGCCACGACCCCAGCGTCCACAACGGCACCTACGAAAATTCTCAGGCCAGAGAACGGACGCAGATTCTCATGGACTATGCCAGTGTCGTCGGCGGCATTGTGGTGGGTACCGGGGACTTAAGCGAGCTTGCCCTCGGCTGGTGTACCTACAACGGCGACCACATGAGCATGTATGGCGTGAACGCTTCCATCCCCAAGACCCTGATCCGCTGGATGATCGACGCGATTTCGGAAATGCCCGCCTTCGCCCCCTCCCGGGCGGTGCTTCAGGACATTCTGGACACCCCCATCAGCCCGGAGCTGCTGCCCCCGGACGCCGAGGGGAAGATCGCCCAGCACACCGAGGATCTGGTCGGCCCCTACGCGCTGCATGACTTTTTCCTGTATTATGTTCTCCGCTTCGGCTTCCGCCCCATGAAAATCTACACCCTGGCCTGTCGGGCGTTCGCGGGAGATTTTGAGCCGGAAGTCATCAAAAAATGGCTGAAAACCTTCTATCGCCGGTTCTTCACCCAGCAGTTCAAGCGCAGCTGCCTGCCAGACGGCGTGAAGGTCGGCTCCGTCACCCTCAGCCCCAGAGGGGACTGGCGGATGCCCAGCGACGCCAGCGCGAGACTGTGGCTTGACGAAGTTGAAAGTCTATAATATATGTAAGCCCCCGGTTCGACAGAACCGGGGGCGCATTGTGTATTATAATCAGAAATCGATGGCTTCGCCGTTCAGGGTCAGGGTATTCTCCGCACCCAGGGTGAGGACGTAGACGGCCTCGGCTTCGCCCTTGGCGATCAGGTCGGCAAGAACGATGGTCGCCGTGTGGGCGCCGTCGGTGAAGGTGATCTTCTCAATGCCCTGGTTCTGCAGATAGCCCAGCGCCCGGAGGGTGCCGGTGAGAACAGCGCCGTCGGCACTGACCGTCAGAGCCAGAACCCCGTCAGCCTTCTGTGCCTGGTGCTTCAGGCTGCTGCCATCCAGGTTGAGCACCCGGTAGAGCGGCTCCCGCTTGTCTGGTTCCTCAGAGGAAGCGGACTTTTCCGGCTCATCGGTTTTCGGCGGCTCTACCGTGCCGATGATTGTGTCCAGGACGGTTCCGTCGCCGCGTTTGCGCTCTACCTTGCCGGTGGTATACAGCCCGGAGGTGTCCGGTTCTTTCTCACTGCCGTCAACCGGCACATAACCCCAGTGGTTATATCCACCGTTGCCGATGGCTGCGCCGCAGCCGTCATCTGAGTCTCCAACTCCGCCTGCGGCTTTCACCTGGGAATCTCCGGAGATGGTGATATCCCTTCCGCTGCCGCATATTCCGCCGCCGATGCCAGCACTGTAGCTCCCGCCATTGGCGGTCACTTCTCCGCCGGAAATGGTGATATCACTGCCGTTGCCGCACCATCCGCCGCCGATGCCAGCACCGCTTTCGCCGCCGTTGGCAATGATCTCTCCGCCGGTGATGGTGATGTCGTTTCCGCTCTGTGAATCGCCGCCGCCGATACCTGCACCGAATTTTCCACCATTGGCGGTCAGCTTTCCTTCTCCGCTCTCGGAGCTGATGGTCAGGTTGCCCTCGTTGGACTTTTCCACACCGGCATGGTAGACGCCGCTTGTAACATTGTTGGTGCCTTCCACGTTCAGATTGACGTTGCCCTCGCCCTCGGTTTTGATTGCCGTGCCGCCGGCGCGGATGTTGGTATCCTTGATGGTCACATTGGCGGTGGTACCGGCTCCCGCATTGATGGTGATGGTGTTGCCGGTCTGCTTCCCCTTGCTGGTGATGGTGGGGTTGCTGTCCTCTGCGCTGCTTCCTCCCTGAGAGACGGTCTGGGTCGTGCCTGCGGTGGCGGTGATCTCAATGCTGCCGTTTTCCAGATTCCATTCCGCGGCCAGAACCGCCGTGGGCAGAAATGCCGCGATCAGCAGCAGAGACGCAATTCGAACGATCAATTTACCCATATGGTTTCCTCCTGACTGTGACGTTCCCGGCAGGAGTAGCTGCCGCCGGGGTGTGGAACAAGGCTTCCGATGTGATGCTGGTTTGCGTACCATTCTGACGATTCTTATTCTACCAGATATTCCCGCAAAATGCAAGAAAACTTTATAAAAGAATCGGCTGAATCTGCCGCCCCGCCAGCGCTTCCGTCATGGCCTGGGGAATCATCGCAAAGTCCGCGACCATGCTGGTGGGTTTCTTCGCAGCGTCGTCCTGCCCGAAGGGGACAAAATAGTAGTGCTTCCGGGCGAGGAGCCTGCCAATATTCTCCGCCGCGCCCGCCAACGCGTCGTTGCTGGACACGGCGACGAGAACCGGGCGGCCGTTGCGCAGATGACTTTTCGCCGCCATGGTCACCGGGGTGTCGGCGATGGAATGGGCGAGCTTTGCCAGCGTATTTCCGGTGCAGGGGGCGATGATGAGAATGTCAAACAGCTTCTTTGGCCCCACCGGTTCCACCTGGGCAAGGGTGTGCAGCGGCGGCGTGCCACAGATGGTTTCCGCCATAACGATATGCTCCCGCGCCGTCCCGAAGCGGCTGTCAACGCTGTAGGCGGCGTCGGAGAAAATGGGGGTCACGTGATGCTCCCGGCTGAGCTGCTCCATAACGGGGAACACAATAGAATAAGTACAAAACGAGCCGCACACGGCAAATCCGATTTCCATTATCATTCCTCCCTGCACAAACGAACGTAGGTTTCCGCAATCAGACGGCCGGAACTTTCCGGCATGTGGACGCCCGGCAGACCCCGCGCCACGATGACGGAATCGCCCTCCATGCCGGTTTTGGACGCAAGGTCGATTTTCACGCAGTCGGGGTGGCACTGGGCGAGCTGTTCTTTCGTCAGCAGCCTTTCCGGCGCGGTGTTGAGAATCAGACGGTACTTGCCCAAAGTCTCCGCCATCCGGGCGGTATCCACCGCGGCGTAGCCCAGCCCCCGGCACATGGCGCGGTCGGCGTCCTTTCGCGCCGCGACGGTCAGGTCAGCCCCCAGCGCGTGGAGAATCTGCCCCAGGCATTTTCCGATGCGTCCCCAGCCGATCACCAGCACGGGACACTGCCGCAGGGTCATGGGCAGGTAGGACAGGGCGATCTCCACGGCGCATTCGGCGGTTATGTAGGCGTTTTCCGCCTGATATTGGGCGTCCTTCAAAAAATCGATACACCGGTAATTGTCCAGCGCCGGGTGGTCAAGATTTCCGCCGCAGACCGTCACGTCCGGCGGAAGCTGCGCCAGCAGATTTTCCACACTTCCCCCCATGCGAAGCGTCCCATCCGGCGCGAAGCTGGGAACGTCCAGCAGTACCGCGCCCACGTCAGAGCCGGGGCGCTCGGCCAGATCAATGTAAAAATTTCCCAGATATTCTCCGGCATAGCGGGTGGCCGCCGTGCCGCCGGCGCAGTAAAGCCGTTTGCCATCCATCGGCATCACTCCTTCCTGCCAGAATATGCAGGGCGTTCTCTGCTGGTGCTTGATTTTTCGGAACTTTTCTGTATAATGAAAGAAAAAGGGGTGAAGCGTATGCAGAGACTTGGATTTATACATGATATGATGGACGTGAAGGTGCTGATCCTGTTCGTGATGGCAAGGGTCAACTATCCCGTGAATATGCAGCAGATCTACGAGCTTTGCTATCAGGACGACTGCCTGAGCTATTTCGACGTCTGCACCGCGATTCCTGAAATGGTGAAGTCCGGCCATCTGAAGCAGGTGGAGAACGATTGCTACGAGATCACGGACAAGGGCAAGGCGGACGGCTCCCTGACGGAGGATTCCATCGCCTACACGGTCAAATGCCGTGCGGACAACGCCGTCAACCGGTTCAACCGTCAGATCCGCCGTTCCAGCTTCGTCAAGACCCAGATCATCCCCCGGGATAACGGGGACTATTCCGTGGTCATGGCGCTGGACGACGAGATGGGCAATCTCATGACCCTGGAGCTGCTGGCACCGAACCAACGTCAGGCGGTGCGCCTTGGGAAGCTCTTTGAAAAGAAAGCGGAAGCGGTCTACAATCTTACCATGGCGGAGCTGCTGGACGATGAGGACGAAGCGGACGATTAACCCTTGTCGGAATGAGGAAAATGTGGTATAGTAACCTTACACCGAAGAATCGGTGAAACGAAAGGAGCTGCCGCATATGAAATTCCAGTACAGTGAGAAAAAAGTAAAGCTTCCCGGGAATGTCCACGCTTATGCCGAGAAAAAGGTCATGAAGCTGGCGCGCTTTTTTGAGGAGGATGCGGAAGCACTCATCGTCTTTTCTGTAGAGAAGAACCAGAACAACGTGGAACTCACCGTTCACGGTGCGGGAACCTGGTTCCGGGCAAGTGAAAGCACTTCGGATATGTTCGCGTCTATCGACGCCGCCGTCGCCACCATCGAGGGCCAGATCCGCAAGAACAAGACCCGGCTCGCCCGCCGTCTGCGTCAGGATGCCTTCACCCGCACGGTGCAGGAGGAGACCAGCTTCGTTCCGGAGCCGGAGGAAGACGATCTCAGCCTGAAGAAAGTCAAGAGCTTCTACTTCAAGCCCATGACCCGCGAAGAAGCGGTCATGCAGATGAACCTGCTGGAGCACAATTTCTTCGCGTTCCGTGACGAGGACAACGGCGGGAGCTTTGCCGTGGTGTACCGCAGAAACGATGGGGGCTACGGCCTGATCGACGACGCGGAATAAGAAAACAAGTGAATTTGGAAGCCTCTCCGGAGGCTTCCAAATTTTTTCAGAAAATGTCGAATTTGGGCTTGACAAAGGGAAGGCGGCGTGGTAATATACGCAAGCTGTTTCGAGAGAGACGGCAGCGAAAGTAAATTGCGTGCAAAGGAAAATGAAAAAGGACGAAAAAAGTTCTTGACAAAGTACAGAGCGCGTGATATACTGAGCAAGCTAACCGCGAGTGCGGTCAGCATGCTGTATCTTGTAAATTGAATAACGCAGACGATTATAAAGACACCTTGGACAATAAATGGATTGTTTAAGCGTAAGCGAAAAAACAGCCAACGAAAATTCTTGAGTAATGAAATGCTAGAAGCAGATTATTCAAAAGCTTGATTTTAGGCTCTTCGGAGTTTAAGATACAAATTTTTGAGAGTTTGATCCTGGCTCAGGACGAACGCTGGCGGCGTGCCTAACACATGCAAGTCGAACGGAAGTTAGAGCTTCGGTTTTAACTTTAGTGGCGAACGGGTGAGTAACGCGT
>OJKC01000082.1_pt1 | contig 102634 bp, 98 predicted proteins | sample 1596401 | NCBI WGS metagenome assembly OJKC01 (sample SAMEA4350162, study PRJEB24818) | metagenome | biome: human; feature: gut; material: faeces | place: Denmark | collected 2013-09 | reverse complement strand
CGGCAGCATCCAAAGGTTCGCTGTATCTGAATCGTTTGCTCTTTTGTAGGGTAGATACGAAATCTGTAACTATGCTCCATGAAATCACCGCCTTGCATACTTAATTATACCATATTTTAGAAGATTTCTCAACAAAAACCGTACTTTCGGCGTAATTTGGAGCGCCTTATATCCCCATACCTAAAGGCAGGGGTTTTACGGCGAACCCCGATAACTCCCTTGTCTTCTATGATGTTATTATACCACACATTAACTCGTTTGTCAATAATCACTTCCTCGGAATTTGAGAACCTAAGAACTTAGGAGCGCAAGAACTTGAAAACTATAGGGTCTGAGGAGGAGCAACCTTGCCGCCTCTTTGCCCGGAAGATGACGGCTGCGCCGTGGACATGGTAGCACACAAGCATTGGGATTGCAACGGATTTCGCGTTTCTTCGCAGAATGTGAACAAAGAACCTGAGAATACGGGTAGACAAGTTCCGCCGCAGACCGAGAGCAGCCGCATCGCGGCCGCACAGACAGATTCAAAAACCAGCAGATTTGCAGAGATGCCGCTCAGACAGAAGCAAAGAACCTGAGAGGACAGGAATCAGAGAACCGAAGAATCTGGAACAGAGAATTCAATGTTGACTTTTTCACGAGAGTGGGCTATACTGACATTAGAAACAGGGGCGCTACCGGCAAACGGTCAGTCCCTTAAAGTTGCATTGAAGTAATCGCCGAACTTGTTGAGGGAGCGGCGGTTACTTCTTTTTATACGCCTGTAGAAACAGGCCACAAATGCCAATGATAACCAAGCAAAGTTGTAAAACTTCGGATGTACTCATTTAAGCAGCCCCCCTTTCTTTTGGAACAGGGGAGCAAGAAGCGCCCCTGCGAAAATGCAGGGGACTAACCGCTTGCCGTTTCTCGGTAGCGCCATAGTTATTATAGCATAAAATGTCTGGAATTGCAAGAATTTCCAGCAAAATGTGAGCCGCTGAATTACTTTCTGAGACTTTACGATTCTTGAGAATATAGGTGCTTGAGAACCTCGGAATACGAGAGTTTGAGTGAGGAGCTGGACGAAGAAATCTCGCAACTGCAAGAGAGAGGAGAACCCAGGTGGACAGGAAGCCGAGTTCTCTGATAAGCAAAACGTAGCAACCGTGTGGTTGCTACTTTGTGATGCACATTTCAGTTATTTGGAAACATTACATTTAGACAGTTCATCACTTTCACAAGGCAAAACAAGGTAACTGATATCGAAGAAATGGGCTATCCACACGCCCGGAGGAGTATGGTGGCCACCAGCGGATTCCAGTAAGCTGAGAGAACCAAAGAACCAAAGAACTCAGGAATACAAGAACTGAGGAACCAACCACCCGCGCCGCTGCGAGCAAAAAATGCGCCCACGAGTTTGCATTTTTGAGAAAAAGCGGATACAGCATGGCAAACAAAAAGGCGAATATGAGAACCTGAGCACCGTGGAACGAAAGAACCTGAGAGCGGCAGAACTGGGGAGCCGTGGATTACGGGTTCCAAAGAACCACAAAGATGACAAAGCCCTGCCGGAGCAACTCCATAGCAGGTACAAAACGATATGCGGGCGCGTATGGCAATGCCAGCCGCAACAAAGGATTCTCAGGAAGGAAAGAACCCAAACTCCCCGGTTCTTGAATTTTCAAGTTCTACGCAGCGCGGATAACACGGACGAAAGTATCACCATCTTGGACGAGGGCTATCTTCACGCGAGGCGGAGCGGATTTCTTGAAGTTCGGCTTCTCTGTAATCGTGAAGCGGATACTGCCGACCTTTCTCCTGTCCTCCTTGCTTCGAATGGACTCGCAGGCCACGTTGATGCCGGTCCGCTCGTTTATCTCCTTGATAGCAGGAGCGAGCACACGCTTATAAAAGACCTTGTATGCAGAATACGCTTCACACTGTCCCAGCAGACACTTCAATTCGGAGAACCCGACTTCCCAAGAACCCATACTCTTGAAGGAGCAAAAGAGGGGGTAGAGCTTTAGAGCGTTCAGACCAGTCATTTGTGAAATATCAGCAAACTGAAACGCTGTAAAATTCTTCTGCTGATGAAGCAGGAACGGCGCAAGCCATTCTTCCAGGACGATTCGAGCGGACGAGCGCCCATATCTACTTGTGACGGCAAGAAGTTTGAACCACGTCAGGCGCCTTGGCAATTTGCCCTTCCACGCAGCAGGTTTGAGCGGTGTGAGCTTGCTCTCCACCGCCTCGCGTAAGAGAGCGTCAACGTACTTCTTTCCATATCCGGCGGTGTAATCACCGTTTGTAAGACGGTAAAGCGTTTTGTAGTCCACGTCAACGACATAGAACGAGTTGTCGTTCTTTTCAACGGTCCCAATCAGGTAATAGAACAACTTGAGCTGGTTGACCGACATTTCCGTTATAAAGCTGCGGACAAGAGAATTTCCCTGTACGACAAGATGCGATGTCGATTGCAGCGTTGATTTGGAACCGTTCGGTTTGTCCTTTGCGTTCATTTCTCTTCCTCCCCGGCGCTCATGCGCATATTTCCACCTGCTGATATGCAGTTCCCATGGCCGCATCATCACAAGGCGTGATTTCCCCAATACAGAGTTTTGGAATACGCAAAGATACCGGCTGCCGCTCCACAACGAATTTTGTGGCAACCTTCAGGCTCGGAGCTTTCTCCCAATTTACCCCAATCGGCTCGACAGACTTCACGCAAATGTCCGTCATGCCGGTCAGCTCCAAACAGCAGGGGCGAATAACCTTCCGGAACAGGTCCTTATACCGGCTGTACTTCTCCGGATAGGCGACAGGTTCTTTTTGGCCGAGATGGAGAACCTCTCTGAGCCTCTCAGACGAAATGACCATTTCTCCGGCCTCCAGTGCCCCTGTGAGCAGCGTATGGAGTCGGTGGGATACGGACACACCATAGAGTGACGCGGCACTTGCAGCGCATTTGCGGCCGCCTGGGACACAGGTTTTGATGAAGAATTCATTCAGGCGAAAATGAACACCTGCATCTTCGCCGCATTCAATAGCGCAAATCATCGGCATTTCAAACCAGTCCCCGGTCTTTTGCTGGACAAACAGGCAGGGAATGGGTCGCCGGTCAAAGATGGCAAGCGTCAGCTTGGCAAAATCGTCATTGGACAGGTTCATATTGGTCAAATAACGCACAGTGTCCCACGAGAAGGAAAAGATTCTGCTCAAATCCTCTTCAGTCTTGGACGCGGCGATAGCGGCCATGACAAGGCGTTCATACAAAAGCGATGCCGTGACCTCACCGTGCTCGGCACTGCGCGGCAGACGGACATACTTGCTCAGGATAGAAAGCCGTTCTTTACCCGCATCAAAATCAAACATGAAAATCCCCCTTTCAAGATTGCCTGCCTATTATACCACACAAGCACAACTTAGCGCAAGAAATTGTTGAAAAATTTCAAAACGTCACTGGGCGTTTGCTTTGTAAGCAGCCACGGCAATTCTTTCATCCTGGAGGTTTAGGTCTGGAGAAGGTACACAGAGGGGGAGTTTCTGCACTCGGAAGGGGCCGCGCAACGTCCGGGCGGGAAAAAGAACTTTGCGCAGGTTTTCAGCTCCCCGAAATTTCAAAATTTTTGGGACGCCTATTATACAAGAGTTAGAACTTCTTAGGAGGAGAGCTTTAGCTCTCCCCAGACCGATAACAATTATCCAAGATAGCATAAAGATAACGGCGTGTTGCAAATGTTTATTTTCCGATATGGTAAAACTATTCAGGTCTATTATCAGAACTTTTTGGAGGAAAATAAACATTGCAAATATTTTATTTCATTTCGTCTTACTATACATGGGATACTAAGTAATACTAACAAGAAACATTTCCGCGTGCGTGCGTGCGCGTGCGCGTGCGCACGCGAGGATAACGAAAAAATAGCTTGAATCCATTGCAACAAAAGACATTGAAAAGTTTACATAAAAAATATCAGATAACGATTTTAATGGAAATTTTCGGAAAAATAGGGGGGTACACGTTTTTCGACTTTTCGGGAAAATAGGGGGTACACGTTTTTCGACTTCCAAGAAAGCAAAAACACGGATTTTTGCAACTTTTTCGGCACAAATTAGAAAGGTCTAACTGCTTGAAATCGCAACTGTACGCATCTGAAAACTGGGAGCTGCCGTTCCGGGAGACTGTCCCGTTCACGGAGCGCCTCCGGCATCGCGTCCCGTGGGCCTGTTTTTTGCAAAAATAGGGGGTACACGTTTTTCGACTTTGCATCTGCGAGTTCTTTGAAACCGTTGGTATAACTGGCTTTGTGGGCTTTTTCTTCTTTCACGGAAGATACGCATTTAAGGGGAAAATAAGAGGGTATCTTTTGCAAATTTGGACGCCTCACCTGGAGCAGGTGGTAGTGAATGCGCAAATGTATTATTCTTTAACATTTGGTTCAAAGGAGCACTTCTATACGCCGAAAATTGACAACAAAGACGTAATGTGGTATAATAAGAAAAAGCGATAGGAGGGCTTTTGTTTTGAAATTGATTATCGCTGAAAAGCCTGCTCTGGTATCGGCAATCGCGGACGCTCTTGACGGGCCGCGTAAGTCGCTACAGGGCAGTACCTATATGACCGTCGGGGACTACACGCTGATATCCGTATTTGGACACTTATTGGAGCTGAAGGAGCCGGAGGATTACGACGAGTGCTATAAGGACCGCAAGAACATCAGTCTTCTCCCCATTTATTTCGATGACTGGGGCCTCAAGGTTAAGGAACCGGATGCAAAGCACAAGGATTCCCCTCCAGAAGAACGCCTCAATGAAATCGGACGTCTGCTCAAGCAGTGCGAATATGTCATTCATGCCGGAGACCCGGATGAAGAGGGGCAGCTGCTCATTGACGAGGTTTTGCGTTGGTTTCACTACAAGGGTAAAGCATATCGGCTTGACACACTTGACCTAACGGAAGCGGGGATGCGCAGGGCGCTCAGGAGCCTAACAGACAACCGCCTGCATGAAAATTCCGGCTGGTCCGCTTATGCCAGAAGTGTCGCGGACGCCATTGTGGGGTTTAATCTCAGTCGCTATTTCTCCGCGCTCAACGGGGTCAATCTTCCCGTTGGCCGTGTGCAGACCGCTACGCTTGGGCTTGTATGTGCGAGAGACGAGCAGATAGAAAGCCACAAAAAGACGCTGTACTACGACGTGACGGCGGTACTGGACGTCAACGGTGTGCGAATCGACACGCAGTATGCGCCGGCGAAAGATGACGCAAATTTGACTGATGGGCGGATGCTCAGCAGGACTTACGCCCAGTCCAGGGCGGATATGCTCAAGGACGAAACGCTCAATGGCGTCACAGTAACGCGGAAGACGGTGAGCGAGGATGCCCCGCTTCCGTTCAATCTCGGTAAGCTGACATCCTTTTGCGGTTCAAAGTTTGGCTACAAACCGCAGGAGGTTATGGAAATTACCCAGTCCCTGCGCGAGAAGTACAAGGCTATTTCCTACAACCGTACCGACTGCCAATACCTCACGGAAACGCAGTATACCGAATCCGGTCCCACAATGGATGCCGTTATCCGCAACATTGGGTTTCGCCCGAAACAGCTGGATATGACTTTGAAATCCAAGTGCTTCAACGATAAGTATACGACGGATAGTGGGGAAGCACACACGGCCATTATCCCGCAGAATATCAGCGTGGATATCCACGCAATGACGGAACCTGAACGCAAGGTTTACCTCGCCATCTGCCAGTATTACATGGCACAGTTCATGCCGCCCGCAAAGAAAGAGCGCTCGGCACTTACTGTCAAACTGAAAGATGGGGGTACGCTCAGCGCTTCTGCATCCAAAATCATCGAGATGGGATACCTGACACTCTTCAAAAAGGACGGTATCCGTAACGAGGAGAGCGCCCTGTGCGCAGTCCCTGTTGGAACCTATCAGTGCGACGTCCTCGACGCGAGCGTGGTGGAGAAAGAGACGAAGCCTCCCGTGCGATATACGCAAAACACGCTTGTTGCCGATATGTCCTGCATTGCCAAGTATGTCGAGGATAATGAAGTCAAGGCGCTCCTCAAGGAGAAGGATAAAGGCAAGCAGGGAGAGAATGGCTCTATTGGAACACCCGCAACGAGAGCGGCTATTGTTGTTGGACTTGTGAATCACGGATATCTGGAGGATGACGGCAAGCGTGTTATCTCCACGCCAAAGGCCCGCGAGTTTTATCGTATCCTGCCGGACGAAGTGAAGAAAGCGGACATGACAGCCTATTGGTGGGTCATGCAGGAGGATGTCCGAACAGGCAAGGACGACTATCACATTCTGACAAACAGCGTTCTGGAGACTGTTCGAACTATCGTACATACCAAGTACCCACTGCTATCCGAGGAACTGCGGAGTCAGCTTGCGGCCGCCTCTGGGCGTGAACAGACACTCGGCGTATGCCCACGCTGCGGAAGCGCTGTCATTGAAGGCAAACGGGGCTTCGGCTGCTCAGGCTATAAGCAAGGCTGCAAGTTCATTATCTGGAAGACACAGAAGACTTCGCTGATGAAGGATTGCGTCATTACGGCAGCCAACGTCAAGGCATGGCTGTCTGAACCGTGGGTAAATCTGCCGGATGGAAAAAAGAAGAGCGGAAAGAGTGTAAAGCTAAAAAAGCTGACATCCAAGGCAGGGAACCACTTTGAGAGTGAACTGTTCCTGTTGGATGACGCCAGTAGCGAGTACGGTCCCGGCTTCGTGTTCCCGGAGCAGGACGAAAAGGAGGTTCTTGGCAGATGTCCACGTTGCGGCGGTGATGTGACAGAGTTTCCGTCCGGCTTTTCATGCAGCGGGCATGAGAATGGCTGTGGTTTTGTTATCTGGAAGAAATCTAAGCTGAAAATGCTCAGCAAGACCACTTTCACGGCAAAGGATGTCCGGGCATTTCTGCTGGGACAGTCCGTGAGAAAAACCACTCTGCTGAAAAAGAACGGTACGAAGTTCACGGCTTCCCTTGTCATGCAGGACGACCCGAAGAGTCCATACGGACCGAATTTTACGTTTGGGGAGGGGCTGGACAGATGACGTATAAGACACATCTGGTCGGCGGCGCAGTCGCTGCCATGCTGCTGACTTTGGCAGCATCCGAACAGGAACTTGGACTCAAGCCGTTTACAACGCCGGAGTTCTTCGGAGTGTTGACCGCCTCACTACTTGGCAGTCTTGCACCGGATATCGACCAGGGGAAAAAGAGTAAAGCCGGCGCGATGGTCAAGCCTGTTGCTTCCGTTTGCAGTAAGTGCTTCGGGCACAGAACCTTTTGCCATAGCGTCTGGTTTCTGCTTCTGCTGTACTTTATCATCCGTGGTATCTTTCCTTCAATGGCGTTTTTCGGTCTCGCGTTCTGCATCGGCGGTGCATCGCATCTGTTGCTGGACTGCTTCAACCCACGCGGCGTTCGGCTTTTCTGGCCCATTCCGCTGACTTTCCATTTCGGCAATGTTAAAACGGCGAGCGGGCGGGGGAGTATGTTGGAGAATTGGCAGGAGTATGTGTTTCGTGTGGCGCTGGCCTGTATGTTTGCGGCGCTGGTTCTGGTGGACGCCTATCGGCGTGCCGCCCCGTTTGGAGGAATTTGACTATGGATATGAACACAAAACTTGAAATTTGCAGGCTGAAATTCTGCGGGGAATCTGTCATCTCAATTTCTGAAATTACAGGCTTTACCAAGCAGTGTATCTATACATTCATTCGGAAATTTCCACGTTCGGGACGTTCCGTACCTGTTACCCGCCCAAAGGACATAACGGAGGAGCAGGTGAAAGCCTACTGCCGCGATTACATCAGCGGTTACAGCCCGCAGGAGATTGCCGAGAGATACGGCGTCACGGAGGAAACTATTCTCCAGTTGTTCTACTACATCAGCGGACGCCGAGTCGTTTCCTCCCGCCCAAAGTATTATAACGCTCTGGCAAAGTGGATGCGTTCACACGGCTACTCGCAGCGAACATTTGCGGCGGAGTTGGGCATTCCGATTTCCCGACTCAAGGATGTGTTTGCGGGCTACCGGCACATGGACGCAGAACTGGGCCAGCGCATTTCCGATATGACCGGTATCCCATTAAAGGAGCTGTATGCCGATGTACTCCCGCCTAAATCCTGATTCATTTATTGATTTTGGCACGCGGCGGCCCTATGCCTGTATTCGGGAGTGGATGCGAATGAATCGTTGCTCCCAAAACAAGCTGGCGGGGCGAATAGGAGTATCGGGGCCATATCTATCCAGAATCTTGCGCGGAGAACGGTACATGACGCTTGACATCGGTCGGAAGCTCTCTGCGGAGACAGGCATCCCGCTCCGGCAAATCTTCATCGACATTCTAAACGAACAGCTTTGGCCGGAAGATTCCGCTCTTCCGATTCCCAAAAATTTCAGGAGGCTGTCATTATGAAAATAACCAATCCGAGAACTAAAGCAGCTCTGCATATTGCAGGAGCTGTCGCTGCCGTTGCCGCACTATGCGCACTCGTTATCCTAATCGGCCGTGGCTGTCAGAAGGACAACGACACGCCAAGCGGACCGCAGCATTCTGTTGCGGATTCTGTAAACACAGACGGAGAGGATTCTCAGAAACCAGACCACTCCGGTTCTCAGGTTCCCAATAACTCAGGAACTTCCAATCCGGGCACCAGCGACAAACCACCGCTGGAGGATTATGAGGATTTCGGGGACAATACGGAGGACGATGTGCCGGTCGGCACATATAAGAACGACAAAGTTCTGTCGTTCAATTATGGCAGCGGGACGCTGTATCTCGGCGTAGAGACGGATACCAGCGATGCCATTTATCTGAACCCCAGCTCTTCGGAAGCTGCCGCCAGACCGGATAAGCAGATTGGCTTTTACATCATGTCCAGCAGCCCGGAACTGTCGTATTCCGAATGGGAAGGCGCTGAACCGACAGATAAGCTGAACAGCAACAGAGCGAATCTCGTATTCAAAGGTGATAAGTTCAATACGGCGGTTCCTGCGGCGTTTCACAACACGGTGGATTATGGTGTGAAGTGGTCTCGTTCCGAGCTGCAACTCAATGACGATGATGGCGGAACCGTCCTTTATATTCGCATCGTGCAAATCAGCACCGGAAAGCTGCTGGCGGTCTGCAAGGCGACCATTACCTACGACCCCGCAACGAACAGCCACTCCCTGACATCTCTCACCGATAACAACATCACAGCAACCGGCGAATTGGATGGAACGGGGGAGAGTGCGGATGACCTCGCTGCACAAGCAGTCGAATATCTCAAGACGAAGGGCGGTATTGCCACCACCGATGAAAACTGGAAGAAGGCTGCCAAGAGTTGCATCATTGAAAAGGTTCCGACCACCTATGCTTTCCGCTTCATTGGAACGGATGGGAATGAGACGAATATCGGGAACTATGAGAATTGCGATATCTACGCCGTCAATATTCAGTTTCCCGGCGACTTCAACACCGTTTACTTCGCTCCCAAAATGCAAATCATGGGCTTCGAGCGTCCGACCGAGCCGGGAAAGACGGAAATTCGTCTGCAAGTCCTTGGCATGGCCGAAGCAAACCACCGCGACTATGGGGCTGTCCGATAATTCGTGTGGGAACGCACTAAAAGTCTGACAACACAGGCGGATTGACGTTCGTAAGTATATACGTCCAACGTGTATATGGACGCACCCGCAGATTTTTCCAGTCTGCGGCACTGCATAGCGGACGCCAAGCCAGGGGAAACATTTACCCTGCTGGTCAAACAGCGGGAGTCTTACAAAAGGAGGTACGGACAATGGCCGCAGTCTATGTCATCAGCGCCAGCGGGAAACCGCTGATGCCTACAACTCGCTGCGGCCATATCCGTGGCCTTCTCAACGCAGGAAAAGCCAGAGTTGTAGAACGAGAACCATTTACCATTCAACTGAAATACGAGACGCCCGATGTGACCCAGCCTCTGTACCTGGGCATCGACCCCGGACGTACCAACGTCGGCTCTGCGGTCGTCCGTGAAGACGGCGAATGCGTGTTCACCGCGCAGCTCACCACCAGAAACAAGGATGTTCCGAAGCTCATGAAGGCACGGAAGCAGTTCCGCATGGCGCACCGCCGCCTGAAGCGCCGCTGCAAGCGGCAGCGCAGGGCGAAGGCCGCCGAGACTCTCTCTCAGAAAGGAGAGTTCCAGCGCCTGCTTCCAGGTTACGAGGAACCCATCCTCTGCAAGGGCATCCGCAATAAGGAGGCGCGGTTCAACAACCGCCAGCGTCCCGCCGGTTGGTTGACGCCCACGGCGAACCACCTGCTGCTGACGCACCTGAACATGGTGAAGAAGCTCCAGAAGCTCCTGCCAATCACGGACGTTGTGCTGGAGGTCAACCGCTTCGCCTTCATGGCGATGGAGAACCCCAGCATCCGGCGTTGGCAGTACCAGCAGGGGCCGCTGTACGGCAAGGGCAGTGTGGAGGATGCGGTGTACGCCCAGCAGGACGGACACTGCCTGTTCTGCGGGAAGCCCATCGCCCATTACAACCATGTCGTGCCGCAGCACAAGAACGGCAGCGAGACGCTGGAGAACCGCGTGGGCCTTTGCAACGAGCACCACGACCTCGTACACAAGGACAGGGCGTGGGACGCCAAGATGAAGGAAACCAAGGCAGGACTCAACAAAAAGTACCACGCCCTGAGCGTCCTGAATCAAATTATCCCCGCTTTGACAGAGCAGCTTACAGCGATGTTCCCGCAGCACGCCTTCGTGACCACAGGCAAGGACACAGCGGACTTCAGGGAGGACTACGGCATTGCCAAGGAACACCACCTGGACGCCTACTGCATCGCGTGCTCCGTGCTCGCGGAGCCAACTAAGGTAGCCGCTCCGACTGGCAAACCGCATCGTCTGATGCAGTTCCGCCGACATGACCGGCAGGTGTGCCACAAGGAGAATATCAAGCGCGTCTACCTGTCAGAAGGCAAGGCGGTTGCAACGAACCGCCATAAGGCTATTGAGCAAAAGGACGATAGCCTGGAGGAGTTCCGCAAGACTCACACCCAGCAAGAGGTGTCTGCGCTGACCGTGAAGGACCACCAGCCTGTCTACAAGGATATGCGGCGGTTCATGCCAGGAGGCGTGTTCCTCTTCAATGGGAAGGTGCATACGCTGCAAAGGTCACACGGTCGGTACAAGGGGATGCCATTTTACTACATCGACACAGATGGGAGCAAGAACCATGCGAAAGGATGTATATTCTTACAACAAAACTGTGGATTGCGCTGGGTCTGACCTTCCGTCAGCCCCATCCAATCCCACATGAAATGTCGAATACCCCATTTTTTTTGAACAAGGAGGACAGCACAATGCCTACTATTAAAGCCAACGAGAAGCAGTTAAGCGCCCTGAAAGATATCGAAAACGCACTCAAAATCGTCAGCGACATCAATGCCATTTTCAGCACACATTCCGACGTCTGCGTTTCCTGCAAGGAAGGAAAGGGCAGGGCCGCCAAGGAATACTCTGTGGTGCTGGATGACGGAACAAAGAAGAAGGTTTTAACTGCTCTGAACGCCGTGAAAGACCGTTTGGGCAAGGATGCGATGGCGAAAGCGGCAAGATACAACGTCTCTCTTTCCGATGACGAGCTTGCGATTTTCGCCGCCTGCGGAGAGAATACCAACACGGAGCCAGAGGGCGAAACAGACACCGCAGAAGGTGAGGACGAACCCAGCGTCCCTGATGCGAAAGAGACAGCCGATGCAGGGCCGGAGGATGCCGCACAGGATGGCGGTGCCGATTCCGGCAGCGAGTCCGCTGCGGGCTATTACTGATACGCACAAATATACGAAAACAGCGCCGCAGGCATCTGTCTGCGGCGCTTAACTTTTGGTTATATCGTTTTTGCGATGATTTCACCGCACACGGTCATTCTCTCGTCCGCCGGCATACAGAGCAGCCTGCCCAAGATACGTCTGATACGCGGGTCGATGACCTCCTGGCACTTCTGAGTATCGGAGTTGATGTCATGGGTAAAGAAACGCCCTGGGATGAAGACATGGTTATGAAGCACATAGTCCCGTGCGAGGAAGTAGTCGGGAGAAATGTTGTACCGATATCCGAACAGAGCGATGCCGGACGGAGTGGGCATGGTTTTCCGGCGTCCGCGCCCTGTCTGCGGAGCGGCAGACTCTGTTTTTTCTGCTTCGGCAACCTGTTGAAGTTTCCTCAGTGTGATGGTTTCATAATGACGGAGCGGGACAGCACCGAGGCTTCCTTCTGTGAACCCATGGTCCGTATTGTACTCCACAAAACGCTCCCACATAGTCACGCTGTCAATCGTCATGCCGATGTTCTGAATATGGTGCTCCTCCGCGATACGTTCCGCAGCTTCAAATTGCACGTCAGTCGTTATCTGGAGCCGGTAGGCGACCTCGGCAAGATTGAGGGGGAGCATGATTTTCGGCGGCATCCCGAAAAAGGTCTCCGCCACAGACTGCCCGGTTACGATATCGCAGAAGGCGGCAATCGAAGCGGGCGGCAGCAGAATCGCTCCGTCTTTGATGCCCCGTGACAGCAGGGATGCGGTGATGCTGCACGTCCTCGCGATTTCCTTCGCTGTCAGACCGTTCTCGCGCTTTTTGACGTCCATCATATTGGCGATATATGAGGTCTTGATATGAACCGCAGAATCAATGTAATAATTGATGATGCCCCGCTGGATGCGGATATCGCTGATGCTGCGGATTTTTTCGAGAAGGTCAGGACGGATATGAAAGTTTCTGCTGAAGGCTATTTTTTTTAAGCCGGTTGTCCGGTCGTAGGCGTTTAGCTCGGATTCAATTTCCAACAGAATAGATTTGACCTTTTTCTGCTCCTGCTCGGAGGCAGACTCCATTCCGCTTGTGAATTCGACCTCATTTTTCATGGCAGCGAATGGAGCGGGACGCTCTGCGGTATTTTTTTCTGACGGAAGGGCCTTTTCTTCAGACATTGGATGTCACCTCACTTTCAGCGGCGGAAATACACTCCACTGCTGTCTGAAACAGCTTACGGTTATTCAGAGAAAGAAATTTGTAAAGTGCAAACACATAGTCGGTTTCGATGCGCTTCGCATATAGCGGGAAGTTCTCACAGCACAGCACCCAAAACAGGGGCGCATCCATGAGTTCCGCAGCCTCAACGACTTGCTGAATATTAAAGGCGGTTCTGCGGACAGAGAGGGTCTGCATCGTACCCTCCGTGTCGCCGTGCAGCTTCCGGATGAACTCTCGGTTGGTTTCCGTTGCAGCCTTCCTATACCGCACGAGAGATTTGATTCTGGCGGAGGGGATGGAGTAAACGCTGCCATCCTCCGCACGCTCCAGATGCGGGTCGAGGTCTTCCACGATAGCTTTCAGCTTTGCAAGGGACGCATCGCCCATGTTGTCCATCCGGTCTATCAACTGATGCTCCTGGGGGGACGGCATTGGAATGGAGATACCCAGAACATCCCGGAAGAACTCCTGATAAGACAGACCGGTAATTTGAAGCAATCCTTCAATCTCACCTTTGGCCCACACAATGCGCTTTCGACGCAGGCTGTCAGAGTTGAATCCGTATCTGACAGCAAGGAAGTTAAAAATTCGATTGCTGTCATCCTCTGAGAATCGGTCCAGCGAACAGCGGAAATTCGTCTCGGTATCTGCGGCAAGGGGATAGCTTTTGCCATATAGGTCGGAGTATTTCCCAAGGCCGCTGTGTTTACGCCCTTTCTTGAAAAAAGCCTCGCCAAGTCTGGTCATAGACCGGACGTCTCTCGAAAAAAGCTCAGTCAGTTTATCGCAGACCTCTTTGTTTTTCAACTTCTCTTCTTTGTTCAAAAAACCCCCTCCTTTCATGCCGGGACATTATACCACACATTGTCGAGAAAAATCAACTGCTATGAATAAATATTGCTTGAGTAACGGATTTGGCTTCTGCTTGCAATACAAGCAGGAATTTACCTGCTGTGTAAAAATTGACTATTAAACTTTTGAGTGGTATAATAAAATATGCACAGAAGGAGGGATTCCGATGCCAAATGAACCTGTAAAAATTACTGCGCAGGAGTTAGAGGAAATCAAGAAACTGCCATCCTGCCAATTCATGCTCGGCGGCACGCCGCAGACCGGTTTTTTTGATAAAGTCAACGAGAAAATTTACTATCTCGATTCAGAGGGAAACTGGATGGTTAAGCGTGCGCGGGTCAAGAAGAGAGAACCGGAAAAGCCCCAGGAAGAGGAAGCTCCGGCAGAAGAGAACGGTGAGGAAGAAGAAAGTGGGAAAAGGAGGTGGCTGCGCAGGAAGGCCAAATCCGATGTTGAGGATGAATCTGAGGACGGTAGGAGCAGGTTGGACGCCTTGAAGGAGTCTCTGGACCAGCCGCTATTTGAGAAAATTCCGCTGACCAGGAAGAAGCTGCTTGTCATCATCGGCGGGATGATGGTGTTGTTCATCATTGGCTCCATTGCGAGCAGTGTGCTTTTCGGCGGCAATGATACACCGTCTAACCCTACGCCGATTGAAAATCAGGAACCCGTGGATGAACCGGACCCGTCCTTGAACACGATACAGGTCATTCAGGTCAAGCAGGACCTGATTCCGGGAGATGTTATCACGGAAAATGTCATTCAGAGCGCCACCATCAGCGCAGAGAGCTACAATCAAATTACTCTGGGCGGAACGAATATCTACCAGTATAACCGTGCTTCCAGCCTTATCGGCAAGTATGCTACCGCATATATCCCGACCGGCCAGTATCTCGCATACAACAATGTGGCGAGTGCATACACGCCGCCGAAGAATCCGTGGGTGAATGAGCAACAGGGGAAGGTCTATGTGACAGCCCCTCTGGATGATGAAACCGCGACCAGCGTTCTCCTCAATTTTGGAGCAAAAGTTGATATGACGATTAAAAAGGAGACTGTCCGGCAGACGGAAGCCCCAGATGATTCTCCGGACATTCCCGGAATGACGCATCAGACGACCATCTATCAAAGTGTTTCCATTGACACCTACGAAATGCAGAATGTCATTGTGTGCGATATCCTGAACGCGGAGCAGGTCAGCATCTACGACGAATATACCAAGTTGATGGAGATTCCTGCTGGTGAACAGCTCAATTACCTCCGTGCGGCGCTTTTGGAAGATGAAACGCTGGCGGATACCCTGACGCCCGCCTATATTCGTATCAAAATCGGCACCGACCAATCGGACGCAATCGGCGACCTGTCCGATAAGTCCATTTCCATCAAATATAAGCTCCACGACAATTCCGACATTGACACGACGACCGACGCAAAGCGCGAATACGCAGCGCAGGCAAGGGCGCTGGCGGAGACGATTCGGGATGCCATCCACGCAAACGCTGAGACGGCTGCGGAAGGAGGCGGTGACTGATGTTTCGAGGTCTGCGAAGGACAGCGCTGGCAATTCTTACTCTGGCGCTGATACTGACTTTTCCCGTTACAGCGTCTGCCACTGACGCTGGCTTTTCCGATGTGCCAGAAACGGCACCGTATCATGATAGCGTTGTCTATCTCTCAGAACGGCAAATCGTCACAGGGACTGGCGTCGGCCAGTTCTCCCCGGACGCCCCCATTACCGTTCGGCAATGGGCGGTCATGCTCTGCCGAGCCTATGGCGTCCAAATGAAAGGCAATGGATGGATGGAGCAGAGTCAGAGCGGCGTGGATGCTGCTTGCGGCAACGGTTGGCTGAGTGAGACTGCTGTCGTCTCACCAGAAACACAACTCTGCCGGAGTGCGGTTCTGGAAAGTGCGTTCGATGCCGCACAGATACCGGTCTACGACAATGTACTCTATGGAGGGAAGGCACTTAGCCGTGAGGAAAATGTCCTGCGTGTTGGGCAAGAGCTGGGCCTATGTTCTGCGTCCTCGACCGTAAGTGAAAGAGTAACGAGGGGAGAGGCGGCTGTCTATCTGTATGAGACATTGACACATCAATTTGCGGTCGAAGCGCCTAAATCTCCGGTCGTGTGCGAAAATCGCTCTGACACGAATCTCAACGATTATCTTATGGAACTGCGCTATCTTCCGGATACCGTCCTCAATGCGTTCAATGAGCACGGATGGAAGCTCGTTATCGACCATGAGTATACGGCGAAAATGGGCAAGCTGTATAATGTGTCCTGCACCGGCGTCACCAGCTATCAGGAGCGAACCATTTATGTTTCGGAAGCGGGGGCAGTCCTGCATGAGTTCGGGCATTTTATAGAAGGGGCACTGCTCAGCTTTCCTGCCAGAAGTCAGGAACTCTTCAACGCGGAAGCAAAAGATGCACCATTCCGCAGCTATGCCAAAACAAGCAGCAACGAATATTTCGCAGATTATTTCGCTTATCTGCTGACACATTCGGATGGCAGCAAGTCCATGCAGCTTCTGAAAAAAAGCACGCCCAAAACATACGAATATTTCCGCTCACTCACGATAAATGGTGAACCGCTTTTGGGAGGTAGTCATGCCGAAGAAGTCAAAAATTATTGAATTCCCGCATCTCCGTGCCCTGCTGGGGCAGGATGACGCCAATCGGGCCGAAGATGCCGCAGGGAAACAGGCTTCGGACTCGGCACCGGAACCGGAGGGGGAGAAGAAATCTATCTGGCAGGAGCTGCGGGACATCGAGCTGCCGACCGCCTTGCAGTCCAAGGAAGTCATGCTCTGTACGGTCGCGGTACTGATGACGCTGGCAGTCATCGTCTTGTCCATCACGCTTCTATCCGTGCGGCTGCTCATGTTTCTTCTTTTCCCCGTCTATCTTCTGTACTGTGCGGTTTCTCTGCGGCTGGATTTTAAGGACGGCACTATTAGGGAACTGCCGATGATTTGCTACAGCGTACAGACAAACGCAGTTTCCAACGGATTGAAAGGCTCCACGAAAGTGTGCTTCCGGACAGACGATGATGTTCCGTCTTATTTCACCTTTACAGTTCCCCGCAAGGTGACGTTTTATCCGAATTGCCCATATCTCGTCTACATCAACGAAAAGACACCGCATCTGTTATATGCCTATTTGCAGATGTGAGTACATCTTCCAGCAGCATCTATCCATACGGATGGGTGCTGCTGTTTTTTACTGAAACACTCAGACACCTCGGAACTCAGGAACCTGTATTCCTATTTAGTACAATTCTGCAAATGGCAAAAAGGCCGGTATGCTGTGACCATACAAAAGAAGTATCGCAAACATAAAGAAAGTTCAGTCAGCATCCTTTACGGATACTGGCTTTTTATATATCCCAAATCACACAAAACAAAAAGGAGAAATGAAAAAATGTTTACAAACGACTACTTTACGAAAGCAATGGGTTATGTCATCGACGGCGAATCCCGTGGCAGCAAGGAAAGCGCAATGAAGTACCTGACGGGTTCCGGTTTCATGGAGAGACAGGAAGCGGAGAGTTATCTCGCGCATCTGTTCCGTGTGTACCGGAATTTGACCGCTGCAAAAGCCCGTTGAGTGAAAGGAGAAAGGAAATATGGGTCACATTTTGAATACTCCGTCTGCCAGTTGGGCAGCGGCAAGATTCCCGAAAGAGGTTCAGAGCTATGCTCCGGCAGTGAAGGAACCTACTATGTTCTCGGCACTCCGAAACGGCGGCGGCATGGTCGCGTTGAACGCATACGCCGCACAGGCGGTCGTGGCATGGATGAAGGGGGAAAATGCCGATATGGCGTTGGTCGATGTCGGCGGGTCTACTTTTGCGGCGGAATTGCCGAAGGCGGATGGCACGGTCCTGATTGCGACGGTGAACCGTCCGGACCCGAACGGCAAGACGGTCCGCCTTCGTGCGGCCATTGCGAAGCCGGTTGTGGGAACTTCGGACTATACCTTTACGTCGCTTCCCACGATTGACCGAAACTGTGAGGTCAATCTTTCGCCTATCTATCTGTGCCTGCTGCCTATTGCCGCTTCCATCTGGGGCGGTGTGGGGCAGGACCTCAACACTATCACGCAGCAGTATACCGCAAGAACGCCTTTTGACGAGGGTTGCTTCCGTCGCATCTGCGACACGTTGGTGGTGATGCTGAATTACAACGAGGTCGATGTCAAGGTTCCCGGTGGGAACATTGATATCCTCACGGGAACCAGCGTCAAAAGCGGTTCGCTGTCCGGCACGGAGCTGTGCGGCAAGGCGTGCGTCCTGTGCGGCAGTATCCGCGTAACAGCAACAAAGGCGCACACATTCGCAAGCGCAAAGAAGCTGTTTTCCGCATTTGCGGCCAGCCATACTTGGTCGGCAGCGGAGCGGGCACTCGTTCCTCAGTTCCCGGACGATTATCCCGTTGCACCGGAAGCAATCGACATTGCTAAGAAGTTCGTTAATACCCGAAAGGATAAGCGTCCCATGAATAACTTCATGTGGCGCGGCATTACCTCCTATGGTAAGTCCACGGGCGTTGAACTGATGGCTGGGTTCCTGAATATCCCGCTGCTGCGTATGACGTGCAATTCCACGATGGAGACGCAGAACTTCCTCTCCGATATCATTCCCGATACGGATGGGGCACACACAGCGGAACTGCCTGACTTCGCGGAAATCGCGGCGGACCCCGCCAGTGCTTACTTCAAGCTCACCGGCGTGGAGGACGAAGACGCGACCTGCCAGATGGCCCTTGAGGCGTATGGCAAGGCGGCGGCGAGTAACGGCTCTGTGGCGCGCTACAAGTTCGTTGAGTCGAACTATGTCAAGGCGCTGGAACACGGCTACATCGTTGAGGTACAGGAAATTTCCCGTATCCGCGACGCTGGCGTGCTCGTCGGTCTGAACGAATACGACCGCGCAGGGGCGATGATTCCGCTGGTTGACGGGCGCTTCGTGCGCCGTCATCCGGATGCGATGGTTGTTTATACCGATAACGTCGGCTATGCTTCCTGTCGTCCGGTTGACCCGTCTGTAATCCGTCGCTGTGCTTTCGTCATTGACTCTTATGAGCTGACGAAGGAGACGCTGTTGGCCCGTGTTCGGTATAACACCGGTTTCCCTGACAAGGATTTGCTGGAGAAGATGTATACGGTCTGGCTGGCAATTTCCAAGCACTGCAAGGAGAACGATATTACGGAAGGCTCTATCTCTGCGACGGAGCTTGAGATGTGGGCACAGTCGGTACAGGTCGATGGCATGAGTAATGTCCGTGAGAACTGCCGCTGCTGCGTCGTGTCGAAGGCAACTTCTGTCGTAGAGGAGCAGGAGGAGATTATGGGTTCCGTTGTGGACCTGTATCTCTGATTTTCCACACAACACACTGAGAATGGGGGCCGCATGGTCCCCATTCTCTGAAAAAGGAGAAAGAATATGAAATACGAACACCAGCTCAGGAAGCTGAGTTCTGAAGAGCGCAAGAACTTGAGTTCCGAAGAACTCTTCCACTCCGCTGAGTTTTCCAGCTATCTGCAAAAGATGGGGGAGACGCTGTTGCGGCATTGCGGCATCACTAAGCGACTGTCCCTGACAATTCTGCCGACAGGCATTGCACCAGGCTGGACGGACGGAAAGAAGGAGTATCTCGTACCTGAAAATACCATCACGGAGGCGTACAATGACATCTATGCCAAGTTTGCGGCTCTGCTGGGTATCCATTTCCACGAAATTGCACATATCATTTATTGCGATTTTGCGGAGGAGCAGAAGGCCATTGATAAAATCAAGGCCGGAGAGTTCTACGGAGAACTGCCGGTGCCGAAGACTCAGGCAGAGGTTGACGCATTGACTGAAATGAAGGACGCGCTTCAGAACAGTGCGTACCGGCCGCTGTTTCAGCAGATTTTCAACGATGTGACCAACACCATTGATGACCCGCACGATGAAGGCAAAATCATCGACGAGTTCGGCGGCATAGTGGAAAAGGGAATCGCAACATCGCGTGAGGCCCTGTTCCGCAGTTTCGATTATGCGGAAAACATCCTCGCAAATGATAAGGCAACCAAGCTGCAAAAGCTCTATGCCCTGATGCTTGAGTTTGCCCGATTCGAGGATGTCTTCGCAAGAGACCTTGAACAGTGCGTGCGTGACAACGACATCATGAAGATGGTCATTGACATGGCAAAGCCCTTGAGTCAGGCCAGATGGACAGATGACGTTGCATATCGTTTTACGCAAATCAACGAAATCTTTCTTATCATGTGGCCCATCATCAAAGAGGCCCTGGATGGAGCGGAACAGCAACAGAATCAGACGGGAGCGGGAAATCCCCAGAGCAACAGCAACGGCGATTCCAGCGATGGGCAGACCGGCTCGAACGGAAATCCTGGAAGCGGGAATCCGAACAGCTCCGGCAACACTCAGTCGATGAATCATTCTGCCGCTGCTATTCAGGCTGTTGTAAACGGCCTTGCTCAGACCGCATCGAATACCGGTGCAAACGCCGCCCCGCAGAACCAGTCCACGTCCAAAGTTGCTTCCGCAAATCGCAAGCAGGCCCAAAAGGGTCAGCAGGCGCAAGGCAGACAGAAAACTCCCTCCCAGACGAAGGCTTCGGCGAATACGAATGGGACGGACAAGCAAATCAAAGAGGCCTTGGAAGCTATTGCACGGGGCATCAGCGACCAGAAGGCGGAGGAAAAGCTGGAGGCGGACATTACGTCCGACCTGATGGCGGAAATCCCCCAGTTGGAGCTTGGCCCCACGCATCGAGGCCATATCAGGCCCCATCGCATCTTAGGCGTTACAGAGCAGGACAAAAAGCTGTATGAGCGGCAGATGGCTGACCTGAAGGGATATTCCCGCAGGCTTCAGAAACTCATTCGGGAAGCTCTGGCTGATATCCAGCAGGGTTCTATCCTTCATCACCGCATCATTGGCAACCGTCTTGAAATCAAGAATGCCTATCGTCCGGACCAGAAGTTCTATGCCAGCAAGAAGCTGCCGCAGGACTATCCGTCTATGGCGGTCAGCGTTTTGGTTGATATGTCCGGCTCCATGCAGGGCGCACGGATGAACTCCGCAATGCGGGCGGCCATGCTGCTCTATGACTTTGCGACGGGACTGGGCATTCCAGTCATGGTTGCCGGCCACAATACCCAGACAAGGGGATGTGCCGAATACTATGTGTTCTCCCGCTTTGATGCCATCGGGAAGCAGGATGCCTTCCGGCTTGCCAAACTGAGCACAGGGGGCTGTAACCGTGATGGCGCTGCCATCGCAGCCTCCGTTGGCCTTCTTGCAAAGAGGCCGGAGGAGGTCAAGCTGATGTTTGTCATCAGCGATGGACAGCCTAACGACGGAAACTATTCCGGCAGTAGTGCCAGAGCAGATATCCAGAATATCGTGAAATCCGCACGACGGAACGGTATCGAGGTTTTTGCGGCAGCTATTGGCAACGACAAGGAGCACATCCAGGCAATTTACGGTGACGGCTTTCTCGACATCACCGACCTGAGCAAATTTCCGAAGATGCTCACAGGGATGGTGAAGAAGAGGATTCTGCGCAATATTTGAGATAATCCGGGCCTTCTGGCCCGGATTTCTTTTTCCCCTTCTTTGGTTCTTAGGCACTTCTATTCCTAAGAACCTGTATTCCTGCACAGCGCAATTCTGTAAGCGAGAAAAAGGTCGGTATGCTGAGACCATACAAAGGAAGTATCACAAACATAATGAAAGTTCAGTCTGCACCCAACGGGTGCAGGCTTTTATATAAATCAAAAAAATAACAAGTAAGGAGAATCAGAAAAAATGGTAACAAATGTGATTACCAAGTGTAACGGCAAGGATAAAGTCGTTGACTTTCGCGACAAGCTGAGCCGGTCGCTGCCTGACGAGTATGCGATGATGCACCAGTCTGGCGGCAAGAAAAATGGAGGAAAGACCTTTCCCTCTGTCATCGAAATGGTCATCTGTGATTTCACGAAGGGAACGGGCGATAAAAGTGTCACCTGTTCTGTGAATATTGACCCGACCATGTTCGACGAATGGCTCACCGTTTGCCGCTGCAATGTCGGTACGATGGCTGTTCCGCTGATTGGACGTGTCGCGAAGGATGCGCAGAAGCCCTGGGAGACTGTTTTGGCCCCCAATGCTGTCAATGGTCTGATGAAGTCGATTCATCGCACTGCCAGCGTTGCAAAGGCTTATGGCAGTCTTCTGAGCAAGAGCGTAAGCATTGTGGCCAAGGCCGTTAAGGGAGCAGAAAAGAAGGATATCCTCATGGCAGCCGGCACAGTTCTGAAAGAAGCCCGTACTGCTATCGCGGATGCGGACGTTGGGACTGCGCTCAAATTTCCGAACCGAATGGACTACCAGTATGCCATGTCCAAGGTCAATACCTACAAGAAAGGCACGGACGGATTTGCGCCGGTGTCTATGCTGACAGTCACGCATGACAGCGTTCGTCAGGACGGAGACCTTGCAATGTATCCTTGGGTCCTGAAAATCACCAACGGCGAGGCCAAGGTGATTGAGCAGGCGACCGGGGCCACGACATTCGACGGAAAATCCATGCGAAACAAGGTGGAGGTATTTATCCAGGTTTCTGACCGCGATATGTACCGCATGATGTATCGCGTAACACGCTTCATCGAAACGTGGGAGAATGCCATGTGCATCCCCGTCATCATCGAAGGAGAGAACAAAAAGGAGGCCGAACGTCAGGAGTATCTGGCGCGGCAGAAGGAAGGAGTTTAATTGAATATGAGCAATAAGAACATTTTTCAGCGCGTGGCGGCAATCACCGCAGAACTGGGCGCTATTGCCAAGGACCTGACCGTTGGTGAGGGGGATAAGGCATACAGCGCAACCTCCGAGGCTACGATTCTTGCGGCAGTCAAGCCGCTGGAAGAGAAGCACGGCGTCTTTTCTTACGCGGTCAGCCGTACCCTCGACCAGAAAATCGTCGAGAAGCCGTATATGTGGAACGGTGAGCAGCGTTTGGTCCGTTTGGTTATGGCGACGGTAACTGAGGTCTACCGTTTCGTCAACGTTGACGAGCCGACAGACTGTCTGGAGACCGTCAGCTTCGGCACGGGTATGGATTCCGGAGATAAGGCTCCCGGTAAGGCTATGACCTACGCCGATAAGTACGCTTTGATGAAGACGTACAAAATCAGCACCGGCATTGCCAATGACCCGGATTCCATTCCGTCTCCCGATGAAGGAGTTGCTTTCGTGGAGACGAATCCCCTGATTCCGTCCTCCAAGAATAACCCCATGATTCCGGCGACCAGTCCGGCGGCCAGCACCCCCGTCACCCAGCCCACACAGGCCCCGGCAAAGGCGGCTGCGAATACGCAGATGTCTCTTGACGCGGCGAGACAGGTCATCGTTCCGTTCGGCAACTACGCCAAGAAGACGCTTGGTGAGCTGATGACGATTGACCGCAGTCTGGTGGAGTTCTACGCAAGCGACCGCTTCTCCCGCAGGGATACTTACCCGCAGCTGCATGAGGCTGCACAGGTCATTACGCAGAGCAAAGCCGGTTGAGCGTATCAAACACACAACGGCGGGGGGTTCTACCCCCGCCGCGCAAAAATGAAGAAAGGAGCCTGCTCGGATGGGCTACGATAAATTCAGCATTGACATCCGAGAGGTTGTCAAACTGCTTGGCTTAAAGGTGTCTCCGCAATCGGATTTTAATGGGACGTCTTTCAACGTTCGTTGTCCGTTTTGCAATGACACCAAATATCACATGAATATCAATACTGTGAAGAATGCGTATTCGTGTGTGAAATGCTCCGGGGGTGAGAAGGGGCAAGGTGCGTTGGACCTGTATGCCCGCGTTGCACATGGCGTTCGCTGTGTCAAGGGACAGAACAGCAGGGAAATGTACCGAAAGCTCTGCGATGACCTGCACATCGAAGCCCCAGTTCGCAGCCGCGTACAGAAAGCACAACTCCCGGAGGTCGTGGAAATCCACCGCGCCAGCGACAAGGTGGTGGATAAGGCGTATCGGAAGCTCTTGGACATCAAGTTCTTTCAGCTTTCCGACCTGCACCGTGAGAACCTGCACAGGCGCGGCTTTTCCGATGAAGCGATTGAGCGAAACGGGTATCGAAGCATTTCGGCCGATTTTCCGTGGGTCAACCGTTACCGGAAAGCGAAGGAGCAGTATCAGAAGCTGATTCCGTCTATTCGCAAGGACAATATCCTCAAGCGCCGTACCCCAGAACGGCTTATCGCAGGTCTCATTGCGGCCTCCATCCTTGCCAAATGTGGATGCGAGCTGCGAGGCGTACCCGGTTTTTTCCGGATAGACGGTGTGTGGTGCTTCAACCTTGAACCTGGGATGCTGATTCCAACACGAAATGCGGTAGGTCAAATCGTTGCCCTGCAAGTACGGCGGGATAAACCGTCCGACTGGAACGATTACTGCAAGCGTACCGGTCAGAACAAGGAGTTTCTTCGGTACATGACCATCTCCGCGAAGGGCCTACCAGACGGCGTTACCACGGATATCAGTCAGGCGCATTTCCCACTTGGGAACGATAGCCTGGATGACCCGGAAACCGCTGTCTGCATTACGGAAGGCCCTCTCAAGGCGGATGCGGCAGTTGAATTGAAGGGCAATCGAAAGATGTTTTTCATTGCGCTGCACGGAACGTCCAATACCAAAACCTTGCCAGCAATTTTCGCATGGCTGAAAGGCAAAGGTGTTGAAACGGTATTCAATGTATTTGACATGGATAAGGTCACAAATGTCAATGTCGCAAAGGCGGGAAAGCGTGTTCGAGCCATTGCCGCAGGATACGGCATCAAACTCGCAGAGAAATGCTGGGATGCGGAATATGCACAACAGAAACTCAGCGAACTGAATGCCATCTGTTGTGAGCATGGCATTTTCGTTCCGACCACCTTCAACGTGTTCACAGACCTCGCAAATGTTTCTCAGGAGCTTGCAAAGCGAAATATCCGGCACAGCCGCGTCAAAAACGCAGATGGGCTGGAAGAGAAACACTACTGGTCTGATAAGACCAAGGGAATTGACGACTATCTGTTGTCTATCAGAACCGCCACAGGCGGTGAAGGGGCCTCTGCTTAACGCAGAGGCTCTTTTTTTGCGCTCACGACCTTCTTAAAGTGTTGCCCATGTGTGGTATAAGAAGGATGCCTGAATTTTGACTTTTTGAGAAAGGGTGGGAAAGTTAGACTAAGAGGAGCGCCGCGTCAAGCACCTCTGGCCCGGAGCTGGATTCCCCATGTGGGTGAGGGATTTGACTTTGAGCGAAAAATATTCTGGGCGCGAGACAGGAGCGATTTTTCTATGATGAATAGCAATCTCGAACAAATTCAAGAGAGACAGCGCGTCCGCGCCCGCATCGTTTCTTTAGCAACGGTCGTGTGCCTGACGGCTGCTATGTTTACCGTCACCGCTTTTGCGGCGAATACTGAAACCGCGCAGGGCTTCCAGCAAATCACGTCGGCCGGCAAGACCATTCTGAAGGGCATCTGGGATATGCTGCAAGCGATTACCGCGCCTCTGGCTCTGGTCGGCATTGGCTTCAATGTTGTGAAGGCTCTGCTCGGTACGGAAAAGGGCATGGAAAAGTGCAAGGACAACATCATCAAGATTCTGTTTGTTGTTGGCGTCATCTTCCTTGCTCCGCTGTTCGTTACGACCGTTACCGGCGCGATTGGCAATATTGCTGACAACTCCACGAACCAAATCTTTGGTTGATAGCTCAGGCTGTTGAGCAGGTCATCCACTGCGTTTGCTTTGTGGTTGTCAATATAGAGAGAGCTTGTCAGGAGTCCGGCCCACACCGGATTCCGCAAGCCCTCTTTTGTTTTCTATTTTCGGAAAGGAGGACGGGCAGTTCTTCCGCCGGCTTTGTAGGGCGGGGGTATCCTTGCCCTATTTTTTATGGATGAACGAATTCATAGATTTTTGATTCCCATTTTAGTAGCTCTCTGCATCGTGTCGGTCAGCCTGACGCTTTCTGCGCCTGTGTTTGCGGCAGACCCGTGGTCCCCGGATGTAGAGTTTGGTACGAATGTATCTGATTCGTCTATGCGGGAGTATCGGGACCGCATCAGCGCAACCTACAAATTTATTCTCAGCATGGCAGCCCCATTCGCACTTGTCACGATTACTGTCGGGGGCCTTATTGCTTTTTTTGGGTCTGAGAAAGATGCGGAAAGGGGCTTCTCCATGATAAAGATGTCCCTGATTGCGCTCATGGCGTTGTACTTATTGCCGCTGGTCATTTCAGCAGCATACAACTCGTTGAACGGGGTCAAATGGGACCCCGCACATCCAGATTTTACTTGGTGACGGCAGCGGAAGTGGAGGTGAAATAGCTCATGCTCGAAACTATATTTTCCTGGCTGCTCAGTGCGGTCGGAGAAGGATTGCAGTTGTTTGTCAATTTCTTCTTCGGCAATGGAAACGATGGGGGTCTCCTGAACTTTACCCTGGGAGACCTTTATCAGAATTTTCCATATTTCGGTACAGCCTATGCAATTCTACAAGCCTGCGGGCTGGGATTGGTTCTTGCCATTGCGGCTGTCAATTTGTTCAAAGTATTCCTTGGCAGCCTGTCCAAAGCGCAGGATACTCCTACGCAAATCCTTGTTCGAGCCGCACTCGCCACGGTTCTCATTTATCTCGGCGGCTATCTTCTTTCCGCAGTTGTGGGAATCGCGAAAGTCCCATACGACATCTTTGTTGGGTCTGACGCTATCACCCATCATTTTGGCATACCCGACAGTCTCTTAACAGACTTGTCCGTTGCCGTAGGTGTCGGAGCTGCTGGGCTGCTTGTCTCACTCGTTCTAATCATTGCGATTGCATGGAACCTTATCAAGCTGTTGCTGGAGTGTGTTGAGCGATACCTGATGGTCGGCGTTCTTGTTTATACATCGCCTCTCATTTACCCGTTCCTGTCCTCTGCCGCGACGGCTACTGTATTTCAACGATGGGTAGGAATGTTCTGCGGTGAATGCGCCCTGATGTCGCTCTCCGTACTCTTTACCAAACTGTCTATTTCCGCACTCAGTTCAACGAGCGGAGGAAACGCCGTTATTGCAAAGCTGATTATGTGCCTGACCATGTGCAAAATCGCACAGCGGGTGGATTCCTATATGCAGCAACTCGGCATCGGTGTTCCGACGACCGGAGAAGGCATTCTTGGAAACGCTATGGCAGTCGGCTATGCACTCAAGCACGCATTTGGCGGTGCAGCTCAGAAGGCATCCAAAGGAGACGCTCTTTCCGGCAACAACAGCACGTTCGGCAATCTCTTTCGTGGGAAGCGAGCGTACAATGACGCATTCGCTCAGGGGAATAGTCCGGCGGACAGCCGTGCCGCGAGAAAGGCGGCCAGGGATTACGCGAAAACTCCTGCTGGAGACTGGGGCATGAACCAGTTCACCCCCCGCAATGCAAACGCTGTGGCAACGGCAAAACGCTCTCAGGAAAGTGCCGCCGCATGGCAGGAGAAGGTCCAGCGGCAGAGCGGACCCGTCGGAGAGAACGGTGGAGGCCGTACAGGTCAACAGGATTTCCAGGACAATGCCAAGAAGATGGGTATGTCTGCACAGCAGTTTGCCCGCATGAATTTGGAGACAAACGGTGCAGGTTGTGCCTTGATTGGACCTGACGGCGACAACAAAGCCAATTTCGAACTGTCTCCGGAAGCCAAAAATGCTGGCCTGATGACCTCGTTTCCGTTTGGGGATGACAAGGACGGAATGCTGGTTGGCCCGGACAGCGCTGTGGCCGCGCATATTCAGGATAACTTTGATAAGACCAAATTGACTGATTTTGCTCCGGACACGGAGTTCCATGACGTCAATCCCGCCAGCCTATCTCCGGAAAATCTGGAAAATATGAAGGCGCAGCAGGAAGACTCGACCAATGCGTATCAGAGCACGCTTGCGAATACGCTCGCGCATGGCTCTCCTGTTGTCGCGCAGGAAGTCCTTTTCAACGACAGAAAGAATATTTCTGGCAACGATACGCTTGCGCAGGCAGCACTCTCCAATACTTTCGGAGAAAATCTCCGCGTAGGCGACCAGTCCGGCACGGCGGCGGCCAGTCGCCTCAGCAATATCCGTGCAGAGACACAGCCCCTATACACTGATGAAGCAGGGAATCAGTGGGGCGGCGGCCGAGTGGTCAGCGGTCTCTGCGCCGTTCCCGGCAGTTCCGGCCGCACCTATGAGGACGGAACGGAAGTCCCGAAGTTCAAGCGTCTGGAAATCATGGACGAGACTGCCTATAAGCAGATGTCCTCTATCCAGCAGGCTCAGATGCAACAGATTCCCTCGAAGAACGGTGAGATTTTCTATGCGAGAGCAATGGATGTGGACCAGACTCAGGGCAGCGTCGAAGATTGGTCTCGCGCTGTTCAGGAAGGCGGCGGACTTCAGGATATCGAGAACCCCAGATTTGAGCAGGGCAGACCTGTCGCACAGAATATTGCTGCAAGTACGCGGTATGAGCCTCATACAGACGATTCTCTGCCGAATACCGGCAGAGGAACAGAAAGTTTCCGTACTCACGAGACTCCTTCCGGCGGTGGAGAGACGCACACTTATGAGCGTCGTTCCGAAGACGCAGGTGGTGCCGCAGGCGGTGAGCGTCGTACTTACGAGACTCCCTCCGGCGGTGGAGAAGCCCACTCTTACGAACCTCCCGCCAGAGATGCGGGTGCTGCTTCGGGCGGAAGCGGCGGTGAACCTCGGACCGTCACACAAAACACCATCATCAATCAGCCTCCCAGCTATACGCCTACACAGCGTATCGAAGTCATCAACGACCAGTCGTCCGGTACGCCGGCTTCCGGTACGCCGCAGACACCTTCTTCTCCGGAATCTGCCCCGCGCAGCGAAGGCAGGCAGCGGGATGACGGCTCCCGCAATGGCGGAGGAGGCCCCAAGCCGGAGGAACAGAGCAAGGGCAAGAAGCCTCCTCGCGTAGGTCCCTTGCGCGATAAGCGAAAGTAACACCACAAACCCACCCGCCGTCCAGCATTTTCACCGGGCGGCGGGTGGCGGTATAGGACACAATCATTAGGCTCATTACAACACGGAAAGGAGTGATTTTATGGATGACAGAAACGAAAAAGTCTCCGATTCCGTAGAACGGGATATACAAGGAGCGGTAAAAATGGGTGCGGATGCCGCGAGAACCGCCAAAACATTAGGTAAAGCCGCTGCACACGCTGCGGCCGGCGATGTGGCAGGAGCGGCAGCAGAAGTAGTAAAGGACCCGGAAACGCTCAAAAAAATTCTCCTTATCTTGTTGATACCTGTCATATCTTTCGTGCTGATTACGACCATGTTCCTGTATGCGTTGCCTATCTCCATTTACGAGGGTGTATCGACTTATTTTGCGGATATTGAAGAGCAGTGGGAATCTGACGTCTACGGCTCTGACAAAAGCACCTTTGTGGCCGGAGTCGAGGCAACGCTAAAGGCAGGCGTAAGATTGTCTGGAGAAGGGCTGTCCCGTATCGGAGACGCTGTTTCCGGTTGGTTCCGCAGTATCTGGAACGGCTTACAATCCTGGTTCACAAAAGATGATGCCGTTGACGATGAATCAGACATTCTGACGGAAGACGGATATGAATTGTACGTCACAATGAACGAAGCAAACGAAAAAACAACTCTTGATGAAAAGGTTTCTGCTGCGCAGAAAAAACTGGACAAACGGGCCGACCAAATTGAGACGGCGATACATAATGCAGAGCCAAGCATCAACACAAAGCTCGCTCAGATGTATGCCGGAAGCGGTGTTTGGGACGGGGCAACTGTCTGCGTAGTGAAATCGCCGACCACCAAGAGTGATGCCATTAAGCTGCTCTCCGCCTACACCGTGATGAAAGCCGGCTCTCTGGATAATCAGAAGTTGTCAGATTTCATGAAATGGCTTGGCTACTATAAGACCTTTGCCGGAAACGGTGTTTCCTTCAATATTGGAGGCGCAAGCGGCGTCAATGGCTACGCAAAGACGTGGTGCGGCACTTTTATGCCGCAGTATCTGGAAGAACAGATGAAACAGGATATTACGGCAAAGAGCATGGAGCTTGCACAGGCGGGGACTCTGAGCAGCAATGAAGACTATGCAAGGGATATTCGTGAGGAATATGAGAACCACATGGCTCCGGCAGCAGACCTGCTGTTTGTTGTAACGTCCCCTGATTTTTCTGACTCTTCCGCCATCAATTTAACATCGTATGTTGATGATGACGGTATTACACATTATTCTGCTTATTTTTCAGTATCTATCTCCATGCGCTCCATAGATGAATTGGCAACAGATATCATGGGCTTCTGGAGTGGAGATTTGAGTGGCATTGGAGTTTCGCAGTCGGAAGACGATACTGCTCAGGAACCTGAAGATGAACTTGAAGAAGAACCCGCAGCATAACGCGAGGAAAGGAGGCTCTGTATGACTACCCGTATCTGGAAAAAGATGCTTTCCTCACTGCTGTGCGGTATTCTCTCGGTATCCTGCATGACAGCTACCGTATTTGCCATTGACGGCAAGAGCGTAAGCGGCGCATTTGGTGAGCATTGGGATGAAGTCCAGGAATCGTATGAAACCTCCTTCGGCTGGGACTATAATAAGCATCTTGAGAAGGACTGGACGGATGACGACACCGGAAACGAATATGAGCGGCAAGCAGGGTATCAGGAAGAGTGGTATCGGAATAACATTCTGACCACAAAGCAATACCTTGGTGTTTCGACTGGAGAAGGCGGAAATGGCAGCAATATCGTTGAAGTCGCGCTCAGCCAACTCGGCTTGGATGATTCCATTGAAATCCCGCCGAACTCGAATTTTGTCAAATACAATGACTGGTACTATGGCAGCCACCGTTCCGGACAGTGGTGCGCGGCGTTCGTCTCTTGGTGCGCAAATGAATGTGACCTTTTGGAAAATACAATTCCAAAGGATGCCAGTTGCTCAAGTATGTTTAAGAAACTCACGGGCAGATACGGCTACGCATACTATCCTGTTCGAAGCACAACACCGTTCGGTGGTTCTTATACACCGGTTCCGGGCGACCTTATGTTTTTTTCAGAGACTGGTAATCTAAGGTTGGCTAAGCCTTTTAATCACATCGGCATCATTGTTGAGGTGGATGAAACCGGATGGTACACGGTCGAGGGCAACACAACTGGCGGCGGGCAAATCCCAGGCGGCGGCGTTGCAAAAAACCACTATACAGCATCGACCACATACAGAGCCGCGAAGAACGGCTATATCGTTCATGTAGAATATCCTGAAACAGCATTTTCGGAAATCCAGGGCGGCACCAACAAGGAGAAGGTGTTCTCCTTCCTGACAGAAGAACTTGGCCTGAACAATGCTGCCGCCTGCGGGGTTATGGCAAATATCCAAAATGAATCTGGTTTTAACCCGGCAAGACATGAGGATAAAAACGCATACGGAGATGGACTGGGAGAAGGTTATGGTTTATGCCAGTGGTCCTATAGCAGAAAGACATCACTACTGAGCTTTTTGCAGGAAAACGGTTTTGCTGAGGACTCTATAGACGGACAACTCTGGTTTTTCAAGACCGAAATTGAATCTTCGGAGCGTACAGCGTGGAACGCCATCAAGGACCTGCCTAATACATCAGATGGCGCGTATGAGGCTGGACGCCTGTGGTGCCTGAAATTTGAGCGTCCGCGTGATGGTGTCGGAGATTCTGTGGAGCGAGGCAATCTCGCGCAAAATACATACTGGCCCGCTTACGGCGGACGGTGAGGAGGTAAGTGACCATGACTCAACAACAGCAGAATCTGATTCGCAGACTGAAAATCGCATTGCTGGTAGTCCTCATATTGTCTATTTACATGACGGGGATTGTTCTCAGCATTTCCGTAGTGAAGTCCACGCTCAACCCGTTCCGTTTGATTCGCCTCTTCGGTGAGTACGGCTTTCCGTGGAAAATGTTCCTTGGCTGTTTTCTTTTCATCGGTATTGCCATTTCCATCCTGATGGCATACTCCGCTTCCGAGGAAGCGGGTGTCGATAAGATGGGTCGCTTGTTTTCCATGGCGATTGGCCGCAAGACATACGGAGAAGCGCACTTTGAGGACCCGAAAGAATACGAGGATGTCGCTATCATCCAGCATGAGCCGCAGGCAGTTGGCACTATCCTCGGACAACTGGACGAGACAGGCCGCTACCCCATTGTATTCCGAGAGGATAAGATGAACCGTGCGAACCGGCACATTGCCGTCATCGGCGCGTCAGGCTGCGGCAAGACCTATACCTTTACAAAGAACTACGCTTTCCAGGCGGTAAAGCGCCGGGAGTCCCTGATATTCACAGACCCGGACGGCGGCCTTTACGCAGATATGGCAAGGTACTTCATGGACAACGGATATGTCGTGCGACGCTTCGACCTGCACAATATCAGCAAGAGTGACGGCTGGAATTGCATGGACTCGCTTTTGGCAGACCCAGAACGTATTGGCGAAAATGCAGAGATTTTTGCAAATGTTATCATTTCCAACGCCGGAGGGAGTGCCGGCATTTACGAGAGCGGACCGAAATCTCTTCTGAAGGCGCTCCTTCTGCGCGTTGCGCTTGGACATGACTACCCGCCTGAGAAGAAAAATATCAACTCTGTCCATCAGATGCTCAAGAACCCAGGGGGAGAGGCTTATCTGGATATGATGTTTGACCCGGACAGTCTTACGCCGGAGGAACAGCCCTGCGTCGGGCCGTACATGACCTTCAAGCAGTCCTCACCGAATCTTCGCGGCAACCTCATTGTGAACCTTGCGGCAGATATCGGGGTTATGGATGACGCAAAAGTGCGGACGCTGCTCTCCACCCCCTGCATTGATATGTCTCTTCCCGGAAAGCAGCCTTGCGCTTATTTCTGCATTTTCCCTGACAGCCATGACACCTACAAATTCATCGTGTCCCTGTTCTTCTCCATGCTGTTCATTACCCTTATCAACAACGCGGATAATAACGGCAAGGACCGTAAGCTCGATGTCCCTGTTGATTTCCTGCTGGACGAGTTTCCGTCCATCGGTACGATTCCGGATTTTGACCGAAAAATGGCGACGATTCGAAAGCGTGCCATGAATGTCTGCATGATATTTCAAGACATCACCCAGCTTCAGAACAACTACCAGACAACCTGGGCAACCCTCCTGAGTAACTGCTCGACATTAGTGAGCCTTGGTATCAACGACGAATTTACCGCGAAAATGGTGTCCTCTCGTATCGGTGATACGACCGTAAACGTCCGGACCAACCAGCATAAGGCGATGGAAACGCTGCTGAAAAACAACGAGTTCCTTCACAACTGGTCATCTGGTGAAGGTAAACGTGCGCTGGTGGGGCTGGATGAAGCATTTAAGATGGGGAAGAACGACAGCATCATTATCTTTCAGGGGCATAACCCTATACTTGCGAAAAAATACCCCCACACGCTCCATACGGACGCCAAGAAACTCAGCAATTTTGACTTCCGTGAAATCCCACCCATCACCGACAAAGAGGGGCGAGAGCTATTTTATCAGCGTCAGCAAAATATTCTGGACGCTTTCAATATCACGCATCCGCACATCAACGAGGTAGACCGTTCGTACACAGGGATGTGCAACTCGATACCAGTACAAAGCATTTGGGAAGAGAGCAAGGATGCCGTTATTGCATACGTCAAGGAGATAAATAAGAAAGGCTCCGATGACGATGTGATAGAGGTCGAGGACTGCGGTGATGAATACATCGAGGTAGACGAGACAGACGAGGAGCAGGCAGTCGAACCTTCAGTACCACCTGCGCAACAGGAGCCGGTACTGTCCGTTGACGCAAAGCCGAACGCAGATATCGACTTGGAAAGCACCGAGGACGAAACAGAACCGCAGCAGGAAGTCACAAGCAAGCCGAAGGAAGCCCCCACGCCTGCCGAAGCGAAAGAGGTAGCGCAGGGTGGGAAGCGCCCAGCACTGCCGAAGCGCAGCTTCAGTTCTACGCCGACTACAGGGAAACCGAGAATGTCGGGGAAGCTGCCGGGGATGCGGTAATATCAGCACAGGCCACAGGCACGCCAGCATTTCGTTGGCGTGCCTTTTTGCTTGCGCCGTTGTATGTAATGTCACCTCATTCGTTACTTTACAAATAAGATAAAGTGTGGTATAATATAGACATAGAGAAGAGGTGATTCCAATGAAAGAACGAAATCTCACCAACCGCACTGTATGGAGCCGTGAAGTGCTCAAGGGTTCCCTGGAGGGGCTTATTATCGCTCTCCTTTTGTTCCGAATCCTGTTCAATGTTGTTGTGGTGTCCGGCCCTTCTATGGTGCCGACGCTTGCGGACAATAGTGTGATTCTGACAAATCACATTAAGCCGAATCTGGAATTTGAGAGCATTGTTGTTTGCAATTCGAGCGGTCTGGATGAAAATATCGTTAAGCGTATTATTGGTTGCCCCGGTGATACCATCGACATTGATTTCGAACAGGGGGTGGTCTATCGAAACGGAATCGCGCTGAGTGAACCGTACACGAATACCCCGACCAACATCGAATATGACGATGGTATATCGTTTCCTCTCACCGTGGAGGATGGCTATTACTTTGTGCTGGGGGATAATCGAAACAACAGCCTTGACAGCCGCAGTTCCATTGTCGGATTGATTCCGAGAACGGACATCGAATCGTCCTATGTACTCACTATCATCGGGTAATCATTGAAAAGCAAGTAGAAGGCCTATGAGCGGGATTCCGTTCATAGGCCTTTTGCTTTTGAAAATCTGCGAAAAAATTGACTTTTGAATGAAAGGTTGTAATAATAAAAGTGTAGGGCATTAAGATGCCCCAAATTACGCAAAGGAGGCAATAGCAATGGTCAAAAAAGATGGAGCAACTGCTTCAATCGAGGAAAACGCTGAAGTGCAGGCTCCCACTGAGGAACAGAGCAACGTCCAATCCTCCACCGCAGAGAGCGTTGAAACGCAGGCCCCCAATGAAGAGGACGCAGAGATGCAGGCGCTCTTTGAGGGGCTTGATGGAAACGAACCTGAGCAGTCCGGCGCGGAGGAAACCGCTCCCGAAGGGAAGCCTACCCGTGCTGATGTACTGAGGGAGGCAAGACGGCGGAGAGCGGAAAGAAGTGAGTCTGTCCGTGCCTATCAGGAGTTTCTTATCGGACTTTCTTCATTGACAGTCGCAGCTAAAAACCACAGCATCGTAAATGGTCTCGTCTCTCATATCGAGCAGCGAAACGATGTGGATTCGGAAGTTCCCTGTGTCATGATTATCGCGCTCGTAGAGGGCCGCTACAAGGTTTCCATTCCCTTTAACGAGTTCTATCAGAAGAATCCCATTGATATGGCGACGGTAAATATGGAAACTAAGGCCGGTCGTGAAGAGTACGTCAACCGCTGCGCTACGATGGCGGCAAAGCTGTATTCCCTGAATGTGCCGATGGTGATTACGACTATCCAGGTCGATGAAAGCACCGATGCTGAAGCCGGAGTTCCGGCTTATGTCATTGTCGCGTCCCGTAAGGCTGCGCTCGACATTATTGAGGAGACAAATTACGGAGACCGACCTGACGGTGATGGCCCGCGCATTCAGGAAGGCGATTTTGTTCGTGCTCAGATTACCTCTGTGGCACGCGACAGCATTGCCGTTGTGGTTGGCGGAGTCGATACGCGGGTGCCGCTCCACGCCCTGACTTTCGAGTACCTTGTTGACGCGAGAACCAAATACAAGGTGGGGCAGGAAATTATGGTTCAGGTAGAGCAAATCATCAAAGAGAAAGACGGCCACCACATCGTCGAGGTGAACTGTAAGCAGCCTGAGTTGGAGCGTGCGAAGCAAATGCGCAGTGCTCTTCCAATCGGCTCTATCGTGTTTGGCATCGTATCTTCCGTGGCTGCGAGTAAGAAGCAGCCTGGGAATATCAATGTGTTGGCGTATATCAAGATGTACGATTTACCCGTACTCGTGAACAATATGCCTGCGAAATTCCTTGGGAGCGAGCCTCCGCGTGGTTCGACCGTCCGGCTGAAGGTTCTTAATTATTTGGACAACGGGATGATTCTGTGCCGGTGCATCGGCACCCAAGGCCCCATGAATTTCCCCAACGCCTGACGACCGTTTCGGTGCGGCTCCCCTCCACTCGGAGTCGGAGCCGCGCTTTTCTTTGAAACGTTTTTTTGAAAGGAGGCTTGCATTCTCGTGAGCGATAAGCGTAACGAGGACTTGAAACAGTTCATTATTCCAGAAAATTTTATGGGAGAATCCAGACTATTTCAAGGGCAGTTAAAGACACGCAATGTAGTGGAAGGAGGATTGATTTCGGGGGTATTGGCAATTTTCTTTTGGAATGTCATTTCAGTTCCTATCACCACGAAAATATCCCTGGTCATATTTCTTTCCGCACCACTTGGTCTGCTTGGCCTGTTTGGCGTGAACGGCGACCCGCTGTCCACCTTTATCAAGATTTTCTTTTCATGGCGAAGAAAACGGGGGCTGATGTTGTTCAACAACGAAGCACGAGCGTTGAAGGAAGCCCCCATTAAGCTCATGATGTCGGAAGATGGCATGGGCGACAAACTCAGGGATTTTCTGGATGCCAGAAAGGAAAAGAAGGCCGCCGAACGGGCGAGTCAGGAGATGGTTGAAGGCAAAACATTCGAGTTTGCACCTGACAGTTCACTTGAGGGCAACTACATTGATGAAGATGACGATGGTGATGGAACACCGAGCGGCAGCGCCGGCAATCGCCATAAAACAAAGCACAACCAATCCTTCGTTGAAGTGGAAGTCCTGGAAGAGGATGACGATACCTCGTTGGAACTGGACGGATTTACGGAGGATATCGACAGCAGCACTGTTGAGGAATCTGGCCTGCCGTTGCCGGATTTGGGCGGGGCCGACGATGTGGAATTGAGTAACGATGACACTAACGAGATGCCTGACGCCGAGGAACCTGACGATAATCCCCCTGCGTGCGAAACGCAGCTGGAGCCTGCGGCAGAGGATGATTCTGACGCCGAAGGCGACGCGGATGGGGAAGATGAAGAACTTGACGAGGAGGATTTGTTTTAATGTCCAGAAAACTGAAACAGGTGATAAGCTGCCAATCTTTCTCGCCCATAAGTGATGTCCGTGACGGCATCATCGTCACGAAAGACGGGAAATTTGTGAAGTTGATGGAATTCTCTCCCATTAACTACGGCTTACGGTCGAACGAGGATAAGAACATGATTACGGCACAATATGCGGCCGCAATCCGCTCGTTTCCAAGCGTTGTCCAAATCAAAGTTCTGTCCAATCGAGCAAATGTCGAACACTATATTTCCGGCATGGTGGAAAGCGTGCGCCATGAAAAGAATGAAGGAACCCGTGAACTGATGCGGGAGCAAATCGACATGATGTCAGAATTTGGCACATCGCAAGGCGTATCCCGTCGCTTCTTTCTCGCATTCCAGTACGAGGAAGAAGAGGGATTCGCACATCGTTCACCATCATGGAATGAAATCAGAAGCACCATTACGAGACAGGAGGACGCCATCAGAAGCAACCTTCGGGCCTGCGGCAACATTATGATTTCAAGGCCTCACGATGACGTCTATGTGCTTTCCACGCTTTACGATATCATGTCCAGAGCACAGAGCGCGAACCACCCGTTTGACGAGAGAATGGCGGATGTTGTTGCCCGATATACGGCGGCAAACATCGACTTCACGCGAGATAGCGCGGCGCATCTTCCTGTCAATGATGTGCTTGCTCCGTACTGCATTGATACGGAGTCAAGTCCCCGATATATCATCGTGGATGGCATCTACTATATGTGCTGCTATCTTCCGAGCAATGCCTATCCTGTGCGCGTTCTTGGCGGCTGGATGCAGCTGCTGGCAGGGCTGGGAGAGGGGATTGATGTGGATGTTTGGCTTCAGAAGATTTCACCGGAGAAGATTCAAACGGCACTGCATCATGGCCTGCGGTTCAATGCAATGCGCTTCCGCAACACAGAAACCACCAGTAGCGACTACGATGATGTGAAGGCTGCGGTGGACGCAGGATACTATCTGAAAAGCTCTCTCGCGGCCGGCGACGAATTTGCCTATATGTCTACAATGCTCACTATTACAGGTGAAAGCGAGCGAGAAATTGACTACAAATTCAAGGAAATCCGGCGCATTTTCATTGAGAGAGAATTGACTCTGAAGCCTTGTACTTTCCAGCAAGCGGAAGCGTTTCGCTCCACCATTCCTGTATGTGAGTATGACAAAAACCTATTCCGTAAGAGCCGCAGAAATATTCTGTGTTCCGATTTTGCGTCCACCTATATGTTCACATCTTCCGAGCTGTGCGATAAGGACGGCGTGATGCTGGGCGTGGATGATGTGTTCAAATCACCGGTTCTGGTCAACTTCTTCGACCGCCAGCAATACATCAATGCCAACATCAATATTGTCGGCTCCTCTGGCTCCGGTAAGACCTTCACCACGCAGGTTCTGGCATTGAGAATGCGGGAGAAGGGGGTTCAAACCTTCATTATCGCGCCGCTGAAAGGCAAGGAGTTCCTGCCGCTTTGCGAGAAGGTCGGGGGTAGTTTCATTGAAATCAAACCTGGCTCCGGACAGAATATCAATATCATGGAGATACGCAAGAAGGAAGAGGGTAACGTCTACGATGACGATGGTGCGTTGGTCACTTCCGGCTCGATTTTGGCACAGAAAATCCAGCAACTTCTCATTTTCTTTAAGCTGATTATCCCGGACATGACGCCAGAAGAGGTGCAGTATGTGGATGACGCGCTGCTGAAAACTTACGGCAATTTCGGAATTACCCATAAGAACAAGAGCCTGTTGGACCCCAACGACAAGAAGAAATACCGCAAAATGCCTATCCTTTCGGACGTATATTCCGAGCTGGAAAAGATGGGCGCACCAGCAAATCGTTTGTGCCGTTTGCTGACGCGATACACCACAGGTTCTGCATCTTCGTTCAACGCGCAAACCAATGTGAACCTTAACAACAAGTTCGTAGTGCTGGATGTTTCCGATGCGCAGAAAGACTTTCTTCCTGTGGCTATGTTCCTTGCATTGGATTATGTTTGGGATAAATGCAAAGAAAATCGGAACGTCAACAAGTGTGTTTTCATTGACGAGACTTGGCGCTTGGTCTGCTCCGATGCACCTATCGAAGCCGCCAATTTCGTGGTCGAAATCTTCCGTACTATCCGAGGCTTCGGCGGAAGCGCCGTCGCTGCCACGCAGAATATCGCAGACTTCTTCTCTGCGGGAATTGGCACCGCCATCATCGGAAACGCCAAAATCAAAATGATTTTGCGCAGCGAAAAAGAGGAAGCAAACGCGATTGCGGATGCGATTGGTCTGACCGACGAAGAACTCAAGCGTGTAAAAACCATGGACCGTGGAACCTGTCTCCTGACCGCAAATGAGAACCACATTTTCATCAATGTTAAGGCGACGGATACGGAAGAATACCTGATAACGACTGACCCCAAAGCAAGAGCCGCTGCGAAGCGCCGAATTGAGCAGAAGCGTACTTGCGCTGCCTTCAGGCGCTGATTTCAGGGAAAAAAACTATTTACAAGAGAGGTGCTGACTATGTTATATGAAGCTCCTGTTGACAATTTGAAATGTCTCATGAGGTCATGTACTGTGCTGAGTCGAAGCGGGTTGTATCGCTTTTTCTCTTCGCAGCTTACGCAAGCGCAGGTTGATTTTCTTATCAATGCGCTGGCAAGCCAACGAGTCCTTGACATCGACGAACAGGACTACGAACTGATTTGGTTTCACCGGATGGGCCTGAAAACTTCGAGGCTGAGACCGGAATATGTGAAGGCGAAAATCCGTGCGTTTTGGGTGATTGCCCGTGTCGGATGCGACGCTATTCTGGATGTAACCTCGCTGGACCATCCGATGCAGTTCTCCTTCATCGCGAGCACGTTGGACGAGAACGGTGAGGAGCGGTATATTCCGTATGATATTGCCGTCTGCAACACCGTTGACATCGCAAAGACTGTTGTTTACAAGCGAAGCAAATGCGAACGGAGCGCCATTGAGGAGGAGGCTACGCACATCGCACTGGTGAATAATAAGGAAACCGGCGAGGCAATTATGAAAGAATGCCTGGACGAAAATAGCCGCCTTTACCGTGGATTTGACTGTTTCTGTACGCTGGATAATAACAATATTCCGAGGTATGTCTCATGGTGAATTCAACTTTGCCGGATGAAGAATTCGTGTTGACGCTCATGCAAATCGACGAGGCAAAGTCCGTGGCAGAGGAAGTTGCAGAGGAAGCAAATGCGCTGAATAACCTTGCAGGAAGTGTGTTGAAACTGTCTGAAAAAGTGGAGCACGACCATGGCTTTCTTGAACGCGAAGCAAATCAAATTGACGCGCAGAAAATTGTGAAGTCCTTCTACGTTTCAGGACTCGTCCACACGCACTCGCTGTATCAGGCAATCATCGCGCCGAATACCGCAGGCGGACTCCTTTCGCAAGCAGCTGTTCAGAGGGAAAACTATCTTGCATTTGGCGCTGAAATCGAGGGAATCCGCACTTTCCTCTCGGAGGGAAAGCTGCTAATAAAGTTGCCGATGTTGCCGGTCATTTGGAGCCGAAGCTACGCACTTACACATATCGAAAAAGCCTCTGCTTTGAAGCGGTTCTTCTCCTTTTTTGCGCAGTCTTTGCACGAGAGTCTGATGCTTCTTGACAACGAAATTCCCCCGTTCCCAAGTCAAAGCATCAACTATATTTTTGTGTTTCCTTGCTCGGAAAATATCGTTGTTGACTGCGATAACTTCGACACAAAAGCAATCACAGACACCATTTGCCTGCATACTTTTTGCGATGACTCCGCAGAAAAAACCAGCTTTCACATGACGGGTTTTCGCTCCAATGATGTCCCACGAGGAACCTACATTTGCGTCTGTCCGGACAAATTTTCGGCCGCAAATCCGCACGAAATCATTCAAATTTTCCATCAGAATTTTGCTGATTTACCGGCAAAAAAATGGCTGAAAAAACATACAAAAAAACTGACATTCGCAAAAACGGTTTATTTGTATACAAAAAAGCTGTAAAAACCGTGATTTTGCAAAGGCTCCGAAGCACGGTCAGCGGAATTTTCCGTCATGCTCAGGAGTCAGCGGAGAAAGCAATCATTTTTTGGACTTTTGAGCCATCTGCCGCCATCTTGGTAACTGCCAGGGAAATCAGGCGCTTATTTCCGCATAGGCAGAGGTCGATAACAGCCGCCGAACGGCTCGGTAAAAGAGCTTGTAAAAGAATGAAAGAGAGGAGGTCTCAAAGATGGAGCGATTGACCTGCTATGAAAGCATCCTATACCAACTGCTTGTGTTCAATTATGCGACCAAGAAATCCCTTCTCTTGCTCAACTTTTCAAAAGATGCCATCTATCGTGCTGTTGAACGCGGGTTGGAAGAACGAACCATCAGTGATGGGCGAATGACATACAACATCAAAGGCGTATCTCGCAAACATCAACTGACGTATCTCACTATAACACCAATCGGCATCGAATACCTCAAGCAGAAATGCTCACATAAAATCCAATGGCTTTCCAATCTCAGCGTCGAGGACTCCGAAAGAGTACAAATCAAAGGCACGCGCTTTTCAACGAATTACGCGGAACGGTTTCTTCGGTCAACAGTATCAATGCAGATGGCGGTGGAAGCTGGCGTCAGCGGAAAGATGATGTTTATAGTCAGGAGCGAGGAGGAAACGGAGAAGAGTGTTTTAGCCTCCAAACAGAAGATGAACACCGACGAGCAATCCGACCGCTGGTGGCTCGACGACATCGAGAGCATCCTTGGGGAAGATGATGCGGACGATGACGGGGACGATTACGAGGAGGAAGAATGCGAAGCCGAGTACGAAGTTGAGACCTGCGCAGCAGATGACAGAACGCCATTGATGAAGATGATAATGGAAGCAACTAACGGAAATATAACGATTCGGAACAGAGGGGAAAAGAAAGATGGCCCCATATTCTATTCGTCCGATGAAGTTAAACGGGTCGAGCTGTCAACGCTGTCCGAGGAGCGGCAGAAGCAGGCAGCACGCGGGCTTATGATGTGCAGGCTCAGCGGTCTTTTAATTGGCTGTTTTCTTAGCTACATTGTCTATCTCGCAAACGCGAACGGCATGGATTGGCACGAGCACATTGTATCCAAGGAAATCACACTGAAAAACGGCTTTTCCAGAAACGCGAACAAAGCGGGAGCCATCTCTCAGCAAAACAACGGAATACTCATTGTAAAGAACGCAAAAGACCTGGCCGACATTTACAGCGATAAGTTGAAAAGGCGGAAGCGGAAAGAGCATCTCGGAAAGGGCTTAGACCACCTTTATGTGCTGACGCTGGATAGAAAGGGCGTTGCACAGATGCGGACGCTGGCAGAGACAGACGTCGATGCGGAGGAGCTGGACATTATAGAGGCAGCGGTCGAAAGCGGCATCTATACGAAGAACACCGATGTGAGTGCGAAGCTGTTTCCACTCAAGACCAAAGACGGCTTGTTGATATCCGTGGGAACCCTTATGGATATCCGGCGAGTCGATACATTGAAAGCAGTCTCGGAAAAGACACAGGTAGAGTATGGGATTCTGTGCGAAGAATGGCAGATACCGTACTATGAAGCAATGGAGCAGGATGTCAAATACATGACAGTCTCTTAACTGCATGAGGAGGATACAGTATGGAACAGAAATATTTAGTACGAATCAAAAGCGATGTCAGGGAAGCCGAGTTCGATGTGACCGGTGAGAACGGAGTGTGTACGAGCGTAAGACTGAAATCACTCCGCTACCTGAAGGCAAACCCGAACAGTGGACATGGGGAAGTAATGGATGCGCACATCTATGAGAACGATGACAGCCCCATGAACTCCAATATGCTCTATAAGTGGATTGTTCTGTGGGGTAGTATCCCGGAGGTCATCAAGGAAGTCGAAACGAACCTGCCCGTTGTTATGCTGGAAACGAATGTGGTGTGGGACGGTTTTGAGGAAGACGAAGGAAAATCGGAAATCTGCTATACCTATCCGTTCTCCCACGCATGGGGTGGCAAATACGCAAAGTACGCAATTTCCAAGGTACTATTCAGCGGCCAAGGCGAAATGGTTGCAAAAATGTTCAATAAAAATCTGGAAGATGTCCGTGTCCTCGTTCCCGAATTCTGCTGAGCGAATGCGAAGCTGCGAAGCCAAAAAGTCAGCTTGTCAGAAACTGAGATATACGGTAGAATGAAGACATAGCTTTTGGGGGTGATTGCTTATGTTGGATTCCATCAAAGATTGGTTTGTTGACCGGCTTCATAAGTACATGGATGCCGCACGGGAAATTGTGGAGAACGACGAGGGAATAAGGTCTGCGGAAACATACTACAGTACAGCCAAGGCAACACTGAAAAAGGAAACCGCACTGCTCACTAAGACCTTCTGCATCGGCATGGGCGGAATTCTGGCGACCCAGCTGTGCGGATGGCTCGCTGAACTGCTCGGTCACGGTATCCTCAAGGTGATTAGCGCTGTGCTCGTACTCCTCTGTGTCTGCATTGTGGCCTTCATTTTGCCGGCGGTTATCGGTTTGTTGTTAATGCTCCGAACCTTCTTCTTTGCAAACCGCAGCATGGCGGACGAGTGGCAGAAAGTCGTATCGGACGAACAGTATGCGGATTATGTGGAGCAGAGCAAATTCTTGACCATGACTCGCGACAAAAATCAGAGGACAAAATGCCTTATCTATCTGGCCGCCTACGTTGCGGCTTTCGTCCTGGTCGTCTCGTTGTGGAAGGCTCTCGGCGTCGTCTCCTATGTGTTCTGCTACCTTGGCATTGTCCTGCTCATTCCGTATAGCGCCTATTATGTCTCCGTCCTGCTGAAAGCCCTGTTTGCGACCGGCAAGATGTACGAGTTCAAACCTGGCGTAAGCGGGAAGGCCGCGCAACATATCCGTGAGGAGCGGCAACGCAGGCAGGAAGAGGCCAGACGCCGGGAAGCGGAGGCGAAGCAGGCCGAGGAAGCAGCGATTGCTGCGGAGCGAAGCGGCATCATCGCCCATGCGCGACAGTACATCGACACGCTGGAGCGGACGCATCCGGAGTATTGCTGTGTCAGAGCACAGAAGAGAGCGGAAGTAAAAAGCTGGATAACGGAGAAGTGCAGGCTCAATATCCCAGATGCCTTCTGCGACGCTTACTCCGACCTCACGCTCGGTGAGTGTGTGCTTCTCGAAAAATCGAAAAACATCTTGCACTTGCGCAGCGAAATAGAAGCCAAACATTTTCAACTCAATAGTCAGCTTAATCTGATACTGGAAGGCGTGACTGGTCTCGCGGAAAGCGTGTGCTCGAACTACCGCAATCAAATCGCCAGCGCGGCGGCGGAAGCCGCTCGTGTGGAGCAAGAGCAGGAGGAGCGGGAGCGCAAAGCACGAGAACTGGGCGAAGCCGGTGAGAGGGAAGTGAATTACAAACTCAAGTGGTGGCTTGCAGAGCACAGCGCATACCGCAGCATCGCGGCAGACTGCGTGAGCAAGTACAGCGGAGGATGTATCCGTATCGCCGCGTGGGGCTATATGAAAGAGCCGCAGGAAATCGACCACCTTCTCGTAGGACCTGCCGGCGTCATTCATATTGAGACAAAAAACTACGTTGGAACCATCCGCGTCGATGACACGAACTATTGGGACCGGGATATGCGAAATGCGGGGCATTTCACCACAACGGAAAGCCCAGCTTTCCAAGTTAAGCGTCACGCTGCCTTACTGTCGAAAATCGTTGGTGAGGATGTTCCGGTATGCGGCATCATCTGCCTTGCCAACCCAAATGTAAAATTGCAGGATGCGGACAACAGCGAAATCCCGGTCGTAAAACTCGGCGAGCTGCCGGAACTGCTTGACGCACTGGATAAATCCACCGCCAGCCCTCTAACTGCACAGAAGGTAACAGAAGTGATTGGAAAAATCGAAAAGACCAAAGTGAGAGGGGTTCCTCAAAATGACAAATAAATTCCCTGAGCCAACCTGTACCAAACGGGCATCCATTCACCCAGGTATGCCAGTAGATATCGTACTCAAAGCAGACCAGCCGACAGGTAAACTCACACGCGGCGTCGTGAAGCGGATTCTCACCAACAGTCCAACGCATCCACGCGGTATTAAAGTCATGCTGGAGGATGGACAAGTTGGACGGGTCCAGCACCTTGCCGGTCCGCAGGAATGCCGCAAGTGTAGAAGCCGCATCGTTCTCCACGCTTTCTCAGACGGCTTTTGTCAGGTCTGCGGCAGACATATCACCTGCGCTGATACTCCGGCCGATGTCCTCTGCGGATACTGCGCCGCAACGTTGAACCGTTGCGTGCATTGCGGAGCGGCATTGGAAGCGGAAGACTATATTGAGTGAAACGTACAAAGGCTGCACACGATTGAAGTTATATCGTTTGGGCAGACAGGTGGGACGTGTTCAGCGTCTCACCTGTCTTCTTCTATGCTAAATTGACTTACAAGGCGTTATGTGGTATAATATATTTACAAATTAAAACTGGAGGTAATACATAATGGAAAATCTTGTGAAGCTGCTGCCTGTAATTGCAGTCGTGGCCCTTGTGGTGATTATCTTTCTTCTGGGCTATGTAAAGGCTCCGCCCGATGTGGCCTACATCATTTCCGGTATACGAAAAAAGCCCCGCGTTCTGATTGGGCGAGCAGGTATCCGAATTCCGTTTCTGGAGCGTGTAGATAAGCTCATTGTCCGGCAAATCTCCATCGACATCAAGTCGGAAGGCTATATCCCAACCAACGACTTCATCGGCGTCGATGTGGACGCGGTTGCCAAGGTCAGAGTCAAGACGGACCCGGAAGGTATCCAGCTCGCCATGAAGAACTTTCTGAATATGCGAGAAGCGGATTTCAGCTGCGCCATCGCGGACTCACTCCAGGGCAATATGCGCGAAATCATCGGCACTATCTCTCTCAAGGAAATCTGCAATGACCGAAAGAAATTCGGTGACGAGGTACAGTCAAAAGCACAGACAGATATGAGTGCGCTCGGTATCGAAATCATCTCCTGCAATATCCAGCGTGTCACGGACGAAAACAGCTTAATCAACTCCCTCGGTCAGGACAATATGAGCAAAATCCAGAAGGATGCTGCTATCGCCAAAGCTGAGGCGGAGCGTGACGTGGCTATCGCTCAGGCGCAGGCGGCCAAGGCATCTAACGATGCCAAAGTCGAGTCCGAAATGCAAATCGCTCAGAAGCTAAATGACCTCTCCATCCGCAAAGCTGAACTCAAGGTTCAGGAGGATACGAAGAAGGCCGAGGCCGATGCCGCGTATACCATCCAGCAGCAGGAACAGCAGCGCTCCATTGAGACGGCTACCGTCAATGCGCAAATCGCCAAGGCAGAACGCGAAGCGGAGCTGAAAAACAAAGAGGTCGAAGTTAAGAAGCAGTCTCTGGATGCGGAGGTCCGCGCACAGGCGGATGCCGACCTCTACCGACGTCAGAAGGACGCGGAGGCGCAGCTTTTCGAGCGCCAGCGTGAGGCGGATGCAAAGAGGGCAGAGGCGGATGCCATCAAGTATGCCCGTGAGCAGGAAGCAGCGGGTATTGCCGCAGTCGGCGCAGCGGAGGCTAATGTCATTCGCGCCAAGGCCGTTGCCGAAGCAGAAGGTATCGACAAGAAGGCAGAGGCTATGAAGAAATACGGCGACGCGGCCATCGTTGAGATGATTATGAACGCTTTGCCGGAAATCGCCAAGAATGTCGCTGAACCTCTCAGCAAGGTGGATAAAATCACGATGTACGGCGAAGGCAACAGCGCGAAGCTGCTGGGCGACATCATCAACGGCACTACGCAGGTTACAGAGGGCCTTTCTTCCGGAATGGGGTTGGATATTAAGTCTCTTATTGCCGGAGCCATCGGCGGCAAGCTCACGGCCCAGCAGGCCTCTCCTGTCATCGTCATGGACAAGCCGGACAATAATACGGCAGCTCCCACACAGCCGCAGGAACCGCCTTCCAAGAATGACGCGGACGGCAAGGCTGAATAATACATAGCTGACTGCGGCAGCCCCTTCCAAACAGAACAAATCACTCCTCCGGCAGTGGGGGAGTGATTTTTTGCACATTTTGGATATTGTGCTTGACAAGCCGAAAAGCAGGTGATATAGTAAAAACGTACTTAGATAGCGTACCATTAAATATCAAAGGTGATTGAAGTGAGTATAGACAAGAATGAAAAGAAGCCGACGGAAAAGAATCGCATCCGGAAGCAGCGTCGGGACTTCAAGCTATCCCAGCGGGAATTTTCCCTTGCCACCGGCATCCCACTGGGGACGGTCCGGAACTGGGAGCAGGAAAAGTGCAACCCGCCGGAGTATCTCTACGGGATGCTGTATGAACTGCTAAGGAGGAATTCTATGCTGAACGTAAAGACGTTGAAGGTAATCTCCCTGCTGAATGAACTGGCAAAGAAAGAAAAGAACGGCATCAGGGAATTCAAAAATGCCAACGAGGGCAACAGGGAGACATTCGTTTTCTATGATGCGGCGTCCTGCACGCGGCGGGAGGATGGTGCGCTGCTCTATAAGGTCCCATACGATATGTGCATCATCGACGACGAGACAAACAAACATCACGACATCATCTCTTACTACGGAGACGATGACTATAGTGTAATGGTCGTTGATGACAGGGACGGAGAGCTTTTTCTGGAAGTACATTTTCCTGCCGAGGAAGAATTCATAGAATTCAGCAACGGGGAGTGGTACTTCGCGTGATTCACGCGAAGGCCATTTCTATACGCATTAAATTGACTTTTTAGCTAATGTGTGGTATAATAAAAGCATGGAGTGAATGAAGAAAATTACGAAAAGGATGTGTTTTCATGCCTAAGAAACAACGCAATCGCGCACCAAAATATCCTCAGATACAGAGATTCGCTATCACATTCTCCTGTGACGGACACGGCGTTCCGACCTATACCCTCAACGAGCTGCACGAGAACGGAGACTGTGAGAAACTCAAGAGCTGCACGGACAGCGAGGAGATGCTCAAGTTCATTGTAGGCGATTAGAATATTTTGAGGGGAGTCAGGAACAGCGATGTGGAAAGAGATATTGCCGCCAGATGTGCAGGCGCTGGGTGCCGGACTTGCTGAGCGGGCGGCGCGTGAGCGTGAGGCGGGGCATACGATATACCCGCCACAGGAGCAGATATTCCGTGCGTTGGAGCTTACCCCGCCGGAGAAGGTGAAGGTATGCCTTGTCGGGCAAGACCCATATCACGAGGCGGGGCAGGCGAACGGGCTGTGTTTTTCAGTAAACCGTGGTGTGCTGTTTCCTCCGTCGCTCAGGAGCATCTTCAAGGAGCTGGTCAGTGATATTGGTTGTCCGTATCCGAAAAGTGGAGACCTGACTCACTGGGCGGAACAAGGCGTGCTCATGCTCAATACCGTACTTACGGTACAGGAGGGTGCCGCAAACAGCCATAAAAACTGGGGGTGGCAGAACTTCACGCAGGCGGTATTCGCGGCGTGTGCGAAGCTGCCGCAGCCGATTGTGTTCATCACATGGGGTGGACAGGCGAGAGCTTTTCTTGCCGGAATTCCAATTTCACAACTGCCTAATAAGGGTGTGGTATTTTCAAGTCATCCAAGCCCCCTTGGGGCGCGAAAAGGAAACGATGTAGTAAAAGCATTCATCGGCAGCAGACCTTTTTCTCAAACTAACAGATTGTTGGAACAGATGGGAAGCACACCAATTCACTGGGAGCTTCCATAGCCGGACAGGAGGATATCATTTTGAACTTTCCGATTATCATGTCCCTTTGGCTTATGCGGCAGGGGCTTGATGACGATACAGATACGGACATGACAAACGCCAGCGCACTCGAATCAGCTGCATTTGCGCTTTGCTGTATTGTCGCGGCCACGATTTTGTGCGTTGCATCGGCCTTCGCGTGGGATTTACTTTCAGACTTTCACTTTTTTCTGAATGATTCTATGGCACTTCTTGCGGCGTATATTATCTTTCTCTTTGTTTCCGTTGTTGGAAGCATTGGCTTCGGCGTTGTCGCGGTTTGTGAACTCGTGTATCTCTACCGAGTGCAAACCCCTGAGAGGAAGGTAATTGTGCAGAGGGTTTTATTTCTGCTTGCGGCTGTGGCTGCACTCATTTGCATTACAGTTTATGGCAGCAAAGAATCAAACAAAACGGAACCAGACACTCTCACGTTTCAGGCAGGAGCGCCAATTATTATTTCGAATGAGGGAGCCTATTCCGTCATTGAGTGCTCAGACGGAGAAATTGTCATAAGCAAAGTGGCTGATTAAATTTCCTTGAAGAGGAGGACGGATACTATGCAGGACAAACTCTGGCTCTCTACCATTAGTGTCGGGCGCGAACTCGTGCTCATGCCGTTTGGCAATTTTGCAAGAACCGCTGGTGGCAGAACGCCCATCACAAGAGCCGTTAGCAAAGTCGGCAGAAAGTATTTCTATATTGGCAACGACGCTTTCAGCCTGAAAACCGGCGAGTATATTGACCGCGAGGAATGCAATGGCGGATATGTACTCTATCCGGATATGGCAGCCTATGAGGAAACAGTCCGCACCTCAGACGAACTCTCTGCTATCAAGCAAATTGTCGATGCAAATATGTATGGATATGACCGATTCGGCCGCAAACGAACCTACACGGTCCCGGATGTGGCTGTCCATGAGATATACCGCATTCTGGTTAATTGCGGGGCCATTAACCCCACCGATACGGAGGAGGGAAAAGCCTGATGGCAAAAGCGCAGAACAGTCTGCCTCCAGAGGAGACACGATACCCTGGCGTGTCCATCACCGCACGGGATGGAGCGCACTATGCCATTACGCAAAGGCGCGATGACGGCCATACACCAATTTTCACGCTCTGGAAGGTTGGCGAGAATGGCAGCTATACCAAGCTCAAAAGCAGCATAGACTATGCCGCTTTGGGCAGCCTGATTTTTTGAAGCACAGGGGAGGGAACGACCATGCAGGAACCTATCTACAACAACGGCACCGTGAAGGTGGCAAAGGAGGGCGTGAGCGCCTATTTGGCGTGGTATCGCACCCTCTCCATGACCGACGCAAAAGAGATTTCCGCCATCTGTTCAAATCTGACGAAGGAGACGGCAAAGAACGCGGGCGTTGACCTCTATGATATTGGCCGCAACACCTTCAGTTTTTTCGGCCATCAGACGGAAGAGAATTGGGAGAAACAGAGAGCATCAGTTTCCGAAAAGATGCTTCAGTTCTTCCATTTCGCGGAGGAGTTTGAACAGCCTATCCGTGCAGCTCTCTGGTCGAAGGAAGCAGCGTTTTTATACATCGGCAATCCGCAGAAGGGCGTCATTGTCATGGAGCCTGAGAAGTACATGACCTATACGCCGGACAGAGACTACTCCGACCTGACGCCCGCGCAGGCAATGGCAGAACTTGGCTCGGCGGCCGTCTGCGATATGAGCATCATTCCGGCTGGAGCTGGAACCGCAATGTCTCAGAAAACGGTCAAGGAACAGCTTAGTGCTCACCAGACCGAAATTGAGAAGCTGAAAAGCGAGATGAAAGATGTCGAAGGCGCAAAGACCGGCGAACTTGCGGAACTGACCGCGCAAATCGAGGCCCTCAAGCAGGAACTTTGGCAGAAGAAAGATAAGCTCATGGCGGAACTGAACCGCAAAATGGAGGAGATGGAAGAGAAGAAGGAACAGCTGGAGGGCCAAATCTACCTGCTGGACTCCCAAATCTATGCCATCCGCTGTTATGCCGGAGAAGTTGTGAATTTCACCCGCATCCGCTCAGGGAAAAACGCGCCGGATACAGAGCCTATCGTCGTACATCAGAAGCTCCGTTTCCTGGACGAAGACCTTGGTCGTCTTGCGTCCCTGTATGAAATCCAGTGGAATGAGCTGGATATGTTTGAGAGCTTCCTCAAGCACTCTCCATACGCGCTGGACACCTTCGCCCCGAATGAACGCTGCATCATGCTCGTGCGGCTGAGCCGCACCGGGAAATCCATTGGACGCAAGATGGATAACGAAGGCCGCCCATACTTCAATATGCTCGACCGCTACGACTACTATCACGGCAAGACCGTTGGCATTATCATCCGAAACGGCGAAAACCTCTACCTTGGCTGGACAGATGAAAACCGCGTTCACATCAGCGACGACCTGATTCTCACCAGAGCGCAGGTCGTTACGGAGACTGTGCCGGAGGAACCGAAAGAATTTCACTTCGAGTCAGAGCGTAAACGGTATGTGAAAGAGCAAAGAGAGCAGCGCAAACGGATTCTGGACGGTCTGGTATCCCGTACCTTCGTCTACAACATCCTGCAAGGCGTCGTGGACCATTCCGCGCTGCTCCCGCTGCCGAAGGGCATCACACTCGCCAAGCAGTCGGAGTATGTCATCTTTTCCGTTGCGGATAAGTGGATTTCAGATAATCGGTACGGTTCCTTCACGGATATCGTCACCCGCTGCAATCAGAAAGTCCAACAGGGAGATATGCTGCTTACGACACAGCATCTTGTTCCTGAAACGGACAGCCCCACTATCTATCCGCGAGCATGGGAGAATGTGCGTGGACGCGGCGAGCGTAATCGCACACATGACTGTGCTGTGGATGATTGTACGCTATATAAAGCGAATCTGGTCGAATATGACCCGCCGGTTGAGATGGTGGAATTTGAACGCCCAAATGCGATGTTCAAAGGTACGGCAAAAGCGAAATACTTCAAGCCGCAAGAGGGCGAAATCATTCTCCGGCACTATCAGACAGAACCGGAGCGTCATGTGTTCGTGTCTGCTGAAAAGAGCGGCGACTGGAATTGGAACCGCACAAGCGCCACAAAGGCCCGTGCGAATTTCGAGCTATACGATGGCGAGTATATCAACCTGACTTATCTCAATTCGGTCTGGCTGGAATATGTGGTCACAAACAAATCTCTCGGTAACTGGCGCATCGGCGGCATTGCCGTGGACTATGCCTACGCCATCCGCTATCTCAAGACAGCATTGGATTTCATCCGGAAAAGGGAAGCGAAGGAAAAAATGCTTCTGGACGCCGTGGACACCAGTATCTGCCAGGACGCGGAATGGCCGGTAAAGCTGTCCGAGTGGAAGTTACGCGCCGGTGTCCGAACCATTACGGAATACCAGGCCAAACGCTTTGCGACGGCGCTTGGAAAGGAGGCGCAGGCCCATGGTTAATTCTCCTTGTCTCGACTGCCCAGACCGCACTCCCGGATGCCATAAGCCGGAGGCTTGTTCTGCATGGGCGGAGTTTCAGAAGGCGCTGACGGCGGAAAAGAATATGATTGACGAGGCTCAGAAACCGCTTAAAGCATTCGACGAATACCAAATTGCACGACGCAAGCGGCATCACATTCGCAGCGGTAGCTATAGAAATCAGCCAGAAAGCCGAGCGCTCCTGGTATTGGAGCGCTTAGCTTTTCTCAAATGAATTGACAATCAAGCTAATGTGTGGTATAATGTAAATATAAAAGTTCGGGGGGTGCGCTGCATTGGATTACCACACTTTTTGCCAAAAATTCAATATTTGCGGACTCAACGAACAGCAGGAAGCCGCTGTCCGGCGCGTGAATGGAGCAACGCTGCTCCTTGCTGTGCCGGGAAGCGGAAAAACTACGGTCATCGTAGCGAGAACCGGCTATCTCATGTATGTCGCAGGCGTAAAGCCGGAGAATATCCTGACCATCACTTATACCCGCGCTGCGGCAAAGGAAATGAAGGAGCGTTTCATAAAGAAGTTTGCCCCGGAACGGATACCGGCATTCTCCACTATCAACAGCTTCTGCCTGTCCGTCATCAATACCTGTGCGAAAGAGAAGTACATTCATGTACCAAAGCTGGTGCCGAACAACGAGAGCATCGTCCGTGCTATTGCGGCTAAGATGCTTCCGGAGTATCCCAGTGATTCACAGGTGCGGTCTCTCGCGCAGAAGGTGTGCAAAGTAAAAAACAAGCTCATGACCTTTCAGGAAATTGAGTCCATCGAAGAAAACAGCCTTGATTTTTCTGCTTTTTACCAGGCGTACAAGCTCTACATGAGCGAGCATGATTTGATGGATTTTGATGACCAGCTTCTCATGGCAAATGATTTGCTGGATGAATACCCAGACATCTTACAGCGGGCGCATGAGAAGTTCCGCTATGTGAGTGTGGACGAGGCGCAGGATACCTCGTATGTCCAGCATCTTATCGTACAGAAGCTGGTTGGGCGGAATGGCAATATCTTCATGGTCGGAGACGAAGACCAGAGCATCTACGGCTTCCGAGGCGCGTATCCTGCCGCACTGCTGGACTTCCAGAGCAACTATAACGAACCCTGTATCCTGCGTATGGAGACCAATTACCGCAGCGACAGGAACATCGTCTCAGCGGCCAATCAGTTCATCAAACTGAATACGAGACGACTCGACAAGAATATGCGTGCCCAGTCCCAAAAGGACGGAGCCATCGTCGTGACCTGCATCGACCGCATGGAACAGCAGGCGGAGCTTCTGCTGGAGCGCATCCGGAATCAGAAGCCGGATGAATCCCTGGCAATTCTGTATCGGAATAACGACTCTGCCATCCCTCTTATCAATCTGCTCCAGATGAACGGCATTCAGGTTCAAACCAGAGATGCGACGGGGACCTTCATGACGAACTACGTCATTCGGGACCTGCTCGACTTTATGCTTCTGGCCCTGAACCCTGCTGACACCACCGCTTTTGGGCATCTGTACTACAAAATGGGCCTTTACATGAAGGGCGTCACCGCCAAGCGCATTATCGAGGCGGTTGAAGAAGGGGAGTGCCGGAACGTATTCAGCGCCGCGATGAAATTTGCAGGCGGCAAGGGATACGCATGGAAAATAGAATGCCTGCCGAGGGACTTTTCCGACCTTGCGAAGAAGAAGCCTGCTGAGGCTATCGACTACATTCTGTTCATGCTCGACTATTGGAGCAACTGGCTGACGAAGAAAATTGACGCCGGTGCTTCCGAGCAGTTTATCAGTCTGCGTATCAGCATTTTGAAAATGGTAGCGGAGAAGTATTCGACCATTCCGGACTTCCTCGCCGCACTCAAAAACATCACGGAATATAAGGGCTGCGAGGATTCCAATGTGACCGTTACCACCATCCATTCCAGTAAAGGTCTGGAGTTCGATAAGGTCATCTTAATCGACATGGTATCTGGCATCATTCCCGGTGACAGCGATGACCGCGACGCGGAGGATGACGAAGAGGATGCGCGAGCGTTCTACGTCGGAGCGACGCGGGCACGGCATGAGCTGGAAATCTTCACCTGCCGGAAGATGTACCAAGAAAAGCTGGAAGTATCTGAATTTGTGCCGCGCCTGCTGGCGGCGGGGAAAGGAGACTGAAAATGCCGGATGCAAAGAGCAGCACGGTCGTAGTGCAGCGCGGCGTCTACACGGTGGCCAGAAAAACTGTGGACACGGAGGGCAACACCATCCGGGAAACACCGCCGCAATGGCGGGAAGACATCACCGGCGGCTCTGTTATCGTCTGTCCCATCAATTCGGAGACAGACGAACCGCTGTGCGACGCGGAATTGTTTTCCGCCCTATCACAGGATGTGCTTCTCGACAGTCTCGGAAAGGCGCTGGGCTTCCACTGGCCGAACTTCGCCGCCATCTTTGAGAAGATGCGGGAAAGCGAGGTGGATTTCTGCCAGTTCTGCGGCGAGGACCTGCAAAAGTGTATGCTTTGCCCCTTCAATTCCTACAACAATTAGTCTGCACTCCCGCCGAATGGCGGGCGGGTGCGCCGGAAACTCCGACCCAGCCTCCTGTCATTTGGTGTGGCTTATGACCCGCAAGGGGAGTAAGCCTCGTCAATAAGCCTCAGCCGCAAGGCTACGATATGCCGGAATCCATAGGCACCGGCGGATGCTCCACAAGTCCGCCGCTCTGCGGGTGCGTATTAAACATCTCTGAGGGGAAGGAGAAGTGTGCGTACCATCAAACCCGGTATATCCTTGGCGATGTGGACCACAGTAACGCCGCGTGAGCGGTAAGTGCTGATTTACCAAATCTTTGGTTTTCTCAAGTAGGGGAATTCTCGTCTTTTTAATCGTTGATGTGCCACAGCAAATGACAGGGAGTATCATCTGGCCCACAGGATTGACGTCCCCCACCAAATGACAGGAATCGGTAAATTTTTCAGGAGGAATGAACAATGACTTTTTTCAGTTTTGCTCTGGAATTAGGGCGGCTCATGGTGCCGCAGCTCGCGGTACTCATTGTGCTATGTGCATTGTGCGATTTCGCCGTGGGCAAGCTCAATGTGCCGAGACCGCCGGTGCTTGCGGTTCTGTGGCTATTCCTACTCATTGAAACACTTAACGTCGGCAGCCGCGTGACGCTGTTCTTCCAGAACTGGGAGTTCCAGATTCCCAAAGTCTCTCTTGGCATCCAGCTTGTGCTGCTGGCAGTCCTGGTGGGCTTGCCGGCTGCGAAGTATTTCGCGGGGAAGAAGTTCGCCAACTGCGGTGCTGTGAGTAAGGCGCTCGCTTTATTCTTTCATACCGTTCTTTCCCTCGCAGCGGCGATTGTACTGCTGGCAAGCCTGTATTCTGTAGTTATGGCACGAGTGGATTTCACTGCGGATACTGCCAATGCAATCTGCTTCGTTGTGACGGTATTTGCACTGTACCAGCCCTTACTCATGCACTTTGGCGGGGACAGACTGGACGACATCCTGTCGCTCATTCGGCAGGCCAATCGCAACGCGGTGTCTGTCCATCAGAATGAAACGAACCATGTCAGCACAGGTAAGTAAACACGCGAGGAAGCGTACAAAACAGCGTGCTGGCCTCGGCAAAAGAGCAGCCGTGCGCAATGCGCAGAAAGCCTTCGACTTTGGCGTGAGACACGCGGAGACCAATGGACGCTTAAACAAGTATCTCACCGCCATCTACTTCACTAACAAAACCATCAACAACCTGCGCATCTATCACCGGCACGTCTACCTGTTTGCCGGAGATGTCCTTGTCACCGTGCTCAACCTGCCAAACAATTTGTGGCCGCAGGCTGATGCCTGCGAGAAGCGCAAGCGGGCAAGTTTGGAACGCCCTGTCTGTCAGGATAGTATTTCTTAGTTTTTCCCGCCGAATGGCGGGCGGGTGCGCCGGAAGCTCCGGCCCAGCCTCCTGTCATTTGGTGTGGCTTATGACCCGCAAGGGGAGTAAGCCTCGTCAATAAGCCTCAGCCGCAAGGCTACGATATGCCGGAATATATAGGCACCGGCGGATGCTCCACAAGTCCGCCGCTCTGCGGGTGCGCATTAAACATCTCTGAGGGGAAGGAGAAGTGTGCGTACCATCAAACCCGGTATATCCTTGGCGATGTGGACCACAGTAACGCCGCGTGAGCGGTAAGTGCTGATTTACCTTTTTGGTTTGTCATTTGAATATTACCAGCATTGTACTCGTTGACGCCCCCGACCAAATGACAGGTAACTATACTATACCGTCAAGCGATATTGACGCCCCGCCAAATGACAGGTAGCTATACCTAAAGAACCGTTTTCCCATCGCGCACATTGGTTGACGTCCCCTACCAAATGACAGGTAGCTATACCGCAGCCCCCCCGCAAACGGAGCATCACGCAGTTGACGTCCCCCACCAAATGACAGGCAGCTATACCGTCAAGCGCCGCAAACGCTTCCCCACGGTAGTTGACATCCCCCACCGAATGACAGGAAACTGCACCCGCAGCGTGAAAGAAAAAAATAAGATGCCAGTATGTGTTTTAAGTGCAAACGGTGAACGGCTGATGCCGACCGAAAATTACGGCAAAGTGCGCCATCTGTTGAAGGATGGCCGCGCTGTGATTGCGAAGCGGAACCCGTTCACCATCCAGCTGACCTACGATACCAGTACCTATACCCAGCCCATCGAAATGTGCGTCGGCACCGGATATGAGCATATCGGCGTCAGCATTAAGACAAAGGCAAAAGAGGTCGTATCGCAGCAATATGATTTGCTCACGAACGAGCGCTCCCGCCATGACGACTGCCGAGCGTACCGCCGGACGCGCAGAAACCACCTGCGGTATCGGGCTGCACGGTTCAATAACCGTGTATCCAGCAAAAAGCCCGGTTGGATTGCTCCATCCCTGGACAACAAGGTGGAGCGGCACCTGGACATCATCTCCCGCTATCTGTCTGTCATGCCTGTCACGGATGTCTTTATCAAGGCCGCAACATACGATACACAGCTCCTTGCGGCGCTGGAGGCAGGGGAGCCTGTCCCGCAGGGTAAGGACTATCAGCATGGGCCGCAGTACGGATACGATACACTGCGGGAAGCGGTCTTTGAACGGGACCACTATACCTGTGTGTATTGCAAGAGAGGTCTGAAAGACGGCGCTATCCTTCATGTCCATCACGCCTACTACTGGAAGGGTCTGCATGGGAACAGCATGAGGGAGCTTGCGACCTGCTGCGAGAAGTGCAACACACCTGCCAATCACAAGGAGGGCGGGAAGCTGTGGGGCTTCGATAAGCCTCTGCGGAAATATACCGGCGAAGCGTTTATGAATAGCGTGCGCTGGATTCTCTATCAGCGTGCGATGGCTCGCTTCCAGGGTGTTGCGGAAGTACACATGACCTATGGCGTCATCTCCAAGCGCGTCCGCACCAACCTCGGCCTCCCGTATTCCTGCGCTACGGATGCCTACTGCATGGGCGAGCTGCGTCCGGAAGCCAGATGCGAAACAGAGGTCTTCCAGAAATACAGGCGAAACAACAGAGTCCTATCCAAATTCTATGACGCCAAATATTACGACACACGGGAAAAGGGAGTTATCCGTTCTGGCAACGAGCTGTCCTCCGGCAGGACGAACCGCAATCATAACCTTGACGGCGAAAATCTGCGCCGGTTCCGTGGCTGTAAGAAGTCAAAGGGCCGAACCTCGACCAGAAAGCAGAGATATGCCATGCAGCCGGGAGATATCGTGGTCTACGGCAATCGCAAATACGTTTCCAAGGGCTGCTCCAGCTACGGCAAGGCATTAAGCCTACTCACGGATGGAAAGCCGCTTATGGTCAGCATGAAGAAAATCCAGCTTGTTCGTCATAAGGGCGGCTGGGTGCGGCTTCCCCATGCAGCAGCCGAGGCAAAAAAATAACCACCTGCGGATAAACCGTGGGCGGCGGAAATTGACAAAGCGGGGCCTTTTTGGTAAGATAACAATGCTCCAAAAGGAGCCAGAAAGGCGTTACCATATACGGTAGGCGGTCGGCACTTCCCTGTGGAGGGAGGTGATGCCAATGGTTACTTACGAATCGCTTTTTGCGTATTCTCTTGTTATCATCGGCCTTGTGGGTCTGATAGTTCAGATTTGCAAACGAAAATGACCGCCCCTCGCCAAAGGAAGACGGTCATTTCGTTTGACTCTATTCTCTTAGGCTGACCGCTTATCGGTATCGCCTTTCTGCTTTTTATTATACACCAGCAAGCCGCTTTGTCAAGCAAGACAAGGCGGCTTTTTGCCGCCGGAAAGGAGTTTTTCCATGAAAAACATTATGCTCAGCATCCGGCCGGAGTGGCTCCAGAAAATCCTGTCGGGCCAGAAGACCGTGGAGCTGCGCCTGTCCAGGCCGGACCTTACGCCACCCTTCAAGGTATTTCTCTACTGCTCCTGTAAGGGCACAAAGAACCCCAGTGAAATTCTTGAAATCCACAGCGGCGGCAAAATTTACAAAGCAAACGGTCTTGTGGTAGGGGAGTTTACCTGTACCGAAATTGACCGTGTGGTGCGTGTCGGATATATGGGCAGCAACGCGCCGCTGCAATACTGCGTCAACGCCAAGCCGGGACACTATGTTCCGGCGGGGAAGTTGTACGAGGACGCCTGCCTCACCGCGAAGCAGGCGGAGGACTACCTCTGTGGCCGCGTTGGATACGGATGGCACGTTTCCGATGTGCAGACCTATGACCGGCCAAAGAGCCTCGACTGCTTCGCACTGGCGAGAGCGCCGCAGAGTTGGCAGTATGTGCGCGATTTTTCCAAGGAGGCGAAGACCAATGCTTGAGCCATCCTATTCGTCTGGGAGTGCCGCGCAAGTTGAAGAGATTGACCGGGAGCTGAGGGACCAGAACCGCAGGCTGCCTCTTGTGCGGACACAGAAACGTCTGACTTTCCGGCTGTCTTTGCGCACCACGTCCGGCACGGTAGGCGAGGCAGTATCTGGTGCTTTCGGCAATCTCTATAACCGCCTGACGAAAAACGGAATGCAGGATATGAAGGCCGGCAGCGATACGTTGCATCGTGGCTTTCGTGTTCGGGCCAACGATGTGCAGGGAGCGCAGCAGTTTCTGGAACCTCATTGGCCGAAACTTGCGGAACTGCGGAACAAGATGGGTAGGTTTTCGTTGGAGTATGAGGACGATATGCTCACCTTGTCTTTCGCCGACTTCGCGCCAATCGACGTGCAAGACTGCAACGGCGTCCGGCGTACCGGACTGCCAAGCGAGCTATCTGTCGAGCTGATTTCAGAAAGCGCTCGGCAGTTGGATTTTCTCTCAGCTTGGCTGGAGAATTTTCTTGATTTTGAAGAAACGAGGCTTTGAAAAAATGGCAAAACACAGAGTTTGTTTTCGACTGCCCACATTTGTGGTACAGCTGAGCTTTGAGGCGGCAGAGAGGGATATCTCGTACGAGGAAATTGCTGCATCCATCAACAAAGAGAAGGTCGCGGAACTTCTGTGCCTTGACGCACTGGGCTACGGTGTGGAAGACATGGAAATCATCACCCCGGAGGAGTATGACGAGGAAGTGGGAGTGGAATGAGCACCGAAGGCTTTTATTTGTCTCACCCGCAGGAAGAATGGCGAAAAAATTTGATGCAAGATTGCCTGCGTATACCGTATATAGAGAGTTCTAACTCCTTCAACACAGCTGTAGACGCTGCCATTGCCACGCTCCCTGAGATGGAGCGAGCGGCTGTCCTGAAGCGCTATCGCGACGGTCTTACGCTGAAACAATGCGCAGACGAGCTTGGAATTGACTTGAGCAAGTGCAATACCAACTTGAATCACGCTATGTGGATGTTGCGGCGTCCTCAATGTGCGCGAGCCATCCGGAATGAGGTTTTTCCGTTTGCGGACAGCCCTCTCGCCTCGGCTTTGAAGGAAGCCATCGAGAAGGGCAACCAGGAAGAAATCGCAGAGTTGTGTGATTCTATTCCGCTCCAATATCTCAATTTCTCGACTCGCGCCATGAACTGCCTCATGTTCGGTGGTGCCAAGAGTATCGGCGATGTTATTCGGTTGGCAGAGAGCGGAAAACTAAAGAATTTGCGCCAATGCGGGCAGGGGACCCTTCGGAATATTATCGACGTACTGGAAAAGGCTCTGCCATTCCATTTCATCCTTGGGAAGCCAGCTCAATTCTGTCCGGAAACGAGCGATGCCTTCACCAGGAAGGAATGCACCCGCCAGCTTTCTGCCATGCTGGAACGATACATCGACCCGCGCAACGACCCACGCATTTACTGGGCGAAAGAGGTTACTTTCGACTACTCTACGAACCACAAAATCCGCGTGGACTATATGCGCTTTCAGCCGCTCAACAATACGACCTCCGGCATTGAGAAGGGGGATTTTTACGCCTATGAGGTGAAGTCCTCCGTGGAAGATTTTAAGTCTCCCAACGGGCACAACTTCATTGCGGACTATAACTACTACGTTATGCCCGCAGACGTTTTCGATGCTGTAAAAGATGCTGTGCCATACGGCGTTGGCGTGCTTTGCCCGGACGGCGAGCAGCTGCGATGCGTGAGAAAGGCTACGAGGAAGGACCGAACCAGACCGGTCAGTGAGATGCTGCTCATGTTGTGGCGCAGCTCACGCAGGGAAATTATTGCAGGGAGGGAAAAACATGAGTAAAGCAATTACACCGCAGTATCCGCTGGCTGAGTGGCGGAAGGCAGTCGTGCTGCAATATGCTCCATCGTTTGACATTAGCATTCCGGACGAGGAGTTCAACAAACTTTTCGATGAAGCACTGGATACGCTTCCAGAGCAGAACAGGGATGTCATTCAAAAGTATTGCTGTGACGGAATGTCACTTCGGCAAATCGCCGACCAACAGGGAGTTGGTCCCGGAAGAATCCGTCAGATTTGTCTCAGGACAATACACGATGTATGCAGAATGCTTCACGGCACCATTTGCGCGAAAAAAATCAAGATGGACCTGCACGCGGCCGCGCAAGCCGGAAACGAGAAGCGGCTGATGGAACTGTATCAAAACGTCCCTGTTGAATACCTCAGCCTGGACAGGCGCTCTTATCATAGTTTGAGAATAGCTGGCCTGAAAAGCGTTTCGGACGTGATTCTTTGCGTTTCCGATGGCAGCATCAAAAAAATAAAAGACTGCGGCAAGGCTTCGACCACGCGAATCATTCATGCCATTGAGCAGAAAACGCCGTTCCGCGTTGTTGTTGAAAGCCAACCAGTCCTGCAAGTAGAGGGACGCAGAGCTTCCAAGTCCGATTTTTCGCCGGAGGAGTGGCGAAAGGCCGCCATCCTGCAAAACGCAACATTTGAAATCATATTCCCACCTGATTTTGACGACATCTTTGACGATGCTTTAGATACGTTTCCTGAACGCAACAGGGATGTCATCCAGAAGTATTTTCGAGACGGGATGACGCATCAGCAAATCGCCAACCGGTACGGCGTCAGCCGCGAGAGGATTCGCCAGCTTCGCACACGAACGATGCGCAAAATGCGCAGTATGCTTTCTCCTGTCATCCGAGCGAAAAAAGATGAAGAGGAGCTGCGTACGGCTGCGGAAGCCAGAATGGCAGAACGGTGGCTTGAGCTGTACCGCTGCGTCCCTATTGAAAAGCTCGCACTGAATGCACGCGCTTTGAACAGCTTGATAAAGTCCAATAGCATCAGTGTCACAGACGCCATTCTCCGCGTTTCTGACGGTAGCATCGTCAACATCAGGAACTGTGGGAAGGACACGATAGAACGAATCATTCACGCCATCGAAGAGAAGACGCCATTCCGCCTCACTGTTGGCAAGCCACCTGTTCTTGTGCCCGATTGGTTCGAGGGGCAGGAGTACGCTGCAACCGCAGAGAATTCTGATACTCAGCAGGATACCGATAACTGGCGCATAGCCCTGATACGAGGTGTCTTCGGCAACAACCTCCCAAAGAAGCTCCCACCGGACTTCAACGCATCCGTGGATGTTGTCCTTGCTTCACTTCCTGAGCATTTCCGGGATATTCTCATTCAACGCTTTTGTCGGGGACTGGCACAGTCTGAAATTGCTGAACTTTATGGGCTGACCCGCGAGACCGTTCGAGATGCTCTTCAGCGGGGAACCATAATGCTCCGAACGCAGAAGCGTGCCAAGATTATCACGTTGGGTATCCGACGCCTCAGCGAAGAGCCAGAGTCAACCCCAATGAACGCGGAAGCGAACCGCGTCCTGGACGAAGCCCTGCTTTCAAAAGACCCCGACCGGATTCTCAAGGCTTACAGAGATATCCCAATAGAGCACCTTGAACTCAGCGCTCGCGCCTACAACTGCATCTGTATGCTGCTGCACAGCAGTTCCGCAAGCGTCACGGATGTCATCGGAGGCATATCCGACGGTAGTATTTTCCAAGCGCGTAATTGCGGCGTCCGTATGATAGATACTATTATTCAGGCAATGGAAAATAAGACACCATTCCATTTAATTGCTTACAAACCGCCAGTATTCTGTCCGGAAAAGGCAGAATTGTGCTTGACGGGCAATTCGAAACTGCCGGGGTTGCTGAAAAAATACATCTCCGCATCCGACGGTGTGAAGTGGGTGCGAGACGCCATTCTGCCCGACGGGCGCAAGGTGGACTTCCTGAGCCTTGCGCCAGACGGTACTCTCTGTGCGTATGAAATATACAACTCTGCGGCGGAATTCTTCCAATCCAAAGGTCATAGTCTCGCCGGGGACTTCAACTACTATGTAATGTCGCAAGCGGTGTTCTATGGCGTTGAAGGTGCCATCCAACACGGCATCGGCGTGCTGTGTCCGGAGTACGATTTACCACAGCTCCGCCGCAAGAAGGAAGCAGCTAAAATGCCGCGTCCCAGACCGGCGGAGGAACTGAAGGATGTGTTTCAAAACGCAACGGAGGTGTTGAACGGTGGGTATTGACATCAATAGCCTGCCGCTTTCCGCACAGATTCAGGTGCGTGCAAAGCTCGACGAGCAGAAACAGCAGCGAGCAAAAAAACAGCCGGAAGCACAGAAAAGGCAAAAACAGCCGAAAGAAGCGGACGCTGCTGAGCCATCCAAATATCGCAATAAAAAGGTCATTCGCGTGGTGGATGGAGAAACCGTGAAATTCCCCAGCAAGCGGGAGGCACGGCGCTTCGATGAACTGTATTTGCAGTACAAGGTCGGTGCAATCCAGGACCTGCGGCTCCAGCAAGACTTCACGCTGGTCGAGGGCTATACACGGCCAAATGGCAAGCGGGTTCGACCAATGGTCTACAAGGCAGATTTCGTCTATCTCCGCAACGGTGAGCGTATCGTGGAAGACGCGAAGGGAAAACGAACCGAAAAGTACCTCATGAAGCGCAAACTTATGTTGGAAAAGTACGGAATCGAAATTTTGGAGGTATAATATCATGGTTGAAAACGGTAAGTTCCCAACGGCTGAAGAGCTTTTGGAGCGGAGAAAGCAACTCATTCAGAAGGCGGCTGATGGGAAAAGATTAAGCGACGAGGAAACGTGCTTTCTCGATTTGGTAACTGTATCACTCGCGAAGCAGCGGGACGAACAGGCAAAAAGCTGTGCGCGTCCTCTTGTGGAGCAGCTCAAAAAAGCAAACCCCTTTGTGCAGGATGTATTCCGCAGCACCGAATATTTCGAGTTCGCCCTCTGGTGCGTTGAGATTCCCGGCCCCACCGGTCGGCGCAAAGATGACGATTCAAACGACATCTGCGGTTGTTGGATTACGGCAGACAACAACACGACCTACGAGGAGATGTGTCGCCGTCTGGAAGGCGTGAAGACGGAAGCTGATATTCTGGCTCTCTCCACCACGCCAAGTGCCGTTCAGGCCGTCAGTGCGGCCACACCGCGCTGGAGGGCGGAGGTGGAGCAACTCCGCGCACAACAGCAAAAATAATCTCTCCCATCCTGGAAGGCCGTCAGCACATCGCTGGCGGCCTTTTGATTGACAAGTGAGCTATTGTGTGGTATAATTGCTACATTCAGTGAAGGGGGGTGGTTGTCATCACGAATACCAGTAATTTAGCCGCTGACCGTGCGCTTGCCTATGAAGCCATTGAAAAGCAGCCTGAAACAGAAGAAATCGCAGCTTCGGATGAACAGGAGACCGAAGCGAAGCAGCCGGGAAATATCGGCGACCATGTGGCGATGTATCTCAGCCAAATTGGCAGCATCCCCATTATGCCGCAGGTAGAAGCGAATCGCTGTATTGAAAAAGCGCAGAAGGGGAATGCCGCTGCCGAACAGCTCGAAACGCTGCGGGTGATTGCCGAGGAGAGTGGGAATGCAGTTGACCCCGAAATCGAGAAAGACCTGATGAAGGCCATAGAAGCAGGAAGACGGGCGAAAGATAAGGTTGTTGAGGGCAATCTTCGGCTTGTTGTGTCCATCGCAAAGAAATATATAAACTCAGCCGATTCTATGGTGTTCATGGACCTCATTCAGGAGGGCAACATTGGCCTCATGCGTTCCATCGACTCTTTTGACATTTCGAGGAATGTGAAGTTCTCCACCTACGCAACCTTCTGGATAAGGCAAAACATCACAAGAGCACTTGCCACGACGGACCCAGCCATTCGCAAGCCCATCTATGTTGCGGAGGGCAGGCGGAGCGTCAATAATGCAAAAGAACAAATGCAGCAAAAAGGCTTACCTTGTGATGACCCTTTAGAAATCGCAAAATACATGGAGGGGGATGCGTGGGATTCCCTTTCAAAAAGGGAGCAGCAGAAAAAACTGCGCATCATCCAACACTCGCTCCAGTACCGGAAGCTGGACTCGTTGGATGCGCCCGTCAATTCGGACGCCGCAAGCGATTCCAACACACCGCTTTCGGAGTTCATCCCAAGCCATAACGAGTGGGATAACCCTGAAATTTCAACGTCAGGGAAGGCACTATGGGAAACGATGGACAAAATCCTGCACGATATGCCCGCACGAGACGCCTGTGTGCTTCGCTTACGATTCGGATTGGAGGATGGTTGTGCTTATACCCTCAAAGAAATCGGGGACGAAATGGACTTAACGCGAGAGCGTGTCCGTCAGGTTACAGATAAAACACTCGATAAGCTACGCAACGGAAAGGCAGGGAAGATGCTTCAGGACTTTCTTGAATGAGAAACGCCGCCCAGATGGGCGGCGTTTTTTGCTGTTCTCCGTTTCTTAAAACCAAGCAAGCAGTTCCGCCAGCGTGAAGCGGACATTGCGCGTGATGATATGTATTCTTTGGTTCTCAGGTTCCCGACATTAAAATAGGCGTGTTTCCATATTTGCCGGTATGCTCAGAACGTACAAAGGAAGTATCACAAACAAAAAGAAAGTTCAGTCAGCGGTTTCAGGCCGCTGGCTTTTATATATCTCAAAAAACATGAAAAGGAGAAGTTAAACATGGAAGCAATGCTGTTCAAGCGAGACTTCAGCAACGAAGTCGAGTGGCAGGCGGTCTGTGCGGAGCTTGGGCTGCCGGAGGATGCGGAACAGGTCGAACTGTCCGTTTCCGCAGTCAAGGTCCGGACCGGCCAAAATCGCAGATGGGAAGCGACCGACGAAGAAATGGCCCGAATTTGGGAACGTCTTGGCGCATATTTCTTGCGCTGCGAGAGCATCTCCAGAACAAACATTCGCGTTTTCTGTGGCGGCGGAGATTCCTTTTCCGTTGTTCGCGGCACAACGCAGCCTGGATTCGTCGAGGTGGATGGCCGCCTGATGGACTATGAAGACTTTGAAACATGGCTGTACCAGATGGCAGCTTGAGAAGGGAGAAAAACATGGACGCACAGGAAAAAATTGACCGGCTCATGAAGGCAGAGATGGAGCATATTCGAGCGGTCGGCGGTATATTGAACCTGCCGGAAGCGGACGAAATCCTGAACGACCTGAACCGCGAAAAGCTGAAGGCTCTGAAGGAGCTGCACGGACATCTGTACCTCGGCCGCATTAACATCCACGATACGGCCAAGCGGCTTCGCATTGTTGAAGGAACCGAAGACGTGTACGAGGAAATGCTGGACCAGCCCCTATACAACTTCTGCTGTGATTTTGCCGTGCCCGTCAAGGACAAAACCTTGTCGGATTTGATTCGCGCTTGGAACGCAAGATTCACGATTCCCGGCATGAAGGACGCGCAGAAAATCACAGAGCGTGTGGAGCAGCTCGGCGGCGTGAATTTGATTTGGACTTAAAAAGGCAGAAGGAGCACAACATGAAAACCTGCAAAAAGCTGCGCTGTATTGCCAACGTACATGGGAGATGTACCGTAGAAACGTGCCGAGGCGAAATTCGGTCTACGGGGCGAAAGCTCACCGATACGAAGGATTCGGCTAAATTGTACCAATGTGCAGCTTCAATGTTTGGCAAAGATAAACGGACAAAAGGAGAAATGAAACATGAATAATAGAATCATGCCGAAGTGGAGCGAAGTAAAGGATTGTAATGGAATCAACCTTCACCTGTTCGACGCCGTACAGGTCATCACCTCCGGCAACAAGCGCAATAACCAGACGGGCAGAATCATTGCCCTTCTGAAGACCAAGCCTTACCTCCAGATGGTAGAGGTGCTGTTTAAGGACGGGAAGCGTTCAAATTTCCTCACGTCATCTCTTCGTCTCGTTGAAAGCTCAGAGGACGAGAAGGGAAAGGCACTGGCAAAAATCGACTCCCTGAAGCTCATGGGAGCAGAAATCACCGACTCCGATTTCTGCGTTGACCGTTATAATAACGATGCTTTCCTATTTGACGATGAAACGCAGACGTGGAACGTCATGCTGGAAGGCATTTCCGATGTGGACCGACTATTCGGAACCTTTTTTGAAACGGAGCAGAACGATTCCTACTGTAACATCTATGCGGATGTAGACGAATACTGCACCAAGCTCGCAAAGCCATACCTCACGGTATCTCTGTGGCTCGGTGATGTCTGTGTAGAGGCAGTGCGCCCCTTATCAAAGGACGAGCAGGAAGCAGTGCTTCGCATCATCCGTCCTACCTACGAGAAGATGGACTACAAGAAGCTCCTGAAGGAGTGGGATGCGGAAGAGCAGAAATATGTGAACAGCATCATGCTGGAAGACGGCGATGGCTGCTACGGGTACAAATTCGCTGCCGATACCATTGAGGCCGCTAAGGCTGGCTTCCATGAGGTCATCTGGATGGCGATTGAGCTGAAGCAGTACCGTTCCGGTCAGGATTTCAGCGTCAACTCCTTTATCGAGGACGGTGACGGCAAGTATGTCGAGTCCGACAGGGAAGGCCACATCGTCATCAATCGCGTCGTCACAACGCAGGAACCCAGCAAGTATATCAACTGGGAGATGGCTGGCACGTTGCCATTCATCTATACGGTGGACCGCGAGAAGAGCGAGTGGAAGCTCCACGCGACTTAACAACTGAAGCGCCGGTGGATGAAAATATCCGCCGGCGCTTTTTCCATGTTTTGCCACAATCGAGTTCTCATATTCTTAGGTTCTCAATCAGGAAATAGGTGATTTTTTCTCTTCTGCCGGTATGCTGAAATCATACAAAAGAAGTATCTCAAACACAAAGAAAGTTCAGTCAGCGTCCCTTGCGGATGCTGGCTTTTATATATAAAAAATTTCATGAACAAAAAGGAGAAACGAAAAAAATGAAAAACAAGGCATATCTCTTACCAGCGTGCAAGACTGCTGACGGCGTTCCCATCGGCATTGGCTCCGAGGTGTACGCAATCACCTTTAAGCAGAAGGTCAACAAATACGGTCGGCTGTATCGTCCGTCCACGAGAGATTTGGCGGTCGTGAAGGTAACGGTGTCTACTGTGACCTTCTCCGAGTTTGTGGAACCCGGTTGGTTTGGCTGGACGGGCGTTGCCTATTCGGGAATGACCGAAGTCGAATGCTCTGATGGTAAAACGAAGACGTTTTCCTACTTGCCCGGTATCGAGGTCAGCCAGTACACCATCTTCGCATCCGAGGACGCCGCAAAGGCCGCCTTGGAGAAGGCGGTGGCGGGCGGCGGTCTCTATACGAGAGCCGGATTCCCGTTGATGCCTTCTTGGCAGATTGGCGAGGTACGGGCAGCTCTGGAGAAAGCTGAGCAGAGCACTGAGGAAGAGCCTTCCATCGTTCGCAACATCCCTTATGTCTCCGTTTGGGACGGCGGAATTTGCATTGCGGCGACAAAGGCAGACGTCTGTCTGGACACAAAGCAGGTATTCAACATTCAGACCATTGACGTTGGAGATTCTGTCAATGTTCTGAACCATGAGTACATCGTGCTGCACGGAACAGAGTATACCGTTTTCCCGAAGGGCGAAGCGAAAGACGGCGCATACTGGCGTGACTGACAAAAAAGAAGGAGAATGAGAATTATGACTAATATTAGTGAGAAAACCACCGGTTCCTGCAAAGACCGCGAGTATATCGTGACAGAGGTCTGCCCGCATTGCGAAGCAGAGGTCGAGATGCGCTGGAATGTGGCCGCAGACGGCTACAAGGCGTTCTGCCCTCATTGCGGCAATCGGCTGATGCTCTGCGACGCCTGCCAGCATCCGGAGGGCAAGTGCGTGGAGAACTGCGATTACAACTCCGAGACCGATACCTGCCGTCATAATCAGCCTGCACAGGAGCTGAAGGTCGGCGATGTTTGTGCCTATGGCTTTGGGACGGAGAACGCTTCCCGTGCCACGGTCAAAATCGTCAAAATGCTTCCGGATTCCAACGGTGCCGCTGTGATGTTCTTGAGCGTTGAGAAGGACGATACCGGAAACGGTATGTTCAACTACCTGCTCAAAACCGGAAATACCATGAACGCCAGCTTGAAATACCTGACGAAGATTGAGTGCAGTTCCGACCAGGAGCGGGATAACTACGCCGAACTGGAGAAGCTGTGTACGGAATGCGACGCGGAGTTCTGCGTCTTCAATCCGCATGGCATCTGCAAGCTGCCCTTCGTCACCGGAAAGGCTCCGAGACTGGGCGATGACGGCTGCCAGGACTACGCTATGAAGGATTTCATGATGAAGGAGGATTGCTGATATGCAGAAGACTTGTCTCAACTGCACTCATGTGGGCGTGTGCTCCAAGCGGATGCAGTTCATCGTGAACAACTATCTCGTCAAAAGACACTACGACGAGATTGAGAATGTCAGCAAAACGCTCGATATCTCCGTGAACTGCGACAGCTATGCAGAAAAGGATTTCTTTTCGTTCATCTGTGCGCGGGTTCGCGACTATTCCGATGGCGAAGTCTGGAGCGATGGGGACCAGATTCTGTGCAAGACAGAATCTGCCGCGAACGCGCTGTGCGACCTCCTGTGGCAGCTTTACAACGAACGGGGGGAGGCCTTTGACCTCCACACCGGCTACTACGACCACAAGGAGGACGAAAGAAATCACGAAGAAGACAGATACACCGGCTGGTGGTATGTGTCCGCCGACTGAAAGGAGAAATAATGAAAATCCGCAATATCCTTTGGGATACCGATGGCGGCAGGGAGGCTCTTGCCTCCCTGCCGAAGGAAGTCGAGCTGCCGAGTAGATTCGACCAGTCCCATTTTGCAAGTAGGGAAGAATGGCTCGACACGATTTCCAACTGGCTGTCCGACGAGTTTGGATTCTGTCATTTGGGGTTCGATGTCGGTGATGACGACATCTGAGAATCTACGATTTTTTAACAATAAGGAGAAATGAAAAAATGGGAAAAGGTAATGTTTGTGTGAGCGGTCCGTATGAGGGCCTGTTCTATATCGACAACGACTATACCACAGTGCTTCGCCGCGAGGATGACTGTGAGGATACCATCCTCCGGAAAGACCTCAGCGCCAAGGATTTGTCCGGCAGCGACTGGCTCTTCGATGACGAAGGCAGTGCGAACGAGCTGGAGGATGTGCTGGAGTGCTTTGTGGAGAACTTCACGCACAGGTATCCCAGCTTTGCGCGTGTCAAGCAGGACAAGTGGCTTGGCCGCAATGTGCGCGTCATCCTCGAAAGCAGCCTGTTTTACATCGGCATTGAGGACAGCGACTGGGCCTATGCCGTGGAACTGCTTCAGAAGGATAACCCCTGTTCGGAGGGTTTCCAGAGGAAGCACTACAAGGCGTACCTTGACGGCATGAAAGCAGCCCTGCTGGAGCGCCTGCCAAGCATCGGCACCTACACGGGGCCGTGGACGCATGGCACCATCCGCAGGGAGCCTGTCAAGGACAACGACCTCCTCACCGAGGCCGGCGACCGCATCGACAACGCAGTGTTCGACTTCATCTGCGCGGTTGTCACAGGCCACAGCGTAAACGGGGAAGCGCCGAAAGAGGCTCTTCTCGCAGCTGTGAATGAGCTTTCCGTGGAACACGTCAACGCGCTTCCGGAGGGCCTCCTGTCTGACGCTACGGACGAGGCGAAGGAAGCCGCCGGCGAACACTCCTTACAGGAGGATGCCGACGACGGGCTTCCGCTTCGCTGGGATATGGCCGCCATTGGTCCTGTGGCCGACTATCTGGAAACCGCGCTTTCCGCACGGTTCCGCATCAATACCTGCCACCCCTGGCAGGATGATACCGAGTGCATCTGCTACGCGACAGACGAGCGCTGCCCGTACTGCACCCACAAAATTTGATGAAAAAGCGCCGCCCGTAATGGACGGCGCTTTTTCTTTGCAGTTCTCCGGTTCTTCAGTTCTCAGGTTCTTGGAAGGTGAATGCGGCAATTTCTACTTCCGCCGGTATGCTGAGACCATACCAAAGAAGTATCACAAACAAAAAAGAAAGTTCAGTCAGCGCCCGCGTGGGTGCTGGCTTTTATATATCACATAACCATCACAAAAAAGGAGAAATGAAAATGGAGATTTATGTAAATTACCTCGCCATTGAGGTCACTCGTCGCTGCAACATGAAATGCAACCACTGCCTGCGCGGAGATGCGCAAAATCTTGACATCTCAACAGCAGTTCTGTCGGGCATCGCTAAGCATATCCACCCTGCTTCCGTCATTTTCACGGGCGGCGAGCCGTCTTTGAATGTTCCGGCCATCAAGCGGTACTTTGAGCTTGCGGAGCGTTATGACACGATGCCGGCTGCTTTCTATGTCGCCACCAACGGAGCGACGTCGAAGGAGCAGATGCGCGACCTCGCGCTGACGCTGCTGGAGGCATATTCTAAGATGGAAGAGCCAGATATGTGCGAGGTCGATGTCTCTGTGGATATGTTCCACGAGGCGTTCCGCGACAACGACAACACGAAAATTCTGAGAGGCTTGTCCTTCCTCGGCCGGGGTAAAAAGCATTCGGTCGAGGATGACGATTTGAGTTGGCTGCTCAATACCGGCCGTGCCAACAAGAACGGCATCGGCGTAAGAGCACCGGAGGTGCTCAGGACCGACATGGACGAGCTGGTAACGGATTACTCCACAGAGTACAACAGCATTGCCTTCGATACGCTCTACATTGCCGCAAACGGTAATGTGGTAGACGGCTGTGACAGCAGTTACGAGGATATCGACGACGAGGAGAACGTGATTTGCAAGGTCAACCAGCTTCAGAAGAAAGTGAAAGACTATGTGAAGAACGCCGATTCTCAAATCTCATAAGGAGGGCTGAAGATGTTTGGTTTAGACAATCTGTTTGCTCAGACATCCGCACAGAAATTCTACATTAGCAGAGACCGAATCGCGGAAATCCTGCGCGTCAGTCCTGATGCACTGGATGCCTTCGAGAAGGCTTATTCCAAAGCTGCGTTGCAGACTGAGCCAGAAAGCATTTTCGAGGTCAATTCCAGGCAGGCAGCGGCGAAAAACGAGCGGCTCGGCGACGACAGCCCGGAAGAGCTGAAAGCTCTTACGGAACGCATCGTGAAGGAGCTTATCTGGCAGACGCTGACCTACACTTATGATGGGAAAACAGGCAAAATTGAAAAATCGCTTTCCAACGCACCGGAGAAAAATGCTCCTGTCACCAATCAGGACCTGCTGCGAATTCCCGCTTCGCTGCGACCGCAGCTGAGTGGGGAACTGATGAAGCGAGACCTTGACATCACCGCCTCAGCTGTGTTCCTGTTCTACTACGACAAGATGCAGAACGGGAAGACGCCGAAGGACCGTCGGGATGCGTATAACCGCTTTCGGCAGGGACTGGACATCCTTGACCTTGATGCGCTGGCCTACCGCATCATCGGGCAGAATCGCAACTCCATCGGACATTGGTTCCCGGAGCTTGTGCGTGCCTACCGGGATTCTGGATTCTTCCGGATTCCGGCAACGACGATAGCCAAGGTCCCCCTGACGCTCTTACAGCTGACTCGTCTGGACTATCACAGCCTAACGCCTTCGACCATCCAAATCGTCGATAACTGGGCGCACGCTGTATTTCGCCTGAATGACGAGCGGGATTACTTCGTGAAAACCGGCACCTATTCATCGAAGTTCGACTTCCGGAATTGTCTGGTACACGGAGAAAAAGAGGTTCGAGAGCTTGGCGAGTATTTGCTCTACATCCACCATCAGGCGTTACAGATGGCCGGTCCCCTTAGCTTTCCCTGCATTTATGGGGTCTCAACGACAAATGAGTGGGTCGTGCGGGAATTCATTCCAGATAAAGAGGGAAATCCCTGTATCTATCATGGTTTGCCGCTTCATACGGAATATCGCGTATTTGTTGACTGTGACAGCGATGCTGTCATCGGTGTCTCTCCCTATTGGGAGCCGAAGACTATGCTCAATCGCTTTGGTTCATGCTCGGACGCAAACAGTCCGCACCAGATGCACGATTATGTGATTTTCAAAAGTCACGAAGCGACCTTGATGCGGCGCTACCATGAGAATGTCGATTCCGTGGTGGAACACATTCGGGAATTCCTGCCGGCGCTTGACCTGCAAGGCCAGTGGAGCATCGACGTGATGCAGAATGGTGACGATTTCTGGATTATCGACATGGCTGTGGCGGAAAATTCAGCGTTCTATGATTGCGTGCCGGAGAGTCTCCGCAGGCCATCTGCTGAAAACTGGATACCCGATATTCTGAAGCCCAACAACTGATTTTCTTGACTCGAAAGGAGACAGAAGCATGAAATTGCTGAAAGACTACGAATCCTCCTCTCTCACCCTTAAACGGGTTCGGGAGGTCATCGACAGGGCACTGGACGAGCTGGAGTATGACTCCAGGTTCGACGTCAATGTGGCTGCCGAGAACGCCTATTATTACTTGGCACACACCGCCTGTTGGGACGAGGACTTGGCCGCATTCCAGGCCCAGCTGGACAACGGCTGCGGTCCTGACGACGGTGCCGGGGAGCTGACCGCTTATGAGCGCGTCGAAATCCTGGCCGCACAGGTCGAACGACTCCTGAACGACAAGGAGACCTATGCGTACAGCAAGACCATCGACGAAGATGCCCTGCTGGACATTGTTGCCAAGACCCATCCAAGGCTGCTGGCTAAGCGGCCAGCCGATATGTCCGTTGAGGATTTCAAACACCTCTGGACTATGGTAGTTTCTGCCTACATCGTGGGCGGACGCGACTATGCCGAGGACGAGTTCATCAACTATACGGATGCCATCGGCGCGACGCCAGAGGCCGTCGCTGCGGTTATCCGGGCGGGCAATGAATAAGAAAAATACGGAACAAAGGAGAAATGAAAAATGATTAAAAGTTTGAACAAAGCATATCAGACCGATTCCATGTATTACTGGTGTAACGCCGAGGGCGAGGTAAACTATCCCGGTTCTGGGTTTTCGACAGGTGACTCTGAGCGGCTTCCCGCTGCGGTGAAGGAACTGTACGAACACTATCAGTTCAGCCCCGGCTGCGACGCAAATCTCTATACGGTCACTTACAGCGGCGAGGATGGGATGCTCCTCACGACGATGTTCAACAGTAACTGGATGGATGTCCCTGCTGTCAAGGACGCCAAACAGAAGGCGAGGAAAGCGCTCCGCAGCATTGCAACGGAACTGACCAGACAGTGCAAGCCGTGGGGGACCGTTCTGTTCGGCGAGGATACCGACCCGGAGGGTGACGAAATTGCCCTGTTTGTCCCTGCGCAGGAGTGTGCGAGTCACTTTGAGGAAGCGGTAAAGCTCTTCGATGCCAGCGCCTTCTTTGAGCGAGTCAGGGACAAGGTTGCGGAATGCCGCTATCTTGTGTTCCTTAATAGCTCGTATGTGCGCGACGCGCAGGGCTACTTCCCCCAGCAGCTGTCCGAGGATGCTGACCCGATGGATGAATCCCAGGAGGGCAACTGGGCGGACTGCGGTGGTCCCATGCTCGTCATGGACGTATACGCAGCCTCCAAGGCCGAGGTTGCCCAGAAGATTGCCGAGGCATATCCCAATGTGGATATGGCGGTCTTCAAGATTCTCCGTTGCGACGGGGAAATGACAGAGGTGACGGCCCTTGTATAAAATCAAGAACTTGACGTCTCTGCTGCATACCGTGGAAGCCGGCAGATACGGCAGCCTACCCGTCTATACACTGCACGGGGAGAAGGTCTGGAACAGAATCGGCGACCGCGTGGAACTGCACCTTGGCAACGGAAATAATGTTCTCTGCTCTGAGAAGGTGTTCCGGAAGGTCGAACCCTTTCTGGAGGCCATTCCCAAGTCTTAAACCTGAGCGCCGCCCCTTTGTGGGCGGCGCTTTTTCTTTTTGCCTTTTCACACTCCAGATTTGAGGTTCCTCGGTTCTTAGGTTCCAATTTGCAAAATGCGGAGTTTTCCGTGCCTGCCGGTATGCTGAGACCATACAAAAGAAGTATCACAAACACAAAGAAAATTCAGTCAGCGTCCATACGGATGCTGGCTTTTATATATCAAAAAAATTTCAAAAAAGGAGAATTAAAAAATGGAAAAAATGATTCAAATTGCAGAAAGCTACGGATGGGCAGTCGATATGGACAGCGATAGCATCGAATTTAACCAGAGCAGTCCGGCGGGGGAAGATTTCTCCTTCACGGTTCTGACGAAAGACGCATCTGACGCCGAGAGTCTCGCAGCCGAAGTCCGTTCTTACGCGGACAGCTTCGATACCGAGGAACACGTCAAGATGTGGGTCGATGCGCAGGGCAGCGTGAGTGGTGTGCCAGACATCAAGACGTTGGTGGAAGACGCTGACGCCATCCAAGAGATGCTCAACGACCTTGCTGACGCTCTTGAAAATGGCGACGCCAACACAGATGACGAGGAGACTGAAGCCTGCGGCCTCGAAGGCACTTACGAGTGGCTTCTGAACAACTTCGACATCGACGGCACGGCGGGTCGCATTATCCACAATGTTTTGGAGTATGCCGACCGCATGACTGGCGACGAGCAGTATGAGTTCTTGACGGAGATGCTGGATGGAACGATTGGTCTGTCTGACCGCGAAATCAGGAATCTCTGCTGGAACTGAGTGGGGGATAACCCTATGAAGAAACTGACTGTTTTCGACTTTTGCAGCCAAATCGGTGCCGCCAGCGATGAAATCCCTGTCGTAGTTCGCGTCGGCTTGCAGGAGATTGGGCATTTTCGCAGCCTATACCAGATTCCGGCAGTCGCTATGCCGGGTATCCTGGAAGCAAAAGTGACATTCGTGACTGTCAAATGTACGCAAATTATCATCCAAGTGAAGACGAAGGATTACAACACAACCATTTGAAAACCGAAAGGAGAAGATTTCTATGTTTTATGTTTTGGATTTCCATTCTCACCGGTTCACTACCTGTGAGACCGTAGAGAAAGTGAACGAGAAGCTCAAGCAGCTTCAGGATTCCGGTGTTGCCGAGGACGAAATCTCCGTCATCAATCGACTGGTCGATGACTGTGAAATGAGTATCAACGCTTACCGGGATTTTGCACGCAGCTACTGCTGAACGCGGAAAGGAGAAGTAAAAAATGAATCAGGAAATGGTAAAAGCTGAAAAGCGATTCGCAAACCACAAGGCACGCCTCGACATTCTGGACGAAAACGTGCGCGTTCTGAACTGGAGACAGCCAGGGACGCAGGCGTACGCGATTCGTGCGGTGATGGACGGCTATCATGTGTATATCACCGGAGACCTTGGCTCTGCGGTCATTTGCCTGACGGAGACTGCCACTTTGAAGGCTCTTTCCGGCTACTGGAAGAAACCCGGCTATTTCATGGAGAAGTTTGTCTGCACAACGGACGACTACTTCTTTGATTACGAAACGGCCAAGGGTGAGCTTCGTGAGCGCAAGACCATGCTGCTGGAAGAGTATAGGGACAATCATCCCGATATGCTCGCAAACGGAGAAACAGAGTATCAGGACGACCTCGACGAGAGAGAAACGGACCTGCTGGGCAGCTTCAACTCTGAGAAGGGCTTCGTGGCAAATCCCGTTGCCTTCTCCGCATGGCTGGAGATGGACGAGGACGGCGTGGAGACCGTCCCGTATATGGGACGAACCATCGCACACCGCATTTGGCTGTGGCTGGCCGCGTTCAAGATGGCCTATGAGGCGCTTCAAGACACCTCCACCGAGCGTTACACGCAGGAGTACCTGGACGCCATTGAGCGGAATACTCCACCCCGCAACGGCGCACCCATCGGCCGAGACTCCTTCGAGTGGGCCGGATGCGCAGAAGAGTTGAGTGTCTGCAACGTAGCACATCTGCTGGCTGCCGCCAAGCGGACGCCGGGATATTTTCAGGTTCGTTCCGCGCTCTGCGGTATGCCTGTCATCAGAGAACGTTATGCGGACACAATGGCACTGCTCAACAAGGTAAAGGGTACAGACGCCTACGATATCCTTGCCCAGCTGATGCAGCAGGCGGGAAGGGAGGCGTAAAATGAGCATGACAATCTTCGATGCGTGGCACATCGGAAAGCCGCAGAGTATCTACGACCTCACGATTATGGCGCGTTGCGTACAGGGTATTCAGGAAGAAACACGAGCGGCGGATATCGCCGAAGATGTAGTTTCTTCTGCCTTGCTGCCGTGGCTCAGAAGTGCTCTTGAGTTCTTCGGAGATGACGCGGCGGATGAATTCGCCATTCTCGTCGGCGGCGCGGTCTACCCCGTCTTACTGCGGAATTCGTGGCGAGCCACATGGTTATTCCCGTCTGAGGAGCGCAAAGGCTTGGAGGAGTTCCTGACCAAACATCTGGAAGGGAAAGATGTCCCCAATCGTAAAGAAAGCATGGAAAATTTGCAGGCTGTCTGCGAGGCGGTCTACGAATTCTCCGCGCAGTCCAATCCGAGCCTCTGCTTCCTGAGCGATTCTGCCGGGAAAGACGTCTATGTAAGGGGTTTTGGCTTAACAAAAAAAGCCACCCAGTACCTTGATTCGCTCTATGAGCGTTTCGAGTATACGAACGCCTGCGAAATGGACGAACGCGATTTCCCCGCGTTGAAGAAGCAACTCGCCGCGTCTTCGGATAAGGCGGCGCTGCTCAGCAAGGCACAGGAGGAACGCGGTGCGCTCTGGGATGACGCTCTGAATGGCTGTACGCGGTTCAAGGATGCTGCCCTTACTTTCGACCTGGATGACACGGGAAATAAAGCAAAAAAGGTCGCAGAGCTTCGCAAGGCAGCCAAAATCATTTTTGAAGAAGGGAAAGGAGAAAAATGACAATGAGAACACTGGTGCGTTTTGAGTATGACATTGAGAATGTGAAGCTGTTCGATATCGTGGATGGCGGCGCTGTGCATGGCGCGTTCAACGGCAACCTGACCATTTACTTCGACATGAGTGAGGATGGGAAGTTGCTGGATGAATCCAAGCAGGCGCTCCGTCTGGAGGCGCGGCGCATCTGCCGTGCGCTCAAGAACCGGGGGATGAATGCTACCGTGTCCATCCTGAACGCCGATACGAAGGCCGTATATGGCCGCGTGTTTGCGGAGCACCCTGAAATCTTCACGCTTCTCCTGTGGAACCACGGGAGAGGGAATGACCTGTCGAAGGAACAGCACGCGCTTACGCCGTCCGGCGTATACAAGGCGCTGGAGCGTATCCTCACGGACATTCGTTCCAACGCGGCGTGAGAGGGGAGGCGGAGACATGGGATGCTTTTCCTGGCTTTTTGCCGATACTGACAACACACAGAACCTGCGTACTGACCGGGCAGGCTATATTGCCTGCCCGGACGGGACCTTTATCCACGAGCCATGCTATGAAGGCTACGGCGAGTTCAACGGGCAGGATGTGTACGAACTGGTCGTTCGGTGGAACCGCGCATTCATCGCGGAGAATCCGGACTTCCTGCTTCCGCATATCCACCGCTTCTACAACGGGAGCGTAAAGCAGTACCGTCTGAAGGATTTCAGATGGTATCCGGTCATTGCAGACCTGTCCATCCCGTTTGAGCAGCTGCGTGACGCGCTCGACAAGCATCTGAGGGAACCCGTCAGCTTATACCGGCCCTATAGTGCCGAGCTTCGCGGCGTCGGCATCGACATTGCCTGCTACAACGAGGACAATGCAGCTCTTCCGTATCCCATCAAGATTACCCGGAAGATGCGGGGCGTCCACTATGAAGACCTTCCAGCAAGCAAAAATGACCCGGAACAGGGAGCGGGAATCTACCATGCCGTGAGATGGCAATAATTTTATCGGAAAGGAGAATGCCGTTTCTCCCCCACGCGCCGAAAGGCGTGGGGGGAGGAGCGGCCAATATTTTTTATGAACGTGAAAAGAAAATTTACCGCATTTGCTGCGGCTTTTTTGCTGCTGCTTTTCGCGACGCCAAGCTCCGCAGCATTAGAATTTGAGACCGATACGGAGGTGCGAGACGCAACGTATAACACTGAGCCGACTCAGAGTCTTGAAGCCGGCGTGCCGGACGGTATCCCGGAAGAAATGCTTGAGACAGAAGGTGAGACCACACGGGCGCAGTTCCTGACCATGCTGGTGAACCTCGCAAACCCGGAGCTTGATACGGTTCAGAGCACATCGTTCCCCGATGTTCCGGAGAACGCATACTACGCGCTTCAGGTGAGCTGGGCAAAGGCAAACGGAATCATAAATGGCACGGCGGCCGGCGTACTGGAGCCGGACACACCGCTGACACGGAATGAGGCCGCTGTGATGGCTGCCCGTCTGGCAAAGGCGATGGGCTGTGACGCCGCTCCGCTTTCATCCCGCACGCTGCTTGCGTGCGCTGACGCCGCGCAGGTCCCGCTTTACGCGAGAAGAGCTGTGAAATGGTGCATGGAGAACGGCATCCTGACCGCTTCAGAAAAAGGATTCGAGCCGAAAGGCACGATGAATCATAAAGAAGCTGTCGATATGATTCTCGCACTCGGCTGCTGGCTCCAGAATAACGGACCTGTTGTCCGGACAATCCCGGCGTCAGCCGTGGTGCAGGCCACAGAACAGCACGCAGCGTTGCAAAACAGAATCAATGCGATTGCAAAAAAGTACGGTGCGGTCGGTCTGTCGATTGCGTACATTAAGGACGGCCATGTATCAGATACCTTTGCGTATGGAGAGGCGGTTCGCGGAGTATCAGCCATGACAGCAGATACGAAAGTTCGGGCTGCGTCCATCTCAAAAGTGCTTGTTGGTATGGCAGCGAGCCTTTCCGCAGAAGAAGGAACGATGACTCTCGATACAGAGCTGGACACCTACCTCGGTTTTCCCATCCACAAAGCACAGGAAGGAGACCACATTACAGTCCGTTCCGTTCTCACACATACATCTTCTCTCAGGGCACCGGAGGATGTATCAAGAAGCTATGAGGGGATGAAGACGCGACTCATGTCTTCGTCTGCGACACGCGAGGTCTGTTCCGGCAACTTGGAAAACTGGCTGTATAACAACTACGCCTTCTCTGCACTGGGGCTTGCGGTCGAGCGAGCAAACAGCTGCACGATGGACGAGCTGCTTGGACATTACCTCTACCGTCCACTGTCCATCGACGCGGCATTCCGAACAGGGAGTGTATCCGATACGAAAAAACTGGCGGTGCTCTACCGTGCCGATGGCAGCACGGGCCTGTCCTACCAGGAAATGCTCAAGGCTATTGATGACGAACTGCCCGGTACGGACGGCAGTGGATTCGCAGGCGGACTCACCATCAGTGCCTACGACCTTGGAAAAATTGTGGCGTTGCTTGCCGGTGATGGCAAATACGAGGGCGCACAGTACCTTTCTCCGTCCATCGTCTCCACATTGGAGTCACACGGCGATAAGGCTGTGTCCGGCGGATTCTACCAGTGTCAGCCTCTGCGTCTGCGAGCCAATACCTATGGGCAGAGCAGATTGTTCTATCACACCGGCAGCGCATACGGTGCGTACAACCTCATGTGCTACAATCCTGACACGGGCTGCGGCGTGGTCGTACTTACCTCCGGAGCCAGCGGAAAGAAAGATACCGCCGGCATCTACGCTGTGTGCGGAGAAATCAGTAACCTGCTTTTTGCCGCAAACCCCTGAATTATCTTTCCGGAACAGAAATAAAACACAAAAGGAGAAGCAAAATGGGACTCTTAAACTACACGGTTATGGAACAGCCTTACACCGCCGCAGAAATTCTGAAAAATCTCGATGATGACGGCCAAATTTCCGGTGTCGTTGGCATCTCGCTGGATGACATCATTGAAAATGACATGGAAGGATTCGATGATATTCTTACCGAGCGTCTCGTCGGGCTGAATTGCTGCCTATCGGAAATCAGCTACGATGTCGTTGGTGTAGAGCCTGACGAAAACTTTCTGCATATCCGCGTATCCGGATATGTGGATGATGTGGATTATCTTGAGAGCCAATGCGATAAATAGTTTTTGCCACCCTTCGGGGCTAAAACTGAATCCGCATTCAGCGAACCGCAAACCGCGAGCAGGCTTAATGCCTGCTCGCTTTTTTGTCCGGATTCCAAAGGTCCATGCAAGAGCAGAAATGCACCATGAGAGGGCATATTTGCACTGTTTTTCCGGGAGGAAAGGCTTCGTTGCCTTACTGGGCCGTAAAGTTCCTCGGTTCTTGGGTTCTTGAAAGGAGAATAAGGCGTTTTCTTCATCCGCCGGTATGCTGAGACCATACAAAGGAAGTATCACATACATAAAGAAAGTTCAGTCAGTATCCCTTGCGGATACTGGCTTTTATATATCACCTAATAATTCACGAAAAGGAGAAATGAAAAAATGAGCAGCAAGATTTTTGACGATTTCCAAGAAATGTTCCATGACGAGTCGGAATTTATCGACTCTATCCGGGACATGGAAAACAACAGCGAGTGGCTCCCCGAAATCCCTCGCAAAGAGCTTCAGGTCATTCCTCTGGATGGGCCGATGTTCGTAGCGGACGCTGTGGCAAAGTATGGCGTTGACCATGATACGGCACATGATACCGCCGTCAACGATTTGCATGGTGGTTACGGTACGAACCTCATGGTTCAGTATCAGGGCACAACCTGGTGCCTGCGTGATACCGGTCGTGCGACACTCTACACCACCGCCGGTTTGATTGGCCCCGCCAATGCGAACATGGTGAAAGCGGAAGGGTTTGCCGACCTTGCGCAGTGCTTGAATATCGCTCTGCGGTATGCCAAGGGAAACGGGCTTCTCCTGCTGCGTTATGGCAAACTGTCCGCGCTGCACAGCGGCGCATCCGACGGTTACGCCATTATGCGCATCAGCGAGTTGGTCCGTATCACGAAGGAGAAGCTGAACAACCGATTCGGCGTCCCGAAGTTCAAGGAAGGGTTCAATTCCCATAGCTATACCAGCGCTGTGTGGGAGCTGCCCGACGTCCGTGACGACCTCATTGACAAGTACCAGAAGGCGCTTTCGAACGCGGTCTCCCGCAATCATGCTGTCAACTGGATGCCCGTTGTTCGACTGTCTACCAGCGACACAGCGACCAGTTCGGCAATTCTGATGCCGAAGCTGATGTCCCCAGGCGGGGCCTTCTCCTTCGCCATTGGAAAGGGCATTCGCGTCGAGCACAAGAAGCTGGCGGCAGGGAAGTACGGACTGGAGAAGTTCGAGGATGAAGCGGACGGACTGTACGCGCTGTTTGAGGATGGCGCTGCCATGATGCAGAAGATGGGAAGCATGGAAATCTCCAATCCCGTCAACTGCCTCGTCGGTATCTGCTCCTACCTGAAAATTCCAAGAAAGTACGCTGACCCGGCGCGTGAGGAGGTTGACACCTTCGTTATCAACTCGCCGCGTATGTCTGCGCTGGACATCTACCTGAGCATGGCACAAATCCCCACCTACGCCAAGCACGCAGGTGCGAGCGATGCGAAGGTTCTGGAGTTGGAAGAGCTTATCGGAAAGACGCTGAACCTCAACTGGTCCGATTATGACATCGGTGGAACAGTTGCTTGGAAGTAAGTGATTACGGCGGTGTGCGGAGCAATCCCACACCGCCGCCCATGAAAGGAGAACTGCTTATGTATGTCGAAAAGACAGATACCTACACCTGCGATTTCTGCGGCCACAACGCGAAGTGGGACGCCTCCGATGACGTCCACGGGGAACTGTGGTCGTGTGAGGCGGAAGGATGCGGAAAGGTTTTTTGCTCCAAGTGCTTCATCAGCGCGTTTGGACAGGAAATCTACATGACCATGATGCAGAGCGGCGAAAACGTCCTCTGCCCGGAATGTGCGAAGAAAAAGTACAAAAAGGAGAATGAGAAATGAAAGTTGAAATCAGAGACATCACAAAGGAAGAAGCTGTTCCGTATGGCGATAACGCGGACATCGTTCTGGCAGAACGAAAAGCGGTTGTGTTCACTGATGACGCGGGCAACACCGGAAAGCTCTATATGAAAGAAGAAGATGTGGAGCTGCTCGGTGAACAGTACATTGCAGAAAATTCAAAGATGGAGTATAGCGAGGTTTGCAAAGAGTGGTTTCCGAGCGTGTCGTGGAACGCATACAAGAACGACCAGACACGCAATCCGCCGAAGACCATTGATGTCGAGTTCGTTTGCGACATGGATGGCGAATGCACAGAAATCTGGCGCAGACTCGACACCGGCGGCTACCTCATGCGGAAACTTTGCAACGAACCGTTCGCTCGTTGGCTGACCTGCCACGAATGCGGTGCCTCGTGGATGGACGGGAACTGCATCCGCCCGAACGTCACGTTTCGGAATGGGACGCAGACGGAAACCGTCCTCTACGATGACTGGAACGGAACCGCTGCATACAACAGCACGTTCAATCCGAATTTCAAAAAAGGAGAATAAGAAATGAGTTATTTTGAATGCAATCTGCCTGATTCCTGCCCGCATATCTGTGCGGGAAAACGGTCCTACTTCGAGGACACGGTGAAAGTCATTAAGGCCCGTATGGCAAAACTCGATGACGCGCTCGCAAAGTCCGGCATGGACGGCGCGGCGTTCGCGAAGACGGCCAAAATCCTGTTTGACAACAGCTTTGACCTGTTCGAGCGGATGGACAGCGTGGAACTTGCCATGTGGGTTCAGAACAGCTACGACGGGAAGCCTATCGAGCATCGCTTCGAGTGGCCGAATGCGGAGGTCGTCGTTGACTGCGCTTTCGTGCAGACGAAAGAGTGGGAGGCCCTTCGTCACTTCGGCATCGGCGGCTCTGACGCCGCCGCCATCCGTGGCGAGAGCCGGTACAAAACGGCGCAGGAGACCTACCACGACAAGGTGGGCACCCCTGAACTCATTCCGTCTAATGATGCCCAGGCCGTCTTCGAGCGTGGACACATCATGGAAGATAGAGTCATTGACGCCTTTCTGAAGCTGACTGGCTTCAAGCGGATTCCCGAAACACGGATGTTCCGTTCCCGGAAGTACCCGCATCAGACGGCGAACATTGATGGCATTGTCATCTCGCCGGATGGCCGCATCTTTGTCTTTGAGGCGAAAACGACCGTCGCGGAAAACTGGGACGCATGGAAAGACGGCAAGATTCCCCGCTCTTATGTCCCGCAGACGCGCCAGTATCCGGCAGTGCTGGATGATGACCGCGTGCAGGGAACATACATTGGCTGCCTGTTCATTGTTGACCTTATCGTTGGGGGACTTTACGTCGGCAGTGCGTACAGCGGCGAGCAGTTCGTCGCCCGCTGCGTCGAGCGCGATAAGCTGGCGGAAGACGACCAGCTGGCAAACGGAGAAGAGTGGTGGAACACCTATGTGGAGCCGAATGTGGAGCCGGAGGCTTCCGGTATCCCGAAGAAGGATATCGAAGTCATCCGAACCTATCACAGCGGCTATGCAGACCCCAGTGCCGATGCTGTCGATATGACGCACGACTTGGATATGCTGGCCGCCGCAAATGAGTGGCTCACGCTTGGTGAAAACCGCGTCGCGAAGCAGAAGGAAGTCGATGCCATCAAAGAGCGCCAGGATGCTATCTCTGAATTGTTCATGCTCAAGCTGAACGACGCCGTAGAGGGACGTATCAATCTTCCCGACAATGAGTTTATGGAAGTCAAATGGAGTCCGCGTTCGAGAACGAACGTGGATATGGAAACTCTGAAAATCCGCTTCCCTGATGCGTACAATCAGTGTGTGTCAGTAAATCCGGAAAGTTCACGGGTCTTCAGCATCAAACGGAAAAAGGTGCGTACTCGCAAAAAGTGATGCTTCTTCAATGAGAGGAGAAATGAAAAAATGAGACACATCAGCCACAGACGCTGTGCCTCCGGAAGGAGGTGACAGCCTTTGTGTAACGATATCAACCAGACGCTGAAGGAGGAGGTGCGCTGCAAACACTCCTTCACCATCCATTCGGCGGACGGCTTCATGGTCGTCCGCTATAAGGATGCGGATACCGGTGAGTATCTCGTCGCGTGCGGAAGCAACCTTCCGACGGCAAGCGACATCATCTACACCCTTCACGGAAAGTGGGGAATGAGCAAGAATGGGAAGTATGGACGCCAATTCGAAGTAAGCTACTTCGATATGGAGCAGCCAAAAGGTAAGGCGGCCATTGTCTCTTATTTTTGCAGCTTGAAATGCGGTATCGGGAAAGTCGTTTCCGGGCGTATCTACGCCAAATGGGGCGATGGCGTCTGGAATGTACTGGAGTCTGACCCGTCTCAACTCAAGGCTGTCAATGGCGTTACTGATAAAACAGTAACAAAGCTGATGACCAGACTGAAAGAGACGGAGTTTCAGCGGCAAATCATTGCAAAGCTCGGCGATGCAGCGGCGGCGATTACGCCAAAGATGCTCAACGACCTGGTACGCTACTGCAACAAGAATGAGCTTGACCCGCTGGATACCGTTGAGCATCATACTTATTCCCTGATGCTGGTGCGAGGCTTCGGCTTCGAGACCGTGGATAGGCTGGCGCGTGCGCTGCCGGATTTTGACCCCGCGAGGTCGGCACGCCTTATCGCATCCCTTGCTTATATTTTCGAGCAAAAATCTATGGAAGGCCATGTGTGCGTTCCAAAGGACGAACTGCTCGGTGAGATGACCAGGGTGCTTAATGCTGGCTTCCATAACGCGGTGTCCGAGGACAACTGCAAAGAGGCGCTGAACTTAGCGTATAAGATGAAGACCATCAAGGTCACAGCCAACATGGTCTATTCCACCAAATCCTTTGAGGAGGAGACGGGGATTGTCAAAGATATTCGCCGCATTATGAGCGCTTCCGATTCTAAAATCACAGAAATTGATACCTTTATCGAAGAGTACGAAGATGCGAACTTCAAGCTGGCCGACAGCCAGCGAGACGCCGTACACGGTGTTTTTGAGCATCAGGTCGAAATCATCACCGGCGGACCCGGCACAGGCAAAACAACAGTCACAAAGGCTGTTCTCTATGTCCATCAGCAAGTGTTCGGTGGAGATTCCAATGCTGTGCTTCTGGCTCCGACGGGAAGAGCCGCAAGAAGAATGTCTGAGGCGACCGGCTTTCCGGCACAGACCATTCATTCTGCTATCGGTTACACCGGAGTACCGGAGCTGGACAACCGCAACGAGGGCTTCCTGGAAGGGAACTTGTTTATTATTGACGAGTCCTCCATGATGGACCAGTTCATCGCTGCGAAACTTCTGTCCATGATTCCTGATGGAGCAAAGGTCGTCTTTGTCGGCGACCCTGACCAGCTGCCATCTGTCGGTGCTGGTAATGTGCTTCGTGAAATGATTCGCAGCAAGGCTGTTCCAACAACCAGACTGAGCGTCATTTTCCGTCAGGCACAGGATAACCCCATTGTTGGGAATAGCCTGAAAATCAACCAGGGCTGCACAAACCTCACTTTTACTAACACATTCTGTTTCATTGAGCGGTCTGCACCGGAAGAAATTCTCCGCACCGCCTGCGCGTTCTATGTGAAAGCGGTGAAGAAATTTGGTCTGGAGAATGTGATTCTGCTGAATCCGTTCCGGAACAAGGGCCTGCTCTCCGTCAACGAGTTCAACCGCCAGCTCCAGAATCTTATCAATCCGCCCATAGAAGGGGAGGAGAGCATCAAGATTCGAAAGCTGGAGTTTCGTCCGCGTGATTTGGTCATGCAGACGAAAAACACGGAAATCGCTATGAACGGCGATATCGGCGTTATCCATGAAATCAGCAAAATGCCGGACCCGGACGATATGAACAGATGGACTTACATCGCGTCTATCGAATTCAACGGGGACGGCAAACGCCATGACTATACGCCTGAGATGATGCAGGACCTTGACCTTGCTTACTGCACAACCGTGCATAAAAGCCAAGGCTCAGAGTACCAAACCGTCATCATGGTGGTATCCGAGGAACACAAAGTTATGCTCAAGCGCAATATCATCTATACGGGCGTGACGAGAGCCAAGCAGAACGTCGCGTTGATTGGTCAGACAGAGGCGCTCAACACCGCCATACTGAACAACCAGACAGATGTTCGGCACACCCTTTTGGGCGACCGGCTTCACGCTGCGTTCACGGTGAAAAGTTGAAAAGCTGCGCGTCTTCCTGAAAAAGGAGGACGCGCAGTTTTTTTGTATATTTTTGGCCTTTTTGGATATTCAGTCAGAAATAAATTGACTAATAGGTGTATATGTGGGATAATATATAGAGCGGAACCCCAAAAATTTTGAAAGGAGAAATTTTGCATGAATAGGAAAAACCGTGTGTGTTCCGCCGCACTCTCGGCAGTTCTGACGCTTACGCTGGTCACAGCACCGGCACAAGCTCTCGGCACTGCTGGGGCGGAGAGGACAGAAGGAGACTATGCCGTAATGCAGGCCGTGTCCGGCCCCAGTATCGGCGAAATCGACAGCAGCGGCATCATCTACAACGGAAAAGCACAGACGCCGACGCCAAAAATCACAGTGGGCGGCATGGAACTGGTTGCTGGTACTGACTTCCGGATGGAATACAGCAACAATGTTCACGCCGGCACGGGAATTGCGTACATTCTCGGAATGGGGAAGTATGCAGGGTATGTTGACAGCTGTGAGTTCACCATTCACCCCGCTCAGTTAGTCGTGAAGGTGGACGATGTGCAGGATGTCAAGGACCCGGCCTCCTACACCTACACGATTCTTCAGGGAACACTTGCTTCCGGAGATTCGCTTGGACAGCCGCAGTATTCCGTGAAGGATAACGGGAACCGCACCAAGACGGTCAGCGCGACCTTCCAGGACAACGCCGATTACGAAATCACGGTTCTGCCCGGTACTCTGACGATTGTCCAAACGCTCGGCACCGTCGTTATCAGCGGCCCGTCCAATGTCTTCTACAACGGCAGTGCTCAGACGCCGAAGCCCACCGTTCAGGACGCTTCCACCGGAAAGACGCTGACAGAGGGGCGGGACTACAATCTCGTTTACCGCAACAACGTCAATGCTGGCAAGGCCAGCGTCACCATCAACGGAATCGGCAGCTACAGCAAGGTCAGCGAGGTGCGTGAGTTCACCATCCAGGCAGCTCCCATCACGGTGCGCATCCGCGACGTGCGTTGCAGCATCCGAGATACCGACCCGACCTTCCGCTATGACATCACCAGCGGCAGCCTCGCCCCCGGCGACAGCCTCGGTTCGCCTCGTTATTCCGTCTATTCCAAGACGGGCTACTCTTATGGCCCGTACTTTGGCATCCGTGCGGAATTCCCCGTGAACCCGAATTATGCTATTACGGTTCGTGAAGGAACAATGACCTACTATGATGTCAAGGTCGATGATGACGTCATTAGCACGGACTTCCGCGTGGTTGTCAATGATGTCTACTATAACGGCACCTACCAGGAGCCGACGGTAAAGGTCTATGACCGCTATAACAACCGTCTGACGGAAGGCGAGGACTACACTCTGAGCTTCTCCAACAACAGACAGGTTGGCACGGCAACCGTCTTTGTTACCGGCATCAATAGTTACCGAGGCTCGTATGCCACGGAGCATTTCGAAATTCTTTCCAATCACTCCAAACCGACGAATGACCGGTATACCATCGACGCTTCCGCTTCCGATGGCGGCCGCATTTCTCCGTCTGGCACGAATACCGTGCGGGATGGTGCGGATAAGACTTTCAACTTCTATGCGAACAGTGGCTATGAGATTATCGGCGTCTATGTCGATAACGAGTATGTCGGAACCAAGAGCAGCTACACCTTCCGCGATGTCAGCGAGGACCACGAGATTTACGTTGAGTTCGCAAAGCGTAATTCCTCTAACTCCAGATATGACATCACCATTCGCTCCAGCTATGGCGGTACGGTAACGCCCAATGACAGCGGCAGTGTCACCGTTGCCAGAGGAAATAGCCGCACGTTCTACTTTGAACCCGATGCAGGCTATCGGATTTCTGCCGTTTATGTGGACGGTTCTCTGGTTTCCACCCGCAACAATCAGTACACCTTCACCAACGTCAGAGATGACCACCGCCTCGACGTGGAGTTCACCAGAATCAACGGGTACTGGGACAATGCCGGCAACTGGTATCCCGGTGGACCGAACCATGACTGGACTCCGGGCTGGAAGAATCCGTACTATGACGTGAGCAACTCTGCATGGTACTACAATGAGCTGTGCTACATGACTTCTCGCGGCATCGTCAACGGTGTGTCCAATGACGTATTCTCCCCGAACACGCCCGTTTCTCGCGGTGAGCTGGTTCTGCTCCTGTACCGTATCTGCGGAAGCCCAAATCCCGGACGTCACACCTACTTCAACGATGTCGCTGCTTCCTCTCCCTTTGCTCATGCAATCTACTGGGCTGCGGAGAACGGCATTGTCACCGGCTACGGTGATAACTCCTTTAAGCCGTATGCCGCCGTTACTCGTGAGCAGGCAGCCGCTATCCTGTACCGCTACGCTACCTACCGTGGCTTCGCTTACTATCAGGAGACTGGCGTGCTGAACGCTTACGCTGATTTCTACGCGGTTTCTTCTTACGCCGTTCGCCCGCTGAGCTGGGCAGCGACCAATGGCATTGTCGTGGGGCAGTCGAACCAAACGCTTGGTCCGCAGTACCACATGACGAGAGCTGAAACCATTGTCATGCTCTATCGCTTCTGCACCATGTTCGGCCAGTGAACCGCTGGGGTTCTTGAGTTCTCAGGTTCCGAACAGACAGGTTTTGAAAATTGAAAATCGTAGGGTATGATGGCGTTACATTAAAGAAGTATCTCTCATGAAATTGACTTGATACTTCGCTGGGACAAGCGCATTCGGAACTGTCCGCAGGGAAGAATCGCTTGTCCCATTTTTTTAATGTGCAAGCTACAACCACAAAAATTATTTCGAAAAGGAGAAAAAATCATGTCTGAGTACACCAACAACCTGAACGTCGTCTCCACCTACAAGGGCGAAAAGAGCGTCAGCATCACCGGCACGTTCCAGTGCGGCATTCACTTCCCCAAGAGTGGGGCAAAGCCGTTCAAGGTCATCGAGCGCACATCCAAGAACAACAAGCAGTACAAGCAGATTGCCTGTACTGTTGTTATCTCCCCGGATGACCGCAAGAACAACAACGGCAATCCTTTCTCTTCTGTCTATTACGATGGGAAGTACCTGACCTTCAAGGAGTTCCTGGAAACCACCGGCGTCGAGCTTATCAAGGGCAAGCTGTATGCCGGCGTGTTCATGGACCGCAGCACGATGGGCCTGTATCAGGTCATGGGCGACCCCAATTTGACCTTCAAGCAGAACATCGTTCTCTCCGGCGAACTGTCCGTCTATACGGATAAGGAAGGGAAGAAGCGTGCCGCTTTCGGCCGCGTGTCCCTGTTTGCCAAGGACCATGTGGGAGCCGATAAGGTGGAAAAAGAGAACGCAAACGTCATGCTGGAGAGCGGCGGCAACGCGCAGGCGTCCGGCGGTAGTCCTGCCGCATACGCTTCCGCAGCGCCCGCTATGAACGATGACGGCTTTATCGACATCTCTGATGATGACGGTGAGCTGCCGTTCTGATTCGGCACATACAATGCAAGGAGACACCGATTTCTCGGTGTCTCCTTTGTTGTAAAAACTTTTTAGGGAGATGCAACATGAAGGAGAAAGAACCCAAAATTGCCTCATTTCGGAATGCTACGACCATCTATATGGGCCATGCAAACGGACAGGACGGGGAGTGGGACCTGTTTTACAGCGTACATTTCGAGGACCGTTCCGCCGAAAGAAAATGCTCCGTTGAGAAAGCTGGAATTATCCTTGGCACCATTTTCGAAGACGCCATCTTCGCCGATAAGGTCTCCGAGGATATCGTGCTGTCCCGTGCTTCTCGCCGCCAGTCTTACGACTATGTTGAGAAGCGGCAGCGTTTTCAGATTCTGGACATGGTGAACAAGGTTTCTTTCATCCTGGAATTGTATCCGAGAACGAAGGAAATCTACGCCATCACAGTCCTCACACAGGACAGAGAGGCCATCAATAAAAAAAGAAATACCGTTGTCATAAAGATTCTTCCGGCTGTTGAGCGGGAGGATGTCGTGGAATCAAAAGTTGTCTATTATGATTACGACTTGCGCATCCGGGCATTCAAGAAACTGTACGAGCAGGTTATGGATGCGTCCTGCCTGCCTTGCGAAGATTGAGTTGCCACAGCAGAAAGAATCACACAACACGACACATCAACAGGGCAGCATAGCTGCCCTGTTTTTTTGCGTATTGATGAAAAAAGATTATTCGAACAGCTCCCCCTCCTCGTCAGCGAGTGCCTTTAGATACTTGAACACCGTCTCAAACGAATCAGGCGAGTGGTCATACTCTGTAATATGGTTGAGCGCAAAGTAAGGTTCAACCATATTCACAACCATGAAGATGGGTAGGTGGTTGTCCTGTGCGAGTTTTACGATGCGTTCTCGGCGCTCAGGCAGTAAAAAGATATCGTCGATGAACCCGCACAGGGCGTAGAACTCGTTGTCATCAGGTGTGAGGGGAGCAACTGGCAGATTGGCAGCCTCCGGTATATCGTGGCCGGAAAAAGACTTCTTGTTCATAAAAACCTCCGCAAAAAAGAAATATGGTGAATGGACACAGTTTCACAAAGAACTGTCCATCCACCATATTATTGAAGGGGAGAAATGAAAAAAATGATGCAAACGTGTTATCCATCGTTGCAAGTACATTATACCAAATTTACATTAAAAAGTCAATCCAATTTTGAGGATTCCCAGAAAACCATTCCAATTCGCAAGAATTCTTGGGTTCTTGGGTTCCTTGTGCAAAAATGGGCCATTCCTCATATTTGTCGGTATGCTAAGAACATACCAAGGAAGTATCACAAACAAAAAGAAAGTTCAGTCAGCGGTTATAGACCGTTGGCTTTTATATAAATAAACAGCTATTGTAAAGGAGAAATGAAAAAATGAAACTGACAACAGAAGAAAAGGCAAAGTTGAAATCCAATATTGAGAAAATCAAGGCATACATCGAAGCCGAAATCAGCCCAAAGCTCTGTGGTGAAGCGATTACTGTCTATTTTGGCAGTGTGGTACACTTTGCCAACGGCACCACCGGGAAGGAGTATCGTCTCTATGTAGACGGACGCAGTGTTTGCGGAGGTGCAGGGAATCTGTGCATGAACCTGCTGCCAACCGGCACGCAGAAATTCGACTGTTCTGACTTCTGCACTCGTTCGGATGCTGGCCTTGAGCTGATTCATTCGTGGCCTGCTATCAAGCAGGAACTACTCCAAAAGGTGCAGAATGTTGCGGAGCGCAAAAGCAGCCTTGATAATTTTGAACTTTGAAAGAGAGGATAAGCAATGTTGAGCAATGTGAAACTGACTGCGGCCAATGTCCCACACAAGGAAAGCCTGACCACGGAAGAGAAGGCAACTCTTTGGAAGAACATTTCTTCAGCCCTTATTGAGACTGGTCGTCCAGGCATCAAGCGACTCCTGAACTGGATGCAGTCGGACTGTGGAAACGGCGTGATGAACTATGTCAATGCGCCCGCATCTACGAAGTACCACGGGAACTATCCTGGCGGTTTGATGGAGCATTCCTGGAATGTTTATGTATGGCTGACTATCATCGTAGGCAACGCCAACTCTATGAAGGACGCCGACGCGCAACTTCAAACTGAGGAAAGCAATGCCATGATGACGTCTGTTGCCATCGTCGCGCTTCTCCATGACATCTGCAAGGTCGGGTTCTATTCGATGGAGCCGAAGAACCGGAAGACGTATGACGCGGAGAAGGTGAAAAACGCTCTCCAGAAGGACGTGAAGCACGACAGCCTCGGAGACTTCATCTGGGAGACTGTCATGAGCTACACTGTGACCGATACACACAAGTTCGGCCACGGAGAGTCCTCCGTTGTCATTATCGAGAAATTTCTCGGCGTACTGGGGCTTACCACAGAGGAGCGCATGGCTATCCGCTATCACATGGGAGACTTTGCGAATGAGCGCGAGACCAGCGAGGTCTATAATCGCTACCCGCTCGCTGCCATGCTCCACATGGCGGACCTTGCTGCGACCTATCTGGAGGAGCGTGAGTGTACCGACCAGATGGATATATTCTGGGATACCGTTAAGGCATTTGCGCGGCCGGTCAAAGCCCCTGAGCAGGCTCAGCCCGCCATGGCGGATGCACCTAAGCCTGATGCAGAAACGCCCGCAAAGCAGGAAATGCCTCGCGGCCCGTTTCCGGGGCAGGGCTGACATAAAGCAATGCAAAAGGTGTAAATTCCTACAACAAAACTGTGGATTACGCTGGGCCTGACTCCTTGTCAGCCCAGCCAATCTCACCACTAAAATGGAAGAACCGGAGTTAAAAAGGAGGAGAATGTACTATGGAAAGAAATCTTGAGTTGACCATCCGTATGGATAACGACCATGTTGAAATCGACGTTTACGAACCCGAATCGGGGGAGTGTTCTCAAATCGACGCTCCGCTGAGCTTCGACGAGCATCCTGAGTTCGATGCAGCCGTAGGCAACGAAATCTACAGCTGGCTTTCGCTCTGGGCAGACGAGTTGGCTGGCCAGAACTAATTGAAAGGCCCCCACAATTCTGGGGGCCTTTTTTCATCATTTTATTGACAATCAAGATGTTATGTGGTATAATACAAGCATAAATTGAAGGAGGCAAAACACGCGGGTGCTTCGGCAGGAGCAAATGCCCGTCGGTTCGAATCCGACCGCCCGCCATTTTTTCTTTCTCCCTTTTCATTCAAATACATCTGCCCTGGCAGGCGGCGTCGTAGTCTGCCTTTCTCCTTCAGTATATATGCGGGTGCTCCGGCAGGGGCAAACGCTCGTCGGTTCGAATCCGACCGCCCGCCATTTTTTTCTTCTCCTTTTTTTACCCATACATCTGCCCCGGCAGGCGGCGTTATAGTCTGCCAATCCCCCCTTAAAGCAATATATGCGGGCGCTTTGGTAGGAGAGCGCACTCGCCGGTTCAAATCCGGCCACCCGCCATTTTTTCAACTTTCTCCATTCATGAAGCGCCCTGGCAGGCGGCATTGTAGTCTGCTTTCTCCTCTAAAAACTGTTTATGCCGGCAGAAGTCTGGGCGGATTCAGCTTCTTAATCCAAAAGGATGTAGAGTTCACGGGTTCGAATCCCGTTGCTGGCGCACTCGTCGAGATTACGACCCCGGCAGACGGTCCCAAAGTCTGCCCGCGAAATATTGAGGTGTAGCCAAGTGGTAAGGCATGGGACTTTGACTCCCTGACTTGCTGGTTCGAATCCAGCCATCTCAGCCATTCTCCCAAAGAGAAAAATGCTGGCATAGCTCAGTTGGCAGAGCGACGCACTCGTAATGCGTAGGTCGTCGGTTCAAGTCCGGCTCCCAGCCCCATTTGGTCTCTTAGCTCAGTTGGTAGAGCACCTGACTGTTAATCAGGGTGTCGCTGGTTCGAGTCCAGCAGGGACCGCCATTGCGGAAATTCCCGTCTTCCGCATCCAAAAGAGATGGGCTTAACAGAATATAGTGGTGAAAATCCACCGGGGCGGGAACCCATCCGTGCCGACAGGACAGTAAAAGTTGTTTGTCCAGCCACATCTCTTCTTTTTCAAGCCCGGATTCCTCGGAAAATGTGACACCGAGGGCGGATAGTAAATCCGGCATGAGCGGAATAGCTACTCGCTCGCGGGGAGTCTATATGCTATCGTGGTGGAATTGGCAGACACAGCAGACTCAAAATCTGCTGCTGGAAACAGTGTAAGGGTTCAAGTCCCTTCGATAGCACCATCCCGGTATGCGGGCGAGGAAGCGCAAAAAGCTAAGTGCTGGGCGGCTGGCATCATTGCTAAGTGTTTGGCGGCTGGTAGGAAGGCGTCCGCGACCGGGAGCCGAACAAAAATGCTGGAATAGCTCAGTTGGTAGAGCGACGCATTCGTAATGCGTAGGTTGTCGGTTCGAGTCCGACTTTCAGCTCCATCCCTTGCTGAAAACTGCACCGGAAGATGCGTCCGGCCCGATACAGCCGAGCAAATTCGGGGCTGCGACTTTTCGGAGCACAGTCATCGGGTCGCGGTGTGTGACAATCTAAGCGGGGGTTATGCCATCCGGGATGGTCCCGGACCAGAGGGCCGGGGCGGGTGTTCGATTCCCCAAGCGGCGAGGTTCGACTCCTCGCGGCAACGGTTGATGGCCCTCTCTTCACCTTAAAAAGCTCTTGCGGATAAGAACTTTTTTCAGTTGTATTGCCTCTCTATTTTCTGGCGAAACGACTGTTTTTCGCTCGGATGCGGTTGCAAACGCAAAGAGCTGAATCCGCAATACAGGGGCGAATGTTCTAAGGCTGGCGATGCGGTCTCCAAAACCGCGTGTGGTGGGTTCGATTCCCAACCGTCCCTGCCATACATATCGGGGTGCCTGGAGATGGTTCCAGTCCGGCCTCATAAGCCGGTTGACGCGGGTTCGAGTCCCGCCCCCGAAACCAGATGCCGAGTCGCTCTCGGCTGATGTGAGCGTGTGCAGAAAGCCTCACGAAGAATGACAATGCCCGACAATTCAGATGCGGAGCCGGTGGGTATACACGGCGGCTTGCGAAAACGCCCTTTACGCGCAAGTAGACGATACTCTGATTGTCGGGAACTGCAACAAGCAGCGTTGGTGTTTAACGGACAGCACTCCGGTCTTCCAAATCGGCGGTGCCGGTTCGAATCCGGTACGTTGCTCCACGTCCAGTGCTCGGACAAAGTACACGTCTGAACGGTCTGCCCACAGATAGAGCACATCAGGGCAGGGGAAACGGGGACTCACGGGGGCTAACCGCAAGCAGCCGCCCCGCAGCGGTGACAGTCCGGAGAGACGGGCAAGCAGCAGCCAGCAAAAGCGGCGTCGCAAACTATCCGTTTTTCGCGGGTTTGTCTTGTGATGCCGCTTATTTTTTGAAATTTTTGCCCGCCGAAAGGAGCTTACACATGGAAAAAATCACACGAAAAGTGACCGCTACGGTCATCCATTATTCCGAGGCCGTTTTGGAGAACGGTATGCCGGCATTCAAGGAATGTCCGTCCGAACTGGTCGCAGATGCTGTCGATGCCACTCAGGCCCTCGCTTATCTGCGCAAGAAGTACGGAACAGACCGCTCTTTCCTCGTGACCGGTCTGGAGACGTCCACAAAGAAGTATGAGATGGACCTGGCTCTGTTCGTAAAGACCGCCACGCCGGTCATGGAGGTAAATGCTGCACCGGACGCAGAGCCGGAGGCTGAACAGACTACGCCTGCTGCTCCCACTTCGGAAGCGCCTGCTGCCGCAGTTGAGGTAGCCGCACCCGCACCTGTTCAGGAAGCCGCTCCTGCACCTGTAGCTGCGGAGTTTACTCCCGCGCCTGTCGCGCCGGTTGAGCCTGCTGCACCTGCCACCGAACCCGCTGTGGCCGTTGCTGTTCCCGCAGGCGAAGTTGAAATTTGACCGTCATGCACAGCAGAGCGAAAGAAAGGGCAAAACTTCTGACAGCTATTGCCGGTGTTGCGCTGATAGTTGCGGCAGCTGTCGGAATCGCTATCTCACTGATGACCGGGATGCCGTCGGGAGGCGGCATCTCAGGTCAAGTAACCATCCAGCCCTATACAGAGGATTCCCTTGCAGATATGGATGCAAAAGGAACCTTCTGCAAGTCCGTGCTCTCCACAAAGGTAAACAGGAAACTGGAGAAGAACGGATATTTAATGCTGGACACGAAGAAGGAATACGAAAAGTACCTGAGCGAATACCTTGACATCGTGCAGGTGGAGCCGGAACAGGTCCCGCTCGTCGATGACTGGTATGCCGCCGGATATAAGGCGATTGTTTTCTCCACAGATGCCTACGGAACAGAGGTCAATCTGGTGGCCGCCGAGCAGTATATCGGGGACGAGAGCGTTAAAATCGTCATCGAACCGGCAGAAATCAATCCTGCCTTCCAGTTCAGTCAAGATATCTCTAACTGCAAGCAGACCTCTGTAATTGTCTATATTCAAGCGGAGATTCTGAATAATGCGGAAAGCATTGAATTTCTGGTGAAAGGGGAGAGTTGAAAAATGGCAAACCGAACGCTGAAAACGCAGCCGGGCGTCGATGCCTGGTGCAGTCTCCCTGACAAGCTGCTGTCCGAACAGGGGAAAGCCCTGGTATCTTCCGACCCTGACTTGAGCGAGCAGACGCTTCGCCTACTGAGCGAAATTGAACAGCATAAGGACGAGGACATGAAGTGTTCCTTTGAAGATGTGTGCTTCTACGATAAAGGAGGACACTCTAAATCCGTTGGACTGGCCTGCCTGTCTATCTGCATCAAGGCAAACCCGTATGCTTCTCTCGCAGAGGTTGCGGCCAGGTATTCCGCCATGAGAAACAAGAACTTTGCGGCAGTCGCAAGAGCATTGGCAGACCTGAAGCACGAGAAGGGTTCTTTCATCGTTTATTCCAGAAATAGACACGACGGAACTATTCAGGTAAACGCCTGGATGCCGTTCATCGTCAACGCGGGGCATGAGCTGCCTCCTGTGAAGGGAAGTGCTACCATTGCGTAGAGCCATCTATAAAGGCGTTGTAGTAGGTGTCCTGATTCTTGGCATCGCATATTTTTGGCACGAGCAGGGCGAGCTTTATATGGACGTCCTGCGCCATATCCCTCAAATCCTGTTTGAAGGATACCAACCTGCGGCGTTTGACCCAGAGGTTCAAAAGAAATTTGGAATATGGGTCCTGACGGAATGCCTACTCGCCGTATTTCTGCTTCCTAACGGCAGAAAGCGTAGGAAATGGGAAAAGGATGATGACGAGGACGAGGACTGAGCGAATCACTCTCATATACTCGGCCGTGTGATACATAAAATTCGCAGTGGAGGTGTTTCAGGTGAAAAAGCCAACACAAGTGGTATTTACCATCGAATGCGGTGCGACTCCTGACGAACTAATGCAGGCCATTCAAGATATCGTGCTTTCAAAACTGCTTGCCGGCCGAGCGGAGGTAGCATCTTGAACGAGCGGGATGTGCGTGGTATAATCGAACCAGCAGAATTTGGCTGGCATCGAAAGGAGGCCGGCACATGAGAATGTGCGGATACGCACGAGTTAGCACCGACGAGGAACGGCAATTAGATAGCTTAGAGCATCAGATGGAGTTTTTCTCGGATTTTGCAAAGCAGAATGGGCATCATCTGGTCAATGTCTACACGGACGAAGGAATTACAGGCAGACAGCTCAAAAAGCGCGATGCGTTCAACAAAATGCTGAGCGACTCAAAACTTGGGCTATTTGACCTTCTTGTGGTCAAGGATGTCTCACGATTTGCACGAAATACTGTAGACCTACTCACGTCGATTCGACAGCTCAAATCGAGAGGAATCGACGTGATTTTTGTCAATAACAGCCAGAAAGTGCTTGGCGAATCGGAGTTCGTCATCACGCTGCTCGGCGCTGTGGCACAGGAGGAAAGCTCAAACCTGTCTAAGCGAGTCAAGTTCGGGAAGAATATTACATCAAAGAAAGGAAGAGTACCGCCGCGAATTTTCGGATATGACCGGATTGATAACTTCACTATGGAAATCAACGAGAGGGAAGCGGAGGTCGTCAGAGAAATCTATCATCTCTACATCGACGAGGGACTTGGATGCCGCCTTATCGCCATCACACTTGGCGAAAAGCAGATGAAAACCAAGTATGGTAACGATTGGAACCAGAGGAACATACGGAGAATACTGGAGAACCCAATTTACAGCGGACATTACATCAATCACCGCTACACCGTTGTGGACTTTCTGGAAGGAACGACGAAGGCGCTGCCGAAGGAACAGCATTACCACCATGACCGCCCGGAATGGGCCATCATAACGCCAGAACGCTTCCAGCAGGCACAGGAAATCTTGGAGCAGAGGAGAAAACAATACGCGACCGAATACACGCATTTCACCGGGCGATACAGCAACAGGCATTTATTCAGCACCCTGATACGCTGCAAGGAATGCGGACGGGCCTTCTCACGAAGAGTGACGCATTATCCAAACTCCGATTACATTTACTGGCGATGTCCAACCAACAACCAGTATACCGCAAAACGATGTTCCAACAACACAATCGTCAGAGAGGATGACCTAATTGAAACACTCTCCACCTACCTGAAAGAGGTTGTCTCTAACAAAGAGTCCATCGCTCAGGAAATCGCACGCAAGTTTAAGGAAGCAAATGCGGTGGAGGGAAGTAAGCCAGACGCTCAAACGCTTGAGGCGAAAAAGGTCAAGCTGAAGGCAAAGTTGGAAAAGTATATGGAGATGTACGCCAATGATATCATCACGATGGAAGCGTTGAAAAGTAAGACAGCAGAAATCAACGAATCTATCAATGTGATTGATGACCAGCTTATTCTCCTCGAAGGACAACGCACACAGGAAAGGACCATCGAAAGCATCACGAATGAAGCGATGGCGGAAATTGAGCGGTTTCTCAGCCTGCAATCTGCAACCAATATGGACCTCAGAAGAATTATAGATTCTATCATCGTGGACGACAAAAAGAAGGTGAAAATCAATCTAAAAATAACGGGCAATTTGTAAAGAGGAGCTGCTTTGCATACCTACTTGGTGTAGACCATAGAGCTGACCGTTACGCCTTACTGCGCCGCGCAGCTCACGGCCTGCGGCGATGTGACGCAGCGGGCGGAAAACGGCATTGAGACGCTGTGCGAGACGCAGGAGGTCTCGATCATCAAGGCGCTGCGCAGCAAGGACTTCGTGTTCTCTGACGACCTCGTGCTCTCGAGCAGTAAGGAGCCGGCGGCGGAGCTGCTGCGCGAGAGCGTATCTGTCCGCACGACGGAGTGCCGCCTGATCGGCGGCAAGATCATCCTCAAAGGCGTTGTCTGCGTGGAGGTCCTCTATCTCTCGGAGAGCGGGACCATCTGCAGCGCCGCCGCGGAGCTGCCCTTTTCCCAAATCGTCGAGGGTGTCGAGGACGCGGACGAGAACACCTCTGCCGAGGCGATGCTGTGCCTGACCGGCGCGGAGCTGCGCATCGGCGGCGAGAGCGGCGATGCGCGCACCATCTCCGCAAAGCTCTTCCTGCACGCCTTTGTCGTGCTGCGCCAAAGGCTCTGCCTGCGCTGCATCACCGACCTTTACAGCACGAGCTGCGATCTCTCCGCACAGATGCAGACGCTTGAGCTGTGCGGCGGCGTTGAGACCGTCACGCAGGAGCAGAACGTCCGCGAGCAGATCGAGACCGGCGTGGAGGTATCTGCGGTGCTGTGCGCCGAGGTCCATTTCGGCAGCGTCAGTCTGGTGCAGGAGGAGAGCACGGCAAACGTGCGCTGCACGGCGATCCTCCGTGTGCTCTATCTCGACGAGGGCGGCGCGCCGCTGATGGTCGAGCGCCGCACCGAGGTCGCCGCGCGCATTGCTGTTCCGGAGGGCTGTACCGCCGCCGTGCGATGCGTGACGGCCTGCGAGGTCAGCGCCGCCGCGACAGCAGACGGCATCGAGGTGCGCTTCCCGGCGCTCTTTACCCTCGAATGTACCCGCCGCTGCCGCTGCGCCTGCCTGTGCGCGCTCAAGGCGGAGCCGCAGCAGGAGAGCGGCGGCAGGCAGCCGACGCTCGTACTGCGCGCCATGGGCGCGGAGGAGCGGCTCTGGGATCTCGCTAAGGCCTACCGCACGACGGTTGCCGATATCCTCACCGCCAACGAGCTTTCCGCCGAGGCTGACGCGCCGGGCGGCGAGATGCTGCTCATTCCGTGCCGCCGCTGAATATTTCCCGGGAAAAGAGCCGTGAGGCTCTTTTTCTTTTTTGGCTTGTCATACCCCGCGCGGAGCGCTCATATAGTGAAGCAAGAACGGTGAGGATTCGGAGGAGATCGCTATGACCACAAATACCGGCATCTATCAGGACATCGCCACGCGCACGGCGGGCGACATCTATATCGGCGTCGTCGGCCCGGTGCGCGCCGGCAAATCGACCTTCATCAAGCGCTTCATGGAAACGCAGATCATTCCGAACATCGACAATGTCTACCGCCGCGAGCGCGCCAAGGATGAGCTGCCGCAGAGCGGCAGCGGCCGCACGGTGATGACCTCCGAGCCGAAGTTCGTGCCCGAGGAGGCCGTGGACATCGCGCTCGATGAGGGCGCGAGCTGCTCCGTGCGGCTCATCGACTGCGTGGGCTACATGGTCCCCGGCGCGGCGGGACAGCTCGACGGCGACAGTCCCCGCATGGTCACAACGCCGTGGGCCGACCATCCGGTCACGATGGCGGAGGCGGCGGAGCTGGGCACGACGCGCGTGATCCGCGAGCATTCGACCATCGGCATCGTCATTACGACCGACGGCAGCATCACGGACATTCCGCGCGAGGACTACCTCGAGGCTGAGGGCCGCGTCATCCGTGAGCTGCAGGAGATCGGCAAGCCTTTTCTCGTGCTGCTCAACGCCGTTGACCCGAAATCAAGCAGAGTTCAGGCGATGGCAAGCGATATTGCTTCACACTATGGCGTGTGCTGTCTGCCGGTCAACTGCCTGGAGCTGGACGACGCGGCGGTGGGGGATATCCTCAAGGCGATTCTCTACGAGTTCCCGCTGACCGAGCTGGAGCTTCATATCCCGGCATGGGTCCTGGCGCTGCCCGCCGACCATGCCATCAAGCTCGGCCTTTACCGCAGCATCCGCGAGGGCGCCAAGGGACTGCACTGCATCCGTGAGGTCGCGCCCGCGGTGGACGCCATGTGCGCCTACGAGGGCATCAGCGGCGCAAAGGTCAACGCTATCTCGCTCGGCAGCGGCACCGCCAGCGCAGAGCTTCAGCTTCCGCGGGCGCTGTTCTATCAGACGCTCAGCGAGCAGTCCGGCTTTGATGTGGCGGACGACGGCGATCTCATGCGTCTGCTCACGGAACTTTCCGCCGTCAAGGCGGACTACGACAAGGTATCCTCCGCCATTCGGGACGCCCGCGAAACGGGCTACGGCGTGGTCGTGCCGACGGTCGACGAGCTCATTTTGGAGGAGCCGGAGATCATGAAGCAGGGCGGCCGCTACGGTGTGCGGCTCAAGGCCAGCGCGCCGAGCATCCACATGATCCGCGCGAACATCGAAACGACCGTTTCGCCCATCGTCGGCAACGAAAAGCAGAGCGAGGACATGGTCAATTATCTGCTGCAGGAGTTCGAGGGCGACACAGCGAAGATCTGGCAGTCGAATATCTTCGGGCGCAGCTTCCACGAGATCGTCAGCGAGGACCTGCAGGCCAAGCTCAAGCGGATGCCGGACGACGCGCGCGCCAAGCTCCGCCAGACGCTCGAACGCATCATCAACGAGGGCAGCGGCGGCCTAATCTGCATCATTCTCTGAAAATTGCAAAGAGAGGGGAGACCCCCCCTCTCTTTCTTACATTTTGTAACCAAAATGTTTCCACTTTGTAACTTGTGTTTCCGTCTGCTTCATGCTATACTGTTTACATAACGAAGAAAGAGAGAGGTACCATGAAAAGGAGGATCGCCCTGCCGCTGTTTCTGCTGGTCTTTGCCCTCTGCGTCATTTTTGCCAGCCGCACCCCGCAGCCCATCATAGAGGAATTGCCACCGGAGGAGGCTGACGCGCCCACCGCGCTGCTCACGCAGACCGAGGAGGTCGGTGATCAGACCGTCACGCTGAGAGTCTACGAGCCGGATGAGGCTGGCTATGCGCGCTACG